>Ga0136655_1001148_pt1 | contig 11984 bp, 5 predicted proteins | sample CPBDNA_2_FD_94863 | JGI IMG/M metagenome (GOLD analysis project Ga0136655, IMG submission 94863) | Freshwater to marine salinity gradient microbial communities from Chesapeake Bay, USA - CPBay_Spr_15_0.8_DNA (version 2) | ecosystem: Environmental > Aquatic > Marine > Coastal | place: USA...
CATTGTCAAAAGAGGAAGTCCGTAATCGAAACGAGCAAGAGAAACATAGAATAACAATGAAGAGAGCAACATTGACAAAACAGGAAGTCCTTGATCAGAACGACAAAGACAAACATAGAATAGCAACGAAGAGAGCAACATTGACAAAAGAGGAAGTTCGTAATCGAAACGAGCAAGAGAAATATAGAATAGCAACGAAGAGAGCAACATTGACAAAAGAGGAGGTCCCATTTTGCAAAGCTCATATTTACGATGAGATTAGACAATTGCATACTGTGTGGATACTTGACAGAAATAAGAATAAAAAAGGAAAGAATGTTGGGCATGTCTTTCCTGTAGCAAAATTGATATTTAATGAGATTGTTGACAATGTAAATTCAAAATTTGTCATTGATCAAAATAAACCAGATCAAAATGATAAGCAATTTATTGAAGAACAAATTCGACGTGGATTTATATTTAAATTAAATTCCAAAGAATGTGACATGAACAATAGCTACTATAGGTTCGGCCCATGGACTCGTACACCTTTCTTAGATTCTATTCGAAAAAATGACTTCGGTATTTCAAACGATGTTCATTTTCAAATGATATTACCTACCTGTTTTAGTTTAGGATTAATGAATTATACGTGCAAGTTTTGTGGAGCGAAGGGATTTAAAGATGAGATACAAAACAAATATGATGAGGATGAAATTGATTTTGGTTCTTTGTGTTGCAAAGGAGGAAAGGTCAAAGGTGGTATCAAAGATTACAACCTTCCAGATGATTTAAAAAAGTTGTATATTGATAATGAAGACCCTGTTGCTATAAGATTTAGAGCAAAGTCCAGTATTTTTGGTAATGGCATGGCAATGTCGAGTGTAACAGCGTCATGGAGGAAATATAGTCATAAGATAGATTCAATGCTAACGGCATCAGGACAGCTTTTACGTCGGATAGGACCATTGAGAAATAAATATGGACAAAAACCTAAGTGTGTACAATGTTTGTTTTTTGGTCCGGAAGAAGCTGCTACATACAGAACAGACAATGCTTTCAAAGATCAAAAAAGCTCAAAGGAAGAAAATGATTTGGACAAAACAATTTTTATGAAGTTACACCAAATTCTTATTGATGCTAAAAACAAGTATGTTGATACATTTTTAAGTGTCAAAGACTATGTTAAGAAAAATTGCAAGGGAACAGTTGCTAATGTTATTTTGGCTTTACATCCAAATGAATCTACTGAATATCTTATTCATAAAAGTCGTTTGAATGTTCCACAAGTCAAAGAGGTTGCAGTTTTCATGCCAAATGATATTGGTCAAAATGATGAAAGAATGCTAATGTTCAATTATATGACTCCTGAGGACAAAGTTGGTCTTGAATTCATACCAGATTATCATCGTTCATATGACCCGCTTCAATATCCTTTGATTTTCCCAGATGGTCACGATGGTTGGCATCCTACTTGTGGTCGTACACTCTTTGAGCATATTAACTTTATGATAATGGATCGTGAAGAAATAATCAATCCAATTCTTTGTGGTAGGAGTATCGGTCAACAGTTTATCCTTGATCAGTATTGCAAGTTAGAATTGCAAAGACTTCGATGGGTTGAACTTAATCAAAAGACCATTCGAGCGGAATTATATTCAGGATTTGCTGACTCAGTTAAGAAGTCTGAAAATCTACAAAAAACAGGAAAGAAAGTTATTTTACCGTCAACTTTTATTGGAGGAGATCGTTATATGCATCAACAATATCTCGATTCTATGACAGTATTTCAAAGATTTGGTCGACCTCATCTTTTTATCACAATGACAGCAAATCCACAATGGAAAGAAATTCAGGATATACTTAAGTCAGATCAAACAGTGTTTGACAGACCTGACCTTGTAGCCAGGGTTTTCAAATTGAAGAAACAACAATTTGTTAAAGAATTATATTCTGAGTCGATCTGTGGTAAGTGTGTTGCGAGAACACATAGTATAGAGTTTCAAAAGAGGGGATTACCACATATTCATATTCTGATTTGGCTTAACTGGAAGAACGTTGATCCAGTTATGATTGACAAAATAATTTGTGCTGAAATTCCGAAAGAAAACTTAGAAGTTCCTGATGAAAATAATGTAGGTAAAACGAAACTTGTTACGAACCCACTTTTTACTAAAGTCACTGGTTCAAAAACTACTTCATCGATGCTACATGGTCCGTGTGGAGAACACAATCCGAGACGTGCCTGCATGTGTGAAGGTTTTTGTAAATACAATTATCCTAAAAATTATGTTTCTAGAACAGAAATGAATGAAGATGGCTATCCGAAATATAGAAGATTGTCTCCAAAAGAAGGAGGTAATTCATACGAAACATACCGAAACAACAAAAAGTATATTTTTACGAATGGTGATGTTGTTCCTTATAATAAATATCTGATTGCACGTTTTGATTGTCATATCAATATCGAGTACTGTAATTCTCTCAGTGCAATCAAATACCTTTTTGGGTATATCAATAAAGGATGTGATCAAGCTACTGTTGAAGTAAAAGTTTCGATGGATAATGATTTAACAGAAAAATTAGATGATGAAAATCATAATGAAGTTTTAGAATATAAAACACAGAGATATATTTCAACGGCGGAAAGTTGTTGGAGATTGCGACGAAATGAAGTCGCTGAGAGGAAGCCAGCTGTATTTCGCTTGAATGTTCATCTCCCTGAACAACAAATAGTTTATTACAACCCCAATGATTATGATATCGAACATTTCAAGAGACAATTAGAAACGTCGAAGAAGACCCCCCTTACGGCTTATTTTGACTTGAATAAACGTTTGTGTGAAAAGAAGGAACACGAAACCACAAATGATTCAAAACAGAGAGAAAATGAAAGAAATTTTGTCAGTAAGTTGTTATACCGTCAAATTCCTGAATACTACACTTGGAATAATAAAGACAAAAAATGGATGATTAGAATTAAAAAAAATAATAATGACATGCCTCCGAGGGAAATTGCAAGAGTATATTCTGTTCATCCAACTGAAATAGAAAGGTATTCCTTACGTCTTCTTTTGAACCATATTCCAGGCGTGAAGAGTTTTCTTGATTTAAAGACAGTAGATAATGAAGTAATGTCATCCTTTCATGATGCTGCAGTTAAATTGAACTTGGTGAGAAATGATTATATTTGGATCGAATGTATGAAGGAAGCGAATGACACTCAAACCAACATTAGTCATTTACGTAAGCTCTTTGTCACAATATTGTTATATTGTGAAGTCGGAAATCCGATCGAGTTTTATAATTCGTGCAAATCATTTCTTTCCAGTGATTATGAACATATGTACAAACAAGAATTTATCAAATTTCCTCAATTAAAACATCTTACAGACGGAAATGATCCTATGGAACGTATTGAAAAGAATGATCCCATGTGGACAGTAGAACAATATGCTCAAAATTCAACTATGATTTATTTACAGCAGTTGTTGTCAAAAGAAAATCGATCAATGGAATCATTTGGTCTTCCTAAGCCTAATTTGATAAATGAACAATTCATTCAAAACATCTTTGGTGATGGTTTGAACTCAATGAAACCTAATGTTGAGTTAACGAAAGAGAAAGCGAGAAAATACTTCAATCAAAATTTTGAAAGGCTTAATAAAGAACAACTTATTGTGTTCAATAGATTGAAAGACTTACTAAATAATTATATAAATTGTGCAAAAAAAGGAAAGATACCTAGAGAAAAAGAAGGTAGTCTTGTTTTCTTGGATGCACCTGGTGGCACAGGAAAAACGTTCATCTTGAATGTTCTCATTAATTGGGTCATAATGAAAGAACAACTTGTTGTTGCAACTGCTGCTTCTGGCATCGCTGCAACAATGTTGCACAATGGTCGAACTGTGCACAATCAATTTAAGGTGCCCATCAATATAACCACAGAGTCAATGTGTAACATTAGTAAGCAATCGAAGATGGCGTCATTTCTTCGTGATGTACTTTTAATTATTATTGACGAAGCATCGATGCTTGACAAATTGTGCTATGAAACTCTCGATAGAACTTTGAAAGACTTGACAGACTTTCCAGATACCAAATTTGGAGGAAAAATAGTTCTACTCAGTGGTGATTTTCGACAACTGCTAGAAGTTATTCCCCGTGCAAACAGAGCAAAAATTGTGTTGAGATGTCTCAAAGGATCAAAACTACTATGGGATGAAAATGTCATACATCTTAAATTAAATGACAATATGAGAATAAAGAATGCACTTGTGAAACGTCCAAATGATGAAGGATTTAAAGCAAAATTAATTTGGTATGAACAATGGCTTCTACAGTTAGGAGAAGGGAAACTTGAAGAATATTATGACAACATTATAGAAATACCAAATCAAATGTGTAAAGAAACAAAGGACGATGTTATTGACGCAGTATTTGACGACTTTGAAAATAATGTTGGTGTGCCAGAATATTACCAATCAAGAGCCATTGTTGCAGCAACAAACGAAATTGTAAATGAAATTAATAGTGAGTTATTGGAAAGATTGCCTGCTATAGCTGTTACTAAATACAGTATTGACACAGTTGGTGACGATGATAACCCAACAGCATTCCCGTCTGAATTTCTTAATGCTGTCAACCTTTCTGGTATGGCAGATCACGAGTTATGTCTTAAAGAAAATACAGTTGTCATACTAATGAGGAATATGGACATTGACGCTGGCCATTGTAACGGAACTAGGTATTTTGTAAAAAGAATTGGAGATTATCGTTTAGTATTAGAAAAACTTTATTCCAAAGGTAACAAGAACAATATTTTGGTATTACCAAGAATACCCATGACATCTTCACCGGGAACGAAATTACCATTCGTCCTCAAGCGACTACAATTCCCTATCAAAGTTGCATTTGCTCTTACAATCAATCGATCTCAGAGCCAAACTTTTTCAGGAAAACTTGGTATATTGTTACCAAGGAGTATTTGGACCCATGGCCAAATATACGTTACATTCTCAAGATGTGGTGATCCGAATAATGTTTTCGTTTGGGCAAATCAAGATGAATTCAAGGAACTTATCGACAGTGGAAAACTACCGTCAGGAAAGATATACACCAAAAACGTAGTCTATAAAGAAGTTATATAAATCATTTATCTTAGTACATATTACCAACTAAATATTCATTTAACAACCGTGTCATTTGAAATTATTTTAGGGGGTCGATGAAATTACAAATCTTTTAGGGGGTAGACATTAACAAATAGTTTTACTTTACATAGTTTATGCGAACACCATACATAGATATACGAACCGAACTCATATTTTTATTATTTTACTTATGCTACATATTACCAACTAAATATTCATTTAACAACCGTGTCATTTGAAATTATTTTAGGGGGTCGATGAAATTACAAATCTTTTAGGGGGTAAACATTAACAAATAGTTTTATTTTACATAATTTATGCGAACACCATACATAGATATACGAACCGAACTCATATTTTTATTATTTTACTTACTATGCTTCATAAACTATTATCCTTTTGTTTTATAACTTATCATGGCACCACCACTAAAAAGAAAAACTCCGAATAATGCATCTCCTGAAGACAGTCTTAAAAAAAGAAAAAGTATTAAAACTATTGCATGTAATCGTAAGATGATAGTTCGAGTCGTATTGCATACTGTTGAATGTTTTGATAATATTTTCTTTGGTTACCTTAGTTATGGTGGCAGAAGAGAAGGAGAAGGATATTATACAAAACCACTGGAGGACGCATACAACCAAACAATATTAAATAATACAAATGGTCGTACATCTGCATTATATCCAAATAATCCAAATTCAATAAAAGTATGCCCTGGAAACGTATCAATGACTGATTTATTCAAATTCAATTATTTTGTTCCTCGTCGTGAGACGAAAGGTAAGAAGAATAAATGTATTGTAAAATCAGATATCATTTCTTAATATTCTATTTCTCATATTATTGTATGGAACAATAGAATCGAATATTCCAAAAACAGTAACACATACGAAAACATTTTATTGGAAAGGATTTATTTTTATTCGTCCTTCAAATTCTAAAGACAACACACATCTATGGCAATTGTCAGATTGGACTCAAAATTTGAAAGAACAAATTATTAATTTCGCAGATTGGACAAGGTCTCATCCTGATGTATATTCAGCATACACTTTTAATTTTGAACTCAGTACGCAGTCAAGACAAGAGAAAGAACATCTTGCTGATGAGGTATTAGATTCAACAGTAGTACAAGTAATTCAGAGTATGTATGAAATTACAAAAGAACAAGCATTGATGTCATGTAACGGAGAAAATTCTTTGAAAGATCTGTTTTTTGGGACAGATGTGACTGAATCAAATTACAAACAACGCATTACCAATGCTTGGATGTGAATTATTAATTCATGGTGCAATAGAATGGTTAAAAATCTAATAATTTCATCACGAGTAATAATCTAATAAACAATATTTCATTATCAAATGCATTAGAAATGACAGTGATAGTGACCTTGTCCGTTCGGAAATTGGAATTCTTGAAATAGAGACCATATTCATGAGTTAGACTATGATAGTTCGAGTTCTAGTATCCTGTACAAAGTCTCTTACTAATAACAGAACTAAACAAGTAAATCTGTCGTCTAAAATTGAGGACTAAACTAACCTACATCCTAAATAATATTCATCAAAGAACCGACGAACAACCTTGTCTTTTGAAACTTTTTTATGGGGCGAAAGTCGATGAAATTAAGGGGTTATGACAAAATGTATAATTCAAAACATTTCTTTTTCATTTTACCGCTTACTTTAAAATTTATTATCTTTTACAGTGCCTGTTTAATATAACTTTCAGTTGCTTGTAACACAACAGTAATATTGAGAAACATCAAGAAAGAAAAAGATTACAGAAATCAGAAGACTAACATTGTGACATCAATTTCCTTTCTATTATTCAGAAACATAAAAACAAAATAACTACTCCATTCATCAAAACACTAATCCTTATTGTGAATATATCGTAACCATACATCGAAAAACAATACAATGACCATTTTGGCATTTCATCACCTATGCTTGTTTCTGCAAGAAGTTCATGAGAATTCGAAAGAACAATTGTCATTTTGTGTTCCACCATTCAACCATCATTCAATAACTGAAATAAATACAACGACAGAGACATTACAACATAAAATGGTAGTAAAAGAACAATGGCAACAAGACAGTTCTATGATTATAATTCCTGTTAAAGGAAAATTCGTCGAGTACAAGACTAATTTTGAACGTGAAGAATATTATCGAAGTAAGACTGATGAACCATCTTCATCTGATCTTCATCATACGAATGTAGAAAAAATGAAGTTCTTTATTGAAACTGATTTTCATCATGTACAGAAGTTTCACAGAGATAATAAATGTCAAATGATGCGATGGGATATATTGACGACAGTCGAAAATACTGATTTTTTAAAGATTTTAGAGTTGATGGATAGAAAAAATTTCTTTGATTATAACGATCAAAAAATTTTTATGGAAGCCTACAATACATCCTTTCCCAATAAAGATCAATTCCCAAACTCAGATAATTCAGTGTGGAATAGAAAAGGTGATGAAGCAATGGGTATTAATTCATACAAGTATTTCCGTCAATTGTTTCAAAGCAAAGTAGATATACGTTTTGGAATTGCAGATGGATTACACCGAAGTTGCTTGTACATGAAATGCATGAATGATTTAGTTCATAAATATGGGAATTTAACAACAACATTTCAACCACGTACAATTTATCGACGACAGCAATTGACTGACATTCAAAACAAATTATCGGTGTTGGCGTCTTTAACATTGTCAATCATATCCAACGATTTTACTCATATAAACCAAGATCGAAATCCATTCTACCATTCAGAAGTAGTACAAGCTGCTAAACAAATATCATCAGATGTTTTGATTTCTAATAAACTTACAGTAGAATTGACATGTAAGGATATCATTTGCTCATTTCTTGTTGCATATGAAACTAATTACAATACAAAATATCTACATGAAATAATTCAAACTTGGATGTCCAAACATAAGAATCAAAATAAACAAAAGCGTTGGATTGAGTTCGCTAAATTCTATAGAAATACAACGTTGTTCCAATTTATGGCTGGTTACGATCATTTGATGAGAGAACTGGAAACGAAGCCGGAAAATACATTGTCAAGCCCTTTTAACATCAATGCAAAAGTGACAAAGGTGCAAATGATACAAGAGAAAGTCACTAGAACACTTCCACTATTTGACCACGTTCAACAAGAAATGAAATTAAAATTCGCTAAGAAGACGTTTGGTGAAACATTTCCATATTTTGAAACATACACATTGAACGAATATTGGATTTGGGCCGATCATGAATCTAAACATTTGAAACCTTTAAGGGAAGCTTTCAAATTAAAAGAAACAAAGAGTAACACTTATTATAAAGTGACGACGCAATGGAATAAAAACGAGGTTTTTGATGAAAACGAAAATGAAATAATAGACGGATTTGAATCTATACAAGCCGAGTTACAAGAAATGAACAGTGCATTTGAACTTGATGAGAAGAATCTTAAAATGAAGATATCTAGAGTTCATAATTTGGTTTCTAAAATACCTGAATCGTTTGTTATGATTCCGTTTTCCAAGATGTTACATAACAATCAAGAGTTGAAGTTGTTTTGGCTAGAACTGATGAAGTCAAATCAAAATATTGCGTATGACAGTATGATTGAACGGAAAACAGAGCATTTAGGACATACAGATATAGGGATGATGACAGTCATTGCGTTGATGCTATCGAACTTTATCTTTTCAACGTACAAACCGTTCGACAAAATAAGTCCATATGGTACAAGGAAACCATTGTACTACGATCTGAACATTACTGTAATGAAGAATCTAATTCATCAAGGCAACTCCGTTAAAAATCCATTATGGCGTTTCAAAGCATTATTCCGTGATCAATTGTGTGCTTTTATGACATACCAATTCCTTAAAGCATATCGTATTTATGGACCAAACCCAGATTTCTTAAACAACATTCAAGATGAACATGGATTATATGCCTTCTTGTTTTTGAGCCAATTATCAATTAATGATGAAACAGAAAGAAAACAATTATTTTATCGTGTTCAACAAAAAGTCATTCAACTATTTGACACAGGTCCTAAATTTGATAGAGTAACATTCGTTATACAAAGGATACAAAATGACAATTATATAAATAATACGCTTGAAAAAATTCAGTCTCACAATAAACCAACAATGTTTGGAGGTTTGTTGTTAATGTACTACAAATGGATGCATGACAAATGCACATCGGATATTTTGAATGAATTTCAATTCAATGAAAACGTAACGAACTTTATGAAGACTATCAATGTGTCCGAAAGTAAGCCAATATTCAAGAACATTGAAGATTCTAACTTTTTAGGGAATGAATATTCATTCGATAACTTTATGACAGAACTTACTGGTACATATAATATCAATACTCATTGTGATACATTTTTCCCTGGAACTATGTCAGAAATGTATAATGTCGGTAAGTCAATGATAATTGTATGTACATTCATAATATGTATTCATCCTTCATTATCATCACTCATTATCATTTCAACCAATTCATTATTGTTATTTTATTATGTACGATGGAAAAGTTTATTATGAATATAAACGTGATATAACTGAAAAAATACATGCAATAACACAACGCAACAAAGAATTACTATCTCAAAATAACCCTTCTACAAATGACAGTAACATAAGAGATGGAGAAAGGAAGATCATCGATTATAATATGAATCATATTCGACCAATTGATACTGTCAAATTGGAATTGGAAGAAATTGCGAAACAGAAATGGAAAAAAATGCAAGAAAGATATGATTCACAAGCTAGAACGGAAAACGAACAAACTTTATTTTCTATAAATGGTACGTCATTTCATTTTTGTATAAACTAATGCATAAAGACATCGATGATATAATTCCATATGAATCTCAACATTTGAAATTATAATAACACAGATTTAAATGTTGAACATATTGACCCAAATGACTTGAATATAGACGAAAATTATGAATTGACAACAAGAGCATATGTAGACAGGTTCAAACAAAAATTAGCTGACGAACAAAAAGAGGAAATGGAACAAATACAAGCAGAAGCAAAAAAAATAAAAGAACACACAAAAAAAGAGCAATTGAAAGCAGCAGCACAGCAACTAGCTTTGGAGTTACCTTCAGACGATAGTTCTACTTCTTCTAGTATACAGTACAATTCTCAAAAAAGAAAAGCCGCCACTCGAAAATCCCCACGGCGTTTCAGTACTAAAATCCAGAAACCAAAGAAAGCAACAACAAAGCTACAAACTTTAGATTCAGATTCAGATTCAGATTCAGACAATACTTCTACTTCTACTGGTACACAATGCAATTTTCAAAAAAGAAAAGCCGTCATTCGAAAATCCCCACGGAATTTCAGTACTACAATCGAGGAACCAAAGAAAAAAAAATCGAAAAGTAATAACGGTGAAGCTATAGAGACAGACACAAACGATCTTGAAAACGATCTTCACAATGTAAAAAGTGTTTGGCCACATGCCACTCGAAAATCCTTACGGCTTACCAGTACTAAAATTCAGAACCGACAGAACAACAATGATGATCATGAATATAATCAAGAAGAAAATTCAAACAGTACTACAAAAGATGACATTGAAAATAACGAAGAAGAAAGTTCAAACAATACTACAGAAGATGACAATGATAATTATACTACTTCAAATGATGACACATATTCTGACATAAATGAAGAATTGATAACCGGAGAAAAATTGATTAACGCAACTTCTACAAACTGGACAAATGAAGATTCAATTACTCGTATGTTTACAAAACTTACTTTAAAATGCAGTATGCAAGTATTAGACACTACCAAATATCCACAACAGGACCAACATTATACTTGCGACAAATTCAAAAAAATTAGTTCTTGTATTGAATACTTATTAGATAATAACGTATCGGACGTAAATCGACTGTCCGAACAAGAAATGCAAACATTCCAAACACAAATCGATCAAAAGGATACAATAACACCAAACAATGTATACAGACTATTGAAGACTCATTTGACGGACTTGAAAACACATTCCGACAACACTACTGACCAATCATATGATGTACTAGATTTATTAACTACAAACATAAATAACGTTTCCAATGAAGACAATCACAGTGAAGCTGACAATCATAGTGGAATCTAATATAGACAAGCATACTGATTATTGAAAAAACATGAACAAAATAGGTTCTATTGAAACAACAACATTTGAATAAAAAAAAAGAAAATACATATATTATTTATAAATACTTGTCGCCACCATAATAATAAAAAAACCTTTTTATATACTTACTTCAACATCAACTCTTTGCCTCTTTATTACCTACAATACCAACCATTATTAATTGATACACTACATATTAACGACAAACTCCGTTCATTCAAATAATTTCAAACGACACGGCTGGTCAAACAATTATTCATCAGTACTTTAGTAAAATCCCCATACTAACGTCAAGTTCTACCCTATAAAACGACAAACTCCGTTCACTAAAATAATTTCAAACGACAGAGCTGTTCAAACAATATCTAATTCGTAATTTAGTTAAGTCCCCATACTAACACGTGGCCTTTCTGTTGTGACGTAGTTGGGACGTAGTGTAACACGTAATAAATACAATCTGTGCTACGTCGTACATGACACCTAAGTTAGTTTGTTTCCCCCGCAGGGCTAGACTGGCGCAGCCAGGCTAGTAATAATAATCATCATATTCTTCAAAACAATAATAACGAAACTAATGACACACAAACTAATAACGAAAGCGCAAGAGATAGAAATAATAGCAGCAGCCATAATAATATGCAAACGAACAAACAAAA
>Ga0136655_1001149_pt1 | contig 11970 bp, 9 predicted proteins | sample CPBDNA_2_FD_94863 | JGI IMG/M metagenome (GOLD analysis project Ga0136655, IMG submission 94863) | Freshwater to marine salinity gradient microbial communities from Chesapeake Bay, USA - CPBay_Spr_15_0.8_DNA (version 2) | ecosystem: Environmental > Aquatic > Marine > Coastal | place: USA...
GCGAAGAAGAAGCCCGCCGCCGCGCCTGCTCCTGTCCCCGAGCCGGTTAAGAAGAACGCCTCTGTAGCAACGAAGGGAGTCATGCTCAGCTATGCTAAGCCCACCAACCCCGTTGCGGAGACTGCTCCGGCTCCGGCTCCGGCCCGCGCGCCCGCGCCGGCGCCAGAGCCAGAGCCTGCGGCGACTGTGGAGGAGAAAGCCGCCGCGCCTCAGGACAAGCCAACCAGGCCCCCTGCGGCCAAGTCGAGCAACGAGGGCTCGAGCGGCTCGTCGTCTGGCCAGAAGCGCCCACTCCCGGCCGACGACAGCGCCACCGCGGCCCAGAACGTGGCGCTCAAGCGCGTTCGCACGCTTGTCGTCAAAGACGCGGAGAAGTCGGTCACGTTCTGGAAGGGCAACACTCTCTACATTGCGGAGCTGTAGGCCCGGCGGCTCGGCACTGGGAAGGGTTGTGAGCACACCTTTGGGTATAGAGCACAAGGCCGCCCCTGTAATCCTCAGCGACAACAAGTCCAACAGGTTTACACACTTTCGCGTGTTTTACACGGTTGACGGATACAAAACCTGGCTGTCGTCGAAGAAGGACGAAAGGATGAGATGATTCTTACATGGCGCTCTCCGGCAAAGACTAACTAGGGGCGCCTCGCACTGGACAGTCTGGGTAGTCGGTACCCAACTCGCAAATCGACGCTACACTGAAAGCCCCTCCGTCCTCACAGCGACCGTTGTTAACAAGGATCACAATTTGGCCTCCCAGCACGTGTAGGCAAGTGGAAAGCGCAATGACGAGGGTCGGGTGCGGAGGGAGTGGAGGGGAAGCCGGCGGTAGGGGCGGTAGGGGCGGGGTAGGCGGGATGGGAGGGTGAGGGGGCATGCCGGGAGGCGACGGCGAGGGCGGCAGAGACGGAGGAGGGCTCCATGTGGGCGGTATCCAGTTGATGGCACCCATTGCCTCCATAAGAACAAGTGTCGAAAGCGCAATAGCCATTACGATAGCCAACAAAGCTAATACTATCTTTGTATTCGAGTTGCTCCGAGGAGGACCTGTTGACAGCGCGTCCTCCGCAGCGGTTCGTATGATCAGTGCTGGAAGCGGAGACATGAAGGCGGGTCGGCCGCGGGAGCGGTGCCGTTTTAATTCCAAGCGTGGCTTTGGAAGCCAAGATCCCGTGGAAACGCCCCTAACAATGCTCACGTGAGGGTTGGACCTCATGCCTGTGTCTCAACTGTAGGGACGAAGCCTCTGTAAATGAAGGCGCGCTAATGAAATCTGCGCTAAGAGGGCACAGCTTTGCTCTCAGACAGAGGAGTAGCGGCGCAATATGGCCGAGGTGCTACTGCGACTGTCGAGTAAACTAGACGCCGCGCTACCCCAGCTGCTCGTTTTCGCAATTGTGAGAAAGCTGACTCGCTCGTTCTTCGGAGTGTTGCTGTATGTGGCGAGCTGTTCGCACGTCTGGCAGAACAAGTGCGCCCTTTCTCTGCGGCGACACTATGCGTATGTGCAGCTCAAGATTGACCAGGCATGGGCAGTGTGCTACATGGGACTTATAGCCTATGTGATCATGGACTTTGCGTCGAACATGGACGACTTCTTGAACTGTAAAGAGCATCGCGTTCCAAGGCCGATTGGCATCTACTGCGCAGTCGCGCTCTCCTGCTTTGTGTTCACCACAAAGCTCTCCGTGTCTACGATGTCGGTTCTGGTGTTGCTCTGTGCAAAGGACATGAACACGATTACAGGGATGGCGTGTATTCTCAACTTTTCTGTATGGGCCAACATCAAAGGCACTTCCGTGGCCATGGCTACTTGCACAATTCTGTCGGCCCTAAAGTTTGCCTTTTGTGGACACTCCTCGAGCGCCGCCCTCTGCCTCGCGAGTCTAAGCTGGCTTTCCGTGTGGGGGTGGTTGGCAGTCCTCTCCGGCGCCTTCCGCAACGTCGAGGTCGTGCGAAAGGAGGCCTAGTCCTTGTGCAGCAGGTGGAGCGGGAGTGCATGGTCGACCTGGCCTCGAGCCTTGCTGATCTCGGGTCGGTGGGCGCTCGACGGGCGCTCGGCGGGCGCTCTTCGACAGTGCTTACAGCTGTAGCTGTGGACGAGTAAAGGGCGCGCGCGAGTCGTACCTCACTCGTTGAATAATCGCAACTACTTGCTGTAACGCGCCGGATGCCGGCACACTACCGGACCTCGGCCAGGCCGGCCTAGCCCGGGCCACGACAGCCACGTGGCTATGAACACCCCACTGTGTGAAATCTCGAGCTATCTGGTTGACGAACCGCGCCAAATCGTACAGGAGTGCCGGTGGAGTGCCGGTTCCCGGCACTCCACCGGGGGTAGGCCAAATCACCCAAGTCCGGTAACGTGCCGGGTACCGGCACTCCACCGGAAGTGTAACCGTTATGCCCGTTTTAGGAAAGCGGTTCGTCAACCAGAAAGCTCGAGATTTCACACAGTGGGGTGTTCACAGCAGTCCACTGGTGGTCGTGGCGCCGGACGCGTTCGAGTCGCACACCGCCAGACATAAGTACAGCAACATGCCACTGTTCATGGCTACGTACTCGAGTCATTTGCGGCGGAGGGGGGGTGGGTCATCCACGTGCGGCACGCTTGCAAGAAAGAGAATGGACCTCTGTCCTCGGTCGTGCGCCTCCCGGCACTGCTCCGTCATGGGGAGGTCGAGGTCACTGACCACAGCATCGTAGCCAACGGTGATCATGCCATCCTTGCAAAGCTTGATCGCGTTGGAGATGGAAGCGATTGAGATGGCAACTCCCGCCGCCACCCTTGCCGCGATCACCAGGCTTGGTCGCCCATCTTCAGACGGCGCCGCTCCGTACTCGCCGGGCTTGCGCAGCGAAAGCGCCCACGACTCGAGCGCGTTCTCTCCCGACGCTCCCCTGACTTTGAGGATATCGGAGATGGTTTGCTTTGCGACGTCGTAAGATGCTTCCGTGACTCTCTCCGCGTCCTTTCCGCTCTTTTTGACTCTCGCCACGGCGCGGGCCGCCTCCTCGGAGACCGTGTCGATGCTGCGCTTCTTGCTGCGCGGTTGCTCTGGTCGTGTGTATGCCGCGTTCACGCTCAACACCAACTCTCCGAAAATGCTCCCCACAAAACATTTGTCTCCGCACCGCTCACCCAGTGCGAGCTTGTAGAACGAGAACAGGGTAGTAAACCCGGTGCTGTCGGAAAGGACGTGGCTGCTGATATTACCGTTTAACGTAGACTTTCCCACTCTCAGGGTACTCGCCACAGACTGTACGCGCGCGTGAAACGCCTTTGCCACGTCCACTGGTTTGGATGGGGTGGTCACGACACTCGACATACAGAACTCAATAACGTTTAGTTACAAAGTTTATGCCAGTGCACTTAGCGGCGGATCAACAATGGAAGCGTGTGTTGTGCCTCTGTGGAAGTAACGGCCTCTTACTTGTCTTTGTTGCGGACTTTGTGCAGGAGGCCTAGCAGGCGCTATACGCGCCGTTGCGCCTACTCCTGGGATCGCGCTCGCCCGCCTCGTCCCTAAAACGAGAGTACTCGCGCTTGAAGTTGTCCGGCTGCTCACACGTGTCTTCCTTCTCCTCCGCCTTTCCCGGCGAGCTGAAGAAAGCGCCCATACCAACACCCTACCGTACCCTCCGTCGAGTGCACATATTCTCACATTTCCCACCAACGCACGTGGTCGGACTTCTGGCGGATGCTGATGAGCTCCCGCAACTGAATGGTCTGCTTGATGTCCATCGGGACCTCGGAGCGCCAGACGCGGTAGACGTCGTTGTTCTTCTCCTTCTGGCGCGACATCGCCTGGTCCTTTCCGTGCAGAACGATGGCGATCACAAAGCTGTTCCCGCCGGTCATGCGCGAGTCCAGGAAGATTTCCTTGGTCTGGGCCCCCCCAGGCTTCGAGAATGTGCCGATGCCAAAGCGGATCGCGCACTGGCCGAGCGTGAGCTTCTCTTCGCCAAAAGTGGCGTCCGTCCAGTACATCCATGCAAAGCCCACCGGCCACTTTGCGACAAAGACCCAAACCTTGGTCTTGTCGTACAGACCGTCGCGATTATTGTCGACGGCGACGGAGTCGATGTCGTAGGACACTTTGTATCCGTCGCGCACGCGGAACCCCATGCCAATCTGGTCATTCTTGATCTTGTGTCCGGGCTCAAGCAGGGGAAGCTCACTGACTTGCTTGCGGTAGTCCTCGTCTGCAACGGTCTTCTGGGACAGGAGCTCATATGCGGCATCGATCGCTGCGAGGGGCTTTTCCACGTCGGAGGCTTCGTTTACGGGAGCCAGCTCCACCTCGTCAAACTGCTTCTCAAGCGATGCTACCGTGGGCTGCCTGCGACTTCCCTTCACCGGCGACGGGTGGCGGGACACGGGCTGCTTTCCCTTGCGGTGCCCCGGCTCAGCAGCGGGGGGCACCGGACTTTTCGGGGTCACTGTCTCACCCCCCAGGAGCGGGTCGAGCGTAGGAGACGGCGGGGGAGCCGAAACGGACATGGCCGATAGCATTTGTCTCTTGAATACAACGTCATAACATAAGCAAGAGTATACCCATTTACCAACCGCCTTACCCGTGGCGCCGGACTACCGATGCGCCGGCTCTACAAGACACCATTCACGATGTTGGAAACTGCAGGGTTCGACGCCTCGCGCATCATCGCTTTGGCGGTCGCAAAGCTCGAGCTCATCATCTGGCCATCTTTCGCCATCTTGGCGTGTTCGGCTTGGAAGAACTGTGAGAACCCAAACTCTCCCCTGCTTCGAATCTCCGCGTTCCTTGGCGGCTCGATGGCCGTGTACAGCGGCTTGCACAGCAGAGCGTTGCAGTCCCAAGCGTACTTCTGTGCGATGGCCCCTGCCAGCTTGTCCCTGCGCTTTCCGTAGGCGCTTTCGTCACCTTCAGTCTGCACGGGGCTGATGCTCTTGTAGGTGCGCTCGTTGCCATACTCGTTCAGGATGGTGGGGTCGCTGGAGACTCGCAATCCCATGCCGCCCTCGTTCAGGGCCACGTTGCACTGGACTTCTGCAATTTTTACACCCAGAAGCTCGGTCAAGACCTGGCGATAGGAGTGCGGTTTCATTCCAATCGTGCATGCACGCTGCAGCAGGCCCGTCTCCTGGTTGCCGACGAATACGGGGTCTATGTGGTGCCTGGCGACTTGCATCGGCGAGGTGGCGTCATGTGCTGGGTGATCCGCTGGCGGTGGCGCGACGCCGTCTGGCGAATAGACCAGCCACACTGCGCGAACCGCGTTCTCCAAGCAGCTTCGAAACTGTGCTGTGGTCTCCGGCGTGGTGTCGTGAGAGCCGTTGTGGTTCAGTATGAGAGTCAAAAACGGAGCGAGTCCCCATTTCCATGCGCATGCCGTGGAATCGTCGCGGCAAAAGGACGACCAGAACATCCGAACGAGCCTGACGTCGACGGCGTCGAGTGTCGCGACCTTGTCGATATGAGCTACTGGAGAGCCCCCTGCAAGTCCACGATGGCAAGCCGGCGCGGCTTTGGAGATCCCGTTCAGCAGCGCAAGCTCGCCGATTGCAAGGTTGCTGGGATACAGTACGTTGATCAATACGAGTGCGTCCGCAGCCCACGAGCTGTCCAGGTCGCTGGAGGCGGTGGAGTACTCAGAGACAAAGTTGGTGATAGCACAATGGATGTGCGCAACGCACTGCGACGCGGTTGGATGTGTGTGGCGCTGCATGGTGCATGCCCGCGCGAGGAGCGCCAGCGTATTGCAGGCGTTGAAGAAGGTGTCGACCGCTTCGTAAGCAGTTGCAAACGGGCAGTCGCCAGAGGATACCTGGCAAGGCCGGCGGAAGAGAGGCTCTTTGACGATGGCCTCGTCCTCTGATGTTGCATCCGGAAGGTAGGCGCGCCCCGTAGACACGCTCGCTTCAACTTGCTTTCTGAAGCACGTGCGCAGCGACACGTCCGCGGTTGGCTCGACGTCTGGATTCAGAGCCTGTGTGAAGGGGCTGAAAGGGAGGCACATTATGTTGTCCACAGTGTCGCAGTGCTCGCGTCCGGTGAGGCTCCTGCAGGTCTCAATGAACGAGCAGTAGTCGTTGAGCAGACTGTGAATGCCCGGAGTAAAGTTGTGTGGTATGCCTCGCGTTGCAGTCGGCGCAGAAGTGTAGTACTTGATGGGTGGATCGCCCTCCTTACCACCGGCGGGGTCGTCGTACACCACCCAGTGCGACTCGCCAAATGCCAGCGCAAGCTCGTCGGCAGCGGCCTCTGTCAGCGAGGCGTTGCCGTGCTGACGCTTGTCGCTACGGAAGTTGTGCGCAAGGAGGCCGTGCATGGTGAAACCCGTATCAACGCGGCAGCCGTAAGTGCCGCTGTACGGACCCGGGTCAAAGCTGCGCTGAATGTTGCAGATACCCGCAACGTAGCAGTCAAAGGGGGAGAGCAGCATGATCTTGTTGACGTCTGGCACCTGACACACACACACAGAGGGACACCGCTCAGATAGGGTGTGCGAGTAGAGTGTATGAGTAGTGCGTATGAGTTCCAGAGCACATCTTACCGATATTTTCTTGCTGCTTGCAACCGAAGCGTTGGTGTAGCCCGATGTGAGCGAACTGGCAACGCATCCGATGAACGAGGCCTGTGAGGCAGCAGTGAACAGCGCGGCGCGGGCCTCTTGCATCTTCTGTTGCGGAGACAGGTGCTGGGCCTGAAGCCAAATCTGATCGATCAGCTCTGGAAGACGGGTTGCCCCGTCTCCGCACACGTGGATGCCCATAGCAACCGGTGCCTTGCCCATCGAGGGGGACACGCGACGTATCTCGCCCACGCGCTCAATTTCTATGTCCGTGATGGTCAGCAGGGCCAAGGGCTCGCTGGACATGATGCCCGGCATCTCCTTCGACACCTCCGACGGCGACGAAAAGCCAAGGTGCTTCTTGCAGGGGTCGTTCTTGCGCGTCTTGCCAGCCATCCACCGCCGCAGCATCTCGTTTGCGCAGATGCCCACTGCAAGGGGCGACGACGGGGTGCACAGCGGTTCCGATCGAAACTCGCTCTTCTGACTCTTCTTGAGGATTTGTGGAAGCTTGAGCTTTGGTGCGTTGATGGACACCTCCTTGGAGTGCAGCTTCTTCAGTTCGTCCACCAAAGACTTCCCCGCATGCTCGTGCGTGTAGTTGATGCACATAAACGTACACGCACTGATGAAGCTGCGCGTCGTGCCCGTCACATGGCGAGGGATCGCCATCTCCGACTCTGTATCCACAAATCGCTCCAGGTTTCCGATGTCGTGCATCGCCTTTGAGGAGAAGCTGTACTTTCCAGTTCTTCCATTCGCCCGCTTGGAGTCGGCGTCCTCCAGCTCCTTCATTTGGGCGTACCGCTCGAGGAGCCCCGGCAGAGCGGCCGATTCTTCGGTGTTCGGTATAAGCTTCTTTGTGGCATGGCTCCACGCGATCGCCATTTTGGTGCTCTTGTAGGGGCGCACAGCGACCGGAGGAAGCGTGCAGGCATGAAGCGCAGAGCTGGCGGCTTCCTTGTCGATGCGCATCATCCCAGCGGCGGTGCGCATTTTGCCAGTGGAGGGGTCTTTGACCCAGCACAACATCATCGTGGGAATGTCGTTGACTCGCCTCCCCACGAAGGAAACGAGTGCCTTTGCACTCTTTATGGCACTCTTGAGGCTCACGCTCTGCAGTACCGCGTTGTCCCCGACGTCGGTGCCTTCTGCCTGCTTTGCCAGAGTAGAGAGCGCGGCGTCTCTGGCGGTGCGCTTGTTGTGGGCGGCGAGTGTGTGGAGCACCGAAGCGTCTTCGGACTGCAGCGCGTCGTGCCAAAACTCGATGATGGAGTGGGAATCAGACGGTACCGACGGCACCGATCCTCTCGATGAGCGCTTGCGCTTTGCAGCTGCACCGGACATGTCTGCGTCGACAAGGACGCTAGGTCCAGCTTCCGACGATGGCCGGCAACGCTTGCGGCTTCCATCGGTCTGCGACTTGCGCTGGCGGGCGCGGCGACGTATCTCCTCGCCTCCATAGCGCTCGAACGCTATCGCGGACTGGATGTCGACGTCCGTCAGTCCCGCATCCCGCAGAAGGTCGCGGCCGCGAGGATGGCTGCAAAGGTAGTTGACCAGAACCCAGGAGCACCATACCGCGTCCAGGTCCTTTTCGCCGAGTATGGATCTGCAAACGTCGATGAGCACGTTGCTGCGCGTTCCGACTGCGTTGCTGACGTAGAACTCGTCCAGCTCTCGCCTTGCAATGTCCATGCACGCCGAAAGCACCGACACGGACGAGACTTTGATCGCACAGCTGTTGTATACCAGCCGCGCCGTCGACGTGATGCAGAAGTAGGAGGAATCGTCGACCTCGGAAGTTTCCGCAAGCGACAGGGCACACAGGTTCACAGAGTTGGTTGCGATTGGGTTGACGACTAACATGCCGTCCTTTCGCATGAGGTACCGCCCCTCCGCCATTGCCAATGCGGTGGCACAAACCTGAGCCGCCGCCGCTTGCCCGATGCTCTTGCAAGAGATACGCCTGCGCACGCACACACACATCGCCAAGTTAGCTGGAATAAATCTGAAACAGTGTCAGAAATCATGTGCGGCCAGGGCAGTCCAACACGTAAGGTGAACAATGCCGCCGGAGTTTCATATCCGAATTCTTGTCCTGTGGCCATGTTGACTAATAATGTACATTGAAAACAAGGGAGAGATCAGAGGAAAGCTTTTGTTGTACAAACGCTGCACGCACCCAAGAATGTGCGGCATTACATGCAGAGCTGGCGGCTGAGCGGGGAGGAAAGCAAACTTACGTTGTTTGATTTGCAGCACCTGTGCACACAAACATGTACTTGTTAGATTCGTAATGTGTGTTGGGTTGCGTTCGAATAGCCTTTTACCCTGTGTCTTCTTGCGATGCATCACCTGCATACAAGAGGGTACATGCGTCAGCAAGTCACAAGAGGGTGTGTACAAACGTGTGCGGGCGGCATGCTTACTGAGGAGTTGACGGCGTTGCTCTTGAGGGAGTTCTCGGCGAGACGATCCCACAGCATGGGAGCGGTGAATCCTCCAAGCAGGAAGGCCGGCTCCGTGTTGTTGGTGTCCACGTCCTTGGCTTTGATGGACGCCAGGTGGTTCATCTTGCTCTGGTGCTGCTTGCTAGTTCTTACCGCCACCCCCTTGCCCCCCGAGCCCGAGGTGGGCTTGAAACTCTTGAACGCCTGAACCCCCCACGGGGCGCGCTCGACCTTGTCCCTCCTGATAGCCTGAAACCTCTGGTACATGATGTTGTAGGCGCGCATAGTGGCCTCGCTGCTCGGGTCGTTGGCTCGTGCGGCCCTCGAGGCGCGCTGGCATGTCGCCTTCTTCATCGGGATGCTCATATGCGAGCCCTGCGATCCCTGCTGGTCGGTAGACGTGTCTCGTTCGGCAAACAGGCTGAGAGCCAGCGCAGAAATGCCATCTCGCAAGCTTGGACTGCCCGGGTCGGCGAGCACCCCTTCCCTCTTTTGCACAGGACGCGCACAGGGGCTGCCGGGGTCGTGCATGACGTCGCTGTGTTCGGTGGGTTGCGGACTGGACCGCCCATCAAGAGCAAGCGAGTCAATCCCGTCGCACATGCTGTCCACCGCATATTTGCGGAGAAGCGATGGTGAGCCTTGGATGTTTGCGAAAACACTGCGACGCTGCATCGTTTTGCCTCGTGCTTATTACTGTACTTGTATATGTCTCCATTGGATACAAGTCTATGGCTAAACACACGGGCGATCCGACACCCGGCGCCGACCATTCACTCAACTGACCTTGCTGAGGTCGTGCGAATCTACACGTCGACTGCACAAGCGCGCTCACGCTCCTCTTTTGCCAGATCCGCCCAAACGTACCCATACGACACAAAGAATGAAACGTGTCCTTCCTCCCATAAACGGAGGGCGTCCTTTTGAAAGTGAGCTTCACGTCGACGTTCCGTGCACGGTCACGGAGCGAACAACATTGTGGCTGCTTTGTACATGCATGCCACACGCTACAACACACGTTCCACATCACCTACACACCCGACGCCAACCTCCGCAGCCGAAGACCATGTGCGCGCATCGCGGTGCGACACGCAGTCGCCCAGTGCTGGCGGTAGTTGCTCACAGAGTCGTTGTCGACATTCTGGAACAGAGCGAACGCAGGGTCGCCCTTGCACCCCAGAACCGGACAACGGCTGTTGGTACAGGTGTCGCGGTGTAGGTTCAGGCGAGTCGCGTGCTGGCGCATCGGATTTCCTCCTGTCTTGTAGCCCTTGCCGTCTACCAAAAGCAGCTTCACCGGCGTCGAGGGTCTTTCGTACTCGAGGCACATGCCGTCGTACGCGTTTGCCGGTACGTCTATGAAGACGCTGGGTGCCTTGACGTTGTCAAAGATGGCCAGCCGATCACCCCCACACACGCCGTGTGGGACTTGGAGAACGTCGAAACGCTTGATGTATGCCCCCCCGGGAGACGGAGGACCACTTGTGGGTTCGTCAAGCTTGTTGTCCGGGGTCTTTGGTGCCTTCTCCTCCTCGCACTTGTCACCCATGCGAGGACGCTTGCCTAGCTTGCAGGCACGGGCGCTCGCCTTGCCGTCAAAGTCGGAGCGCTTCACCACTAGCGACCCGACCTTGGTTACGGGTTCGGGCTCCTTCGACTTGTGCTCGGAGTACCTAGTGGTCGGGATGTTCTTCTTTTCCAGGGAGGAGTGGAACTTGTCGACAAAGTCCCGCGCCGGCGTGTTCTTATTGAAGCGCTCGATGGCTTCGACATCGAGTTTGAGCCGACCGTCCTCAATGCACATGAACGCTGTGGAGTTGATCTGGTCGAGAGAGTCTTGCGAAAGTTGGCACCTCTGAGACCAAATCGCCCCCGGCTCGTCCCGCGAGAGTTCGGCACCGAGGGTGGCCTGGCTGTGGGCCGCAGGAGTGGGTCGGACGGTGGCCATCTCGGATGCTCGTCTAGTAACGGCAGCCCTGGCGTGGACGTCCTTTTTGTTTGTTTACATTCAACTTAGGCAGTTCTATCAACAATGGGCGAACACACCTTACAAACGTGGCGCCGGAAAACACATACTCACGCCTCCAGGAGCCTCATCGTAACGTTCACACGAGGCGCGATGGTCTTGGCTACCCTGTGCTCACACGACTTCTTCTTGTGCTTCACCGCATCGAACTTAATTACGGCACCGTGCTTCAGAGTCTCCTTTTTGATCGTCTTCTTCTTTGCGTCCTCCTTGCTTGGCCACCTGAACTCCATTTCTGCAAGCTTCTTGTCGCGGTCCTGCGCCTTCATCGCAAAGCTGATGCTGGTGACCTGTGGCCCCTTGAGCTTCACAGTGCTGTCTATATGCCATCCTATGTTGTTGCCCGGTTCGGTGTACACGTTTACTAGTATGCTATTGCACTTGGACGAGTAGCCATGGGCGACGCACCACTTCTTGAACGACTTGGGTACGGCGGACAAGGGGTGGCTGACGTCGTCTCCCCAATAGTACTTCTGCCCAAAGACTGCCACCTTGCGATTGGCGGTCGGCCTTCCCTTGAACAAGGGGTTCTTGGCTATGCCGGCAAAAAAGTCTATGAACTCCTGCTCGTCCACGCTCTCTGCGGACGCCTCTGCGACGGCCTTTGCGGGGGCCGGAGCGACGGCCGGGGGCGGCACCGGTGCCGGCGCAACAGCGGGCACAGTCGATGTCTGCGCCATGGGCTTGGGTTCGAAGTAGCTCGTGATGGACGCCATCAAGACTTAGCTTAGCGCCTTGTCTGAGTCTACGTGCTCGCTGGGCGTGAAAAAGTGGCAAAAGGTTCGCGGCGCCATTTCGAACAGGTGTGAATTGGTTGGTGTGAAATCTCGAGCGATCTGGTTGACGAACCGCGCCAAATCGTACAGGAGTGCCGGTGGAGTGCCGGTTACCGGCACTCCACCGGGGGTAGGCCAGACCACCCAAGTCCGGTAACGTGCC
>Ga0136655_1001151_pt1 | contig 11957 bp, 8 predicted proteins | sample CPBDNA_2_FD_94863 | JGI IMG/M metagenome (GOLD analysis project Ga0136655, IMG submission 94863) | Freshwater to marine salinity gradient microbial communities from Chesapeake Bay, USA - CPBay_Spr_15_0.8_DNA (version 2) | ecosystem: Environmental > Aquatic > Marine > Coastal | place: USA...
CATCTCCACTAGTCAAATCTACGGCAGTTTGAAATATGTTTGCAATCTCTTTGTTTTTAGCGTAATGATCCCTGTCGGCTGCTGTAGGTCTGTAAGTTTGTTTTCTCTCTGGTGGGGCAGCAGTTTCTATATAATCTAATTGAGATCGTAACTGATCCTTGACAGCAGCATAAGCACTTTTTTCCTGTGTGTCAGTTAACTTAGGTTGAAATAAACCATTATCATCCTTAACTAAAAGAATAGTTGTTTCGTCTGCTTTACTAGGGTCTCTTGTGGTTTTGTACCCCTTAAGGTAATCTAATAGCACACTCGCCTTATCTCTATCAGTTGTAAGTATTCCCTCAACTATTGCTTTTTCAGCTTTCTTATAATCAGCTTGTTCTCTTATATCCTCAATTGTGGCAATACCATCCTTACCTCCCATAGAGGTAATAACCTTACCAAGGGTTTGAACCTGTCTATTAACTTCACCAATAACATCAACCTTGTCTATCTTGTCGTTAAGAATATTTCCTACAGCCGCAACAGTAGTCATAGTATTAGGGTCTTGATTTATACTCCCATCAGGGTTTACTGTAGCCATATATAAACGCCCATTCGACTTATTAGTTATGAATGTTTTATCTGATATATTACCAAATGACTCAATATATTTTGCTGAATCCTGCTCTAGTATAGATGACTCGCCATCCTTAACTCTTCTAAGGTACTCATCATATTTTTCATTCCAACCTTTAGAAACTTTATTTAAGTTTTTCCAATCATCCTGTTGAACCTGAATAGAGGATAAGTAGTCTCTATAGTTTATTTCTCCATTCTTAAGCATCTTATATTGCTGTAGCGTATAATCTACCGCTTGCCCAGATCCATTTTGAATTGCTGAATTAAAAGTTTGATTAGCCCCTTGGTCATATGTGTTAAGAATGTCTTGAGTGGCTAAAGTTTTCTTTTGTATATCATCCCTAGTGGCCTGTCTTTCTTTGGAGATATCAACAAGATCATCAGTTATCTTGCTAGTCACAGCAGCCCAATCTGGATCCTTAGTTAAGTCTCTCTTGACGTATCCGTAAAATGTTTTTGACATATTATTTTTTTAATCAGTAATTGTTGGGTAGATAATTTCATCAGAATAATTTCCTAAGGTAAACAAATCTTCATAGTTATTTGTAGTCCCCCAATCAGCTTCTGTCCCTTGACTGTTGGTATTAGTGATAGTAGGGGTTGGTCGCCCATCTGTTAATGATCCTGTATACTCTCCAGCTGTGATTTGGCTGTACCCACCAGACGAAGGACTCTTATCTCTCATGCCTGTATATAAATCAGCAGCTCCGAATCCATACTGTACGCCCTTGCCAATAGCTTGCATCGCCTGTTGTTGAGCCATCATTTGTCTGTACTCTGCATCAGCAGCAGCTTGTTGTGCACCAGCTATTTTACGTTCCTCTACTCCAACCAACTTATCGTTTATACCAGCTCTTTCTTTTGCTATAGCTTTGTCTCTTAAGTACTGTTCTTTTTGCATCCTTAACCTGGCATTTTCTGAAGCCACGGCTCCTGTAGCACCAACCCGACCCACGCCGCCAATCAAAGCTCTCTGACCTGCACCGCCTAAAGACTCTACTTCTTGCCTCTGATTAGCTATGTTTGTTTGAGCCTCAAGCTCATAAGCCTCTAAAGGTAATTGAACACCCTCCTGAAACTCTGTCACTATAAGATCCTCTGCCTTAGCCAAAGCCTTAGCTGTTTCCACTTCAGCCTCTTCTTGTAGTTTTTTTTGCTTCTGTGCTTGAGCTATACTACCAATCGCTTGTGCTCCTGATACTGCTGCTCCTATTATCATTGCTGTTGTTGCTGGCATTTTATATTATTTTTATCATTTCTGTTAAACTTTGAGGATTAGCTACATAACCATCTTCCTCATATATATCTATAAGTGTTTTGCTTTTTAAAAGAGAATACATAAACTTTTTACCCATCGACTTTGCCATATTAGATATCGAAGATATGAGTAATTGTAGGCACTCCTTTTTCTTTTTTTTATCTTTGTAATCAAAATTAGAAACCACAAACTCACACCAAGCAATACCAGAATTAGTGTTGTATATAAAACCAGCACACACTGGAACATCGCCATCATAAACAATAAAACCGCCCTCCCCATTATCTGGTAATAACTCCTTCGATGGTGCTGTCCACCTCCAGTCCTTCCACCATTTGGTGAGGATAGTATCATAATCTACTGAATTTAATTTTCTAATTTGAAGACTCACTATACTGCAAAGATAATGAAAATTATGGATAACTTTTAAATATATCGCTCTCCACAACAAATATCTCTACCTTATCAGTATTATCGTTCTCTATTATAAAGTCCATGTAGTAACCTCTTAGTCCATGAGATTCCGCTATAGCGTTCTTAATAAAGAATGTATAGTCGGTTGCAACTACTGCTGTACTACCACCAAGACCAGTTGTTGTGTCTATAGTTAGACGACTTGTTTCTACACCTGCTGTAAGAACTTTTTTGCTTATTGATGTTATAACACCACACAATGTGTACACGCCTCCTGAGAGGAAGTATATTAAGTCTCCAATGCTTATCATACTACTCAATGTATTCGCTGGGTAAGTAAGGATGACATTTGCTGGGTCTGCTATATCTACAGTTGATACAGCTCCCACACCTTGAGAAGATCTTAAAGGAAGTTCGGTCTCTAATACTGGGACACTGTCTATGCCTCTTATAAATGCAAAGTAATCTCCCTCCTTTAGTTCAAAATATTCTGAGTCTATATTCCCAGACTCAAGATCGGCTCTTGCTGCAAATCCCCAATTATCATTAGAATCCAACACTATTGTTTTAAAAACCTTTGTCATAGTAGGCTCAGGATTAAACACACTCCATACAGACATTGGGGTGAATACATCATAGAATGTACACCTGTCAGTATTATTTGAGTTATGAACATACAACTCTGCATTACTAAATGTATACAGGTATTGGTTCATGCCTTGTATCTGCTCAGGTATGTATGAGTAGAAAGACGGGAAGCCCTCGACAGACGAACTATATGTTAAAGTGTACGCTTGTCTGATTGGGCTAGTGTCTGCTGGTAATATAGGTATAGACATATATTTTTATATTGTACAACCACAACTTAGCCATCCGACTGTTATGTTTGCAGGTTGTGTTATTATTGATCTTAGACACACATTAGATGAGCCTCCTGGGGTTAGAGATATGGATGTGTTAACACCACTGCAACTCACGTACTCAAGAGTAAGTATATTAGTTGTGTCTATATTTGTAACTAAGTAAGTACTACAGAAGTCGGCACAAGTTAATGTGGATGTTGCACTTATAACATCTGTCGCAACACCTAAGGATGTCCCTAGAACATCGAACAAGCATCCAGGCTCTCCAGTTAAGAACACCTTAGTTCCAACAGTTAATGTTGGGCCAGTCCAGCTTGCTATTATGGTTTCAGAAACACCATCAGCTCTACATCTTTCTACTTCCCAAACTGATGAACCTGAAGGACAAGCTGAAATACTTGTAATAACACCATCAAGAACTCTAAATACTTTCCCCTCAGGTGTGCCATCATACAACTTATGCCAACCATCAGCCACAGGTGTCTGACCAGTAGTGTCAGTAAACACGTAATCATAAAGACCAGGGGATCCAATAGTCCCCGTTACTGGTGCGTGATAATATGTAGAGTCGTAAACATGACAAGCACAAGCTTGTGTCTGATTACCAAAAGGGCCAGTGCATGCAGGGAATGCGAAAAGAAATTCTGGGCATTCAACAGTGACATCAAAATCACCCGTGCTACATATGCTAGTTATCTGTAGGTCTATACTTGATGGAGTCCCTAGTGGTTTTGGTATAACCATAACGCACTCGCCTGGGCTTCCTGTAGATAGGCTAACATCTCCAACGACTATATCAACTGTGCTTGTTGTTCCATCAGAATTAAATGATCCAGCTCTATATGTGAAGTCGCTAACTCCAGCCGTACTTGAAGGTAAGGCTGTTAAGGCTGCACAGGCAGTCCCTGAATCGCCAATATAAGTAGTGTTACCTAATGTGTTTGATTGATGAACACCATCAACTGGAGAACTTAACTTATTATATGTGGCTCCATTGTATGTTACAAGTATGCCATCTCCTACAGTTTGAGGATTGAACTTAACTAATATAGCACCCGTGTTAGTCCCGACATTAGCCTCTACATTGTAAACCCCTTGTGTAGAAGATAACGTCACAATATCTCCACAATCAGCAACACAGCTAGGGCAGGTGACAGACTCGTTTAAAACTCCTCCAGTCATTTCTCTGTAAACCCCACAGCTTTGATACCAACCGTCAGGAGCTACAGTGGTTAAACCATCATCAGTCCACAATCCACTAGTAGTGCTGAAGCTGTTACTGTTCATATAATATGTTCCAAACGATACTGCCATTATATATTTATTTTATTAACAAGTTCCTTCATTATTTACTACTCCAGCAGGAGTTACCTCAATCCATCCACAGCTTGTCTTGTAATACCCTGTAGATAAAGGAGTTGTCATTGTACTCTCTTGATACACATTATCCCCTGTGCTTGGGCAAACATCAGATCCACTATGATAGAACGTCTCTGTAAGCGTCTGACCGCAAGCCGTAGTAGAATCTACTTGAGGCGTTAGAGAACTATTATATGGTGTGTTGCCTGCACAAGTAACGCAAGAACAACAAGCCTCTAGAGCTGATGTGTTTGAGTAACACAATACTTCAGACTCAATGTTCTGATAGTCGTATATTAAATACAAGTAAGGACTAAACACTAATGTTTGAGAGTAAGGTATATCATAATAATATACACCTGCTTGTGGGTTCAATATCGGTGTTAAGTCAGTAGACTGAGTAAGTAATGACTGAATACTACTAGGGTTGTTCTGAAACTCAGTGCTAGATAAGAAATACTTTAGCTTATGAATAGCAGGATTAAATACAAAATCATCTGATCCTATCTTAGCTGACTGTATTCTTATTGTTGTCGGGTCTCCAATAGATGATGGTATAGATCCTGATCCTTCATCTCCAGATATAGAACTAAACTGAGATACATTTATTGTGTCATCACTAGAAAGCAACATAACCATATCGCTTCTTGTAGGACTAACATAAGAACCTTGAGTCCAATAGAATTGATTATGTATAAACTGACCAGATACATCATCGCTATTAAGACCTACCTGTGTAACCTGTAATTGATTTGACACTGGACAGCTAACTTCAACACTATATGTTGTTTCATAATCGCTTGATAGCGTGACCTCAACTGTAGCTGTATTGTTAAAAATAGAGTCCTTAGAGAATGTGAATGATCCGCTACTAGTAACAGGCCCAGAACTATAGGTGACTCCATTATATGTAACTTCAAACACCATGTCCTCACCAATAGGTAATACCCCAACCACATAATTAACGGTAACTTCTCCAGCAGACGGAGGGAATACTATCTCCCAAGTTCTAAGGCTTTCTGACATTGTCACAGTTTGAGTTGTACCACATTGAACTGAGACAGGGTCAACAGGTAATGCATTTAAGTTCCCTGAAAGAACATACTCACCCATGTAAGGGTCATAACCGCCTATCTTTTGTGTGTTAGGTGTAAGATTAAAGTAATCCCTAAACCATCCTCTCATCCCTGATTTAGACACAACACTAAGCTCCTCTTGCCTGCCTGAGCCAGATAGTTTTATTACAGCACCCCTTTTAGAGTCCGTAAAGAATTTATCGAATCCCCACTCTGTATAGCTTTCAGGGTTGTTGCTTATTCCGTAGTTTTCTATTCTGACTATGGCTTGACCTAATACCAATGGCACTGAAGTTAGAACACCTCCACCTGACGCATCAGTCAATAAATCTTTACCTGCCATCACATAAGACACCTTATCCTCTTGTAATGTGAGTATATCTCCAGCTCTACCAGACATAAGTCTTATAGGCCCGAAAGTTTTTTCTAAAGTCTTAAAGTTAGCAAGGGCTAAGTTGAACTCGTTCAGTTTATTTATATTTGTGTCCTCATTGTATATACCACTATATGTGATGTCTGCAAATCGGTGAGCCTCTTTATAGTCCTCCTGAGAAACAGCCGTGACTCTCTCTCCTAGTCTGAATTTAGGTGTAGATAATCTATCTCTTATTTTATAACTCTCAACCCCATTACCAAATGTAAAGCAGTTGAAGAATGATAGGTCAACTATTGCTGGAAGGACAGCAGTCTGTGTCTGGACATTACCAGTATGGAAGCCGCCCGTTATTGGGTAGCTATCACTACCCTCATAGTATATGTCTGAATCAGAGTCTATTGGGAGTGTCTCAAAAACAATATTATTACCACCTGAAACAACTATTATTTCACAACTAACAATTGTTCCAGGATATGTTGGACTGTCATTTAAATTCCTTAAACCAAAATACATTTGTCCTGCCAAGTCATCATCTGCTGTCGCCTCTAACGGATTTCTCCATAAAAGTTGTACTCTGAAAGATTCAGACTCTATACCAGGAAATACAGTTCCAAAAGTAATGTAATCCTCGCCCCCTGTTTCTGTGGTAAAGTCGTAAAGATTATCAAACTGATATACATCTGGCTCTAATTCTGTTGAAGTAAGAGCACCATTATTTAAAACTATGTTATCGCCAACTATGAAGTTGTACATATTATCATAGTCAATAGAAGCTGTAAATGTTTTTTCAAAAGTATATGTAGTTTCCCCATAATCAGGATCCTCTAGAGACTTAGCAGCCATTGTAAAAGAAATTGTAACTAAACTCCCACTAGGTATCTCCCACGCTTTGTAAGGTACGTTTGTAGGACTTATAGGTAATGCATCATCATAATTTAAATTATTAGAGTAAACTGGATATAATAACCTATGTAATTGATCTCTCCTCCCACTTGTTAAATAGGCTAAACCTTGAGTATTAAGATTAAAATTGTTAGCTTTTAGAGACATGTAAAGTCCTGAAGGTTCAATTATATCTTCATCTTCATCTTCATCTGACAAAAAGTTTCTACTCTTTGCTGATATATCTAGTATAACTGTTTCTACTCTAGAAGATAAAGGCCCACCAACATCTTTCTTAACTCTTAGTCTTTGACCTTCAACAGCCTTTATTTGATTATCTCCTTCTAAAAGAAAATAAGTTATATTGTCTAATGGATCAGTAAAGAAAATGTTTGAGTATATAGTCTCATAATCTATAGATGATGGCTTAACTACAAACTTATATCTAGCAGCCCAATATGGAGGTTTTTGTGTTGTTGGTATTGTAGTTCTAATAATATTCTTTTGAGTTGATCCAGATGGTGGAACAAATATCGTATTGTTGGAACTAACTAAAGCAGTTGTAGACCTATTATATTCATCCATATAAACAATACCCACCTCAAAATCCCTATCGCTATGAAGGCTTTTCACTATACCAGATTTTGAGAATGTTACAGAACTAGATAATATTTCAAAATACTCATAAATATAAGCACCAGGAGTTCCTACCACTTCATATCTAGCAGACAACATACTTAAATTAAAAATATCACTTTCAGGAGTAGCAACAATTCTAATCCCTTGGTTTATGCCTGTAATACCACTATTATTAAAATCATACCCTGGAGATGGTAAGTATAAATCTGTTAATTGGCAATTGAATCTATCTGTAAGAGATGTTCCAGCCGAGTCTGTACCGCAATCAGTTATGGGTGTAAATGTAAATTGTCCTATCGACTGAAGAAAAAGTGTGCTAGAAACCATGTCATAAACAGATGAATAATTTTCTTGCAAATTAAAAATAATAGTTATAGTAAGAGGAGCTTGAGTATCTGTAGGTAGAGTGCCTGTTCCAGAGAATTTGTAACTGGATAGCCTTAGTGTTATAGATAATAATCCTCCATCATTTAATTCTGAAGAAAAATCAGACATATCTATAGACAATGTTGAATTAGGTATTATCTCTGTTGAAGATGGATCTATATCATATGTTGTGTTTGAAAGAGATTTACTTACATCAGATTGGTCTACTGGAGTAGAAACAAGCTCTGTATTATAATTAAGTAAACAATCCTCACCTAAGCTATCTGTTAAGTTATATCCATCAATATAGTTTCCATACATAAGCCTGTTACTCATTATAGTTTGGGCTTGAGCTTTGTGAGGGACATTATCAAAAAGTCTTAAAAGCTCTGACGTTGTTAATGTTGTGTAAACCTTTCTGTTTGTGAATGTAGTGGTAACGTTAGTGTTATCTATCCACCCCTCATCTTCTTTTATATATTTTTCAACAACGTTAAGTATAGTACCATTAGCAAACTTAAATACTAAGTCTATGCCAACAACCCTAGATGTCCCTGTGTTAAATGTAACCTGTGCGCTATTGTACTGGTTAGTCATACCTTCATTATCAAAGGTTTCAGGGCTTAAAGAAAAAGGCTTAGGCAAGAACGCTATCTCAGAGAACTGAGAAAGTGCCGAATACTCTCCATCTAAATACTTATACCTGTATGCGAAAGCTAAGAATCTTGTGTCTAAATAATTTTCCTGTCCTGGTAAATTTACAAGTACTACCCCTGGAGATTCTGAAGGTGGCTTAACAATAACGTTAAGAGCTTCTGGTATCGGATCTATATATGTTGAATCAACGTTGATCCTTCTAGGTGGATTATAATTATCAGTGAAGAATAAAAGATTATCAATTAAATCTATCCCATTAACAAGGTATGTTGGGTTCAAATTTAAAGCAGTGTTTACACCATCTCCATCATTGTAACTCACTACGTGATACACCAATGTTTCATTAACAACATCATATGATACTATCATGTCCAACTTCCCCGTTAAAGGAGAAGACGGATTACTAGGGTCATGAACAAACCAATATATAGTTTCGTTCTTTGAATCCTCTACAGAACCTAAACAAACAGCATCAGCAGACAGAGGAAGGTTGTCTAGATAACCACCGTAGATTCCTCTAGGAGATATTAAGCTAGTTAGCTTCTCATTACCCTTAGTGTTTTCTATAGCACCTATCTCGCTTTCTTCGGTAGAGCCTAAACGAATGTTCATAGCATCTATGTACTCACCTTTTGGAACAAGTCTCTCATCGAAACTCTTGTTCATTCTACCTGCAATAAAACTTCTTTTTACTTTCATACTATTTTATCCACTTATCTCTACCTCTCATATTCATCAATAGTCTACCAGGATGTATATTACTCATTCTAATTTTTGCATTTCTAAGTAATGCTCCTTTCTCCTTTCTTGCTCTAGAAACAATATACTCCTGAACACCCAACTTAGCGTTAAGTATTTCATACTGAATATAAGAATAGACGTATTTCTCAAAAAGTTTATTAACCGTGATTAAGCTATCAATACCGCCCTCCATTCCATCACTGACATATTCAAGTATGCAAAGCTCATTAGCCATTCCTGAGCTAAAGTTTATTACTCCACCCTTGTTGTCAATTTTAAATGTAGGATTAACGTTAGCTGTCTCTGTATTTAAACCATACCTAGCCCCAACATTATACTCAAAATACCAACTACCTTCGTAGCACCATCCCTCTGTACCATCAAACATAGAGTTACCGTTAAGGTATATACTCTTCTTTTGATTGGTAATCCTGTCGTGATCTATTGATGATCTCTCAGGTCTTAAAACATTACCGTCCTCATCAAACAATATTCTACAATCATTATCCTGAAGATACGCACCGCTGTAGTTAGTTTGAATATTTTCTGTTAGAGGCATTAATACGCCGTCCTTGTACATAGACATTCTAACCCAGTTCACATAATCAGGAGGCAGAACGAACCTAAGGTTATCACAAACATTAAGCTCAAGTATCTTGATCTCTTTGAATGCGTCATAGTTAAGTTCTTGGATAGCTCTCTTTGCGTGGAATAGAATCTTAAATCTCTCCTCGTTATTAACTAATGAATGGTTACCAGAATACATTAACAAATAATTGTTAACAATATCTTGTAAGGATATATATTGGTACGAACCCCAGTTAGCATCCTCTGGAGCCGCTCCACCGTTTTCGTAATATTGATAATCTGTTATATAAGCCATAATAATTATTTCTCTGATGCGTTTTCTCTAGCCTCCATTGATGAAGCAACTTTAACAACTTCAATCTCTCTTATCGATAAGCCAGCATACTCAAGAATCTTATTAACTATACTAGGCTCGTCTGTACTAGGTAATTCGAAATCTTGAAAATCTACCTGAGTAGGATCGTATAAAGGTTCGCCACTTGCTGTTGGGACATCAGCATATGTCCACTTAGGATCCTTTGGGTATCTTATGTATTCAGCGATAACAGATCCTGGTTGCGTTATTGTCTGTGGGTATATTGTAGCTGTATTCCCTATCGCATCGTCTGTAGCCCCTCCTATTACATACGCTGGGTATGTAGTGTTTGGTGCTGTAAGGTTTGAACTGTTAAGCAAGAATATCTTATTCTGACTAACCTTTTCAACTTCTCTTATACCAATAGTACTTGAAACAGAATAAGCCTCCGTAATAGTCTTAAAAACATCTACCGTTATTACTAGCTCTGTCTCACTAACAACAGCTATGACATAAGCCACGGCTCCAGTATCGTTATTTACAACAATGTTACCAGCGACAACTCCATCCGTAGAGAATGTAGCGGCTGCATCAATTAATCTATTCGCTGTTACGGTAGTCACAGTTCCATCAGATACTTTAGTTGGGTAATAGTTAATCTTGTTTATCAAGTAATAGTTTTGAGGTAGCGACATGAAGTTGCTAACATAACCATACACCCCTGGTATTAACCCAAAGGTGTTTGAAAAACTTTCTATTACCTCAGCATAAGATTTAGATATATCTGCATTCTCTGTACCAGACTGTCTTGCGTTCTCTTTATTTATATAGTAGTTATAACTATAGAAGTAATCCTCGAACACATCCAGCTGGGCCTGTTTCGCAAATAAGTTAAAATCCGATGGAGATATATAACCGTAATTATTTTTATTCAACACAGATAGTACTGTGTTTCTAACTGAGTTTATCATCTAAACACTTTTTTACAAAGATAGTAAAATAAAAAAAAGAGGGTTTACTAGACCCTCTCTTGATTATCATGCACTTATGTTTATTACTCTGTCAAGTTGTCTTCGATTAATTTTAATGTAGGCAATCCGTCATCGCTCTTAAGTAAAGATGTAACCGAATCAATATGATCTGATCCAATTGGAAGCGTCATTAACTTTGTCTTATTCCCAGGGAGATTCATATATACATCCTTATTCCCGTTTCTAAACCTCAGTATGCCGTCATTAAATGCTCTTGCTACAATATCATTAACTGATAACTCAGGGTCGCTTACAGCCTCTAAGAAGTCGCTAGGATAATTCTTAGCGAACATCATAACATCTCTTCTGATTTCTGCAACGCTAAACTTATCCGTATTCATTCCAAGCTGTACACGAGCTATTGAAAGTAGTGTCTCTAACTCTAATGACTTGGCTTCAATTAATGCGTCTGCCTGCATGTTTATGTTCTCAACCTCTACAGCTGCGTCCTTTTCATTATCTAATAAACTGTATGTAGTTCCAAATCCTGGGTGATGCAATAAGAACTCCTGTAAAACTGGATTTGTTTTTGGTGCGACCAATGCACCATCTTCAAAAATAATAGGCTCAATAATTGCGTTACCGTCTTGCTCATCTTCAAAAGGAGACTTTTGATTAATTGCATACCGAAGAGCACGGTTTAAATTGTTCTTCTCATCATACCACATAAGTGGGAAACGAGGATGATTTCTTGATGCTAACGTATAAGAAAGCGGACTGCCTTTTTTTAGCTTGTAGACCTTATCTACCGCTATGAAACTTTTTGCCATTTTTTATATAATTTAATTTGA
>Ga0136655_1001154_pt1 | contig 11933 bp, 11 predicted proteins | sample CPBDNA_2_FD_94863 | JGI IMG/M metagenome (GOLD analysis project Ga0136655, IMG submission 94863) | Freshwater to marine salinity gradient microbial communities from Chesapeake Bay, USA - CPBay_Spr_15_0.8_DNA (version 2) | ecosystem: Environmental > Aquatic > Marine > Coastal | place: USA...
AGCATCTGCAACCAACCAAGTCATCCTACCCAACAACTCAGCCTATTTCTTCAGCGGAACCTGCGTAGCTCGTGAGAGTGCCAGCGATGGTACAGACATGGGTGCATGGGAGTTCAAGGGTTGCATACGCCGTGAAGCCAACGCTGGCACAACAACACTTGTTAGCTCAACTATTGACGAGTTCTCAGCACCTACGGGTTGGTCTATTGCATTGAGTGCAGACACGACAAACGGTGGATTAGCTGTTACAGTGACAGGTGCAGCATCTACTAACATTAGGTGGGTTGCTACCGTACATACATCGGAGGTTACATACGCATAATGGGTACTATTAATTTAAAACATACAGGTAGCGGTTCTGACGTAACACTCTCTAGTGACGGAACTGACCTACTCTTAGACGGAACAGCTATTGGTGGAGGTGGTGGCGGTGCTGATCTGTACGCTGCTAATCCTTCAAGCGCTACTAATCCAACTGCCAATGCCTTAAATTCAGTTGCCATTGGTGATGGTATGACAACAGGGTCTTCAGCCGTAGGTGGTATTGCAATTGGTCAAGATGGGACTGTATCAGGTACAAATTCAGTATCTCTTGGTAAGTCTGGGGCTTATGGCACTGGCTCATTTGCTGCTGCAATTTCAAATGTAGCATATCAAACCTATGGTGCTGATGGCGATTACTCTATTAGTGTAGGTTATCGCTCAAGAGCATCTTCTTCTGGTGCTATTGCAATAGGATATGAAGCAAAGTCTTTAAATAATTATTCCACTGCTATTAGTAGGTCCTACGCCTCCGGTGCAGACAGCTTCGCAGCAGCTATAGCAAACAACTCATCTAGCTATGGTGCTACTGGTGCTAATAGTGTGGCTATTGGGTATCAGTCAAAAGCAGAGGATGCATATGCAATCGCACTTAACGGAGGTCGGGCAGATGGCAGTAGTAGTTTAGCTTGGTCGACAAATTCAAGGGCAAGATTTAGTAGAAGTATTGCATTGGGTTATAATGCTTATTCAAATGCAGATAATGCTATTGCTTTAGGGGAAAATTCTCGTTCTGATGTTAAAGGAAAGATAGCATTTTCAAACTTTGTTATTGCACCAACATATTCACAAGGCTCTGCTCAAAGAGGGCAATACATACTTGGTTGTCAAACCTCAGATGCTACAGCAACCACAATGACAAGTGATAATAGTTCTACAGCTGCATTTAACAATCAAGTTTTACTTCACGATCACGAAGCTGTAGCTTTTGAAATATTGTTAGTTGGAAGGCAAGATGGGACAGATGGTTCTGCTTGTGCGGCTTGGAAAATGATGGGCTTAATTAATCGTGCAAGTGGTGCAGCTAACACAACTTTAGTCAATAGCTCTACAACTGTTATTGATAACACCCCAAGCTGGGGAACACCTGCATTATCTGCGGATACAACAAATGGATGCTTAAAGGTGCAAGTAACTGGTGCAGCTTCTACAGATATTGCTTGGGTTGCAACTGTAACCACAAGTGAACTTACACATAGCTAAAGGAGAAACAACATGGCTATTCAAAACAACATCGCAGAAGGCAACAGCCAGTATGGCATCGCTTTCAACAACGCTTACTACCGCATCGTGACAGCGGCAATCAGCCGTCAACGTGGAACTGATCCAAAGTTCAGCGTGATGATTGACCTGTCAGCATATGCGACAGCTACACCTGGTGACGACACTCGTGAGGTGGACTTCAAGCGGTACAACGCAAACCTAGATGACGTTCAGGCTGCATCTGGTGACGCATTCATGGACAAGTGCTACTCTTGGGTAATGGCTCAGGACGACATGGACGGGTCTACTGCCGTTTAACAATTCTCTAAGTTCCTTATAGGGGGGTCTTCGGATCCCCCTTCGGATTAATTAACACATAACAATATCACGAGGATATACATGCGCAACGTCACTTATGAGGGTCCATCTACTCCCTTGTCTCAAGAATTAGATGAAATAAAGTACAGACAAAAGGGAGAGACCTTTGATGGTAAGGTTAAGCGCATTGCACGATCATTGTGTGATAGTGTAGAACACCAATGGATTCTAGAAGACATCATTGGTCTACAACGATTCCTCCCAGCTGGTAGGGTACAGTCTGCGATGGGTGCAGGTAAGCTTGTTACTGCTTACAACTGTTTTGTATCAGGTGATATTAAAGATAGTATGGATTCTATTATGGATCGTGCTAAAGAAGCAGCAGAAACAATGCGAAGAGGAGGTGGTATAGGTTATGATTTCTCTAAAGTACGCCCTAGAGGTACTCAAATTAAGTCATTGGAGAGCCAAGCTAGTGGGCCTATCTCTTTTATGTCTATCTTTGACGCAGTATGTCAAACAATTAGTAGTTCCGGTCATAGACGCGGGGCGCAAATGGGCGTACTCCGCATTGACCATCCGGATATCGTTGATTTCATTACTGCTAAACGTAATTCTGATAAGCTTACTGGTTTCAACATATCGCTAGGCATTACTGATAAGTTTATGGAGGCTCTCTCTAAGGAAGATGACAGCTTTGATCTAGTCTTTGATGGAATTGTACATGAGACTGTCTCTGCGAAGGAGATCTGGGAATTGGCAATGGGGTCTACATGGGATTGGGCTGAGCCTGGTGTCTTGTTTATTGATCGCATCCAAGAAATGAATAACTTATACTACTGTGAGACAATATCGGCTACCAACCCATGCGGTGAGCAGCCCTTACCCCCTTATGGTGCTTGCCTATTAGGCTCTTTCAACTGCACTAAGTATACAATTAAGAATAAAAATGATAAATACACATTCGACTTTGCTCAATTCAAGGAAGACATCCCCCACGTTGTTCGTGCTATGGATAACGTTGTTGATCGTACTATCTACCCTTTAAGGGAGCAAGAGGATGAGGCAAAGAATAAGCGGAGAATGGGACTTGGCGTTACAGGTCTTGCTAATGCAGGCGAGATGCTTGGATTCGAGTATGGCTCTAAGCCGTTCCTGCGATGGATGGAAAAAGTCTTTGCATGTCTTAGAGACAACACCTACTACGCCTCAGCAAAACTTGCAGAAGAAAAGGGAGCATTCCCCCTCTATCGTGAAGATTACTTAAAGGGTAACTTCATTCGTACACTTCCCGCATTTGTCCAAAAGGAGATCCGAAAGCATGGTATTAGGAACAGCCACCTCACATCTATTGCGCCTACTGGAACAATCTCCCTCGTGGCAGATAACATCAGTGGTGGAATCGAACCAGTCTTTTCACATTCATACGAGCGTACCATCCAGACTTTTGACGGACCACGTTATGACAACGTTAAGGACTATGCTTTCGCACGAGGAGTTGCAGGACGAAAGGCAGATGACATTTCAGTTCATGAACACTTAGCTGTTCTTACTTTAGCCCAGCACTACATTGACAGTGCTTGTTCAAAAACCTGCAATGTGGGGGATGATGTTACCTATGATGATTTCAAACGTGTTTACGAAACGGCATGGAAAGAGGGAGCCAAGGGCTGTACCACATTTAGGCTCTCTGGAAAACGCTACGGAATCTTCAATGAGACCGTGGAAAAAGAAGCGGAGGCTGAGGGCCAGACTGAAGGTGTTGCAGAGACGGACGGAGCGAAGGCAGAGGCGTGTTTTTTTGACCCGACTACTGGGCAGCGAGAGTGCTCGTGAGTTATTAGATTAAAATAGGAGGTAGCGATGCCACAACAGATTATACCAATCACAGATCTAGCATCAGCAGGTCTTGTGCAAGATACTCCTGCAGTATCGCTACCACCTAATGTCTTTTCAGATGTACACAATGTTCGCTTTAGGGATGGGGCTGTTAAGAGGTTCCCATCTGATGTTGATAAACTAACATCACTTACAAACGTTGTGTACGTTGCGTACTGGCCTTCAACACTTGGAGATCGATATGTAGTTATTACAGATAATGGATCTAACACAGTATTCACAGTGTATAATGATAGCTTCTCTGTTGTCTCAGCACAGGGTGGTGTTAATACTGGGGTGACGGGTGGTAGTTGGCAACACACTTTATTTAATGGTGGTTATCATATTATATTTAACAATGGTAACTCTACACCTGTCTTCTTACAAGATGATATAGTAGGTGTGACACCTTTACCTGGATGGGATTCCTATGCAGTTGAGGAAGAGATTAGTTCTTTTGAACATGATGGTTCTTCTGGATCTACTGAGATCAAGAACACGGTGCTGGTAAATCCAGGTGTAGGTAATACCATCTCAATTAAAATAACTTCAATACCTCGAAACACATCTAGCCCAATACACACAGAGACAGTTACTATTGACTCATCCGGAACTGTATCACCAGACTCTACATTAGCAGACATTGGTACAATTACACAAGTTGACTTTAGTAATAATAAATTCTTCTTTGTACCTGAGACATCTTCAGGAGGTGCTGTATATAAGGTGTCTGTAACTACTGTCCCAATCACAGCAGTGACAGCGGGTGTTGTAAGGTCTTATGGAAACCTCTTAGTTGCAGGTAACCTAAAAGAAACGGGTGGTCGTACACTCACAGGCACCATACGTACCTCTGATGTTGCTGGACCAGGTGCTATCCCTGAGAATTGGAACCCCTTTAAGAATGGTGCTAATACAGCAGATGAGTTTATCTTAGCATCTACAGGAACTATTAAAGACATGGAGGAACTTCAAGGAGTTCTCTATGTATACACAGATTCTTCTATTCACTCTGTTCAACAAACCAGCTCACCCTTCATACCATTCCAAATATCACCAGTTACAAATAACTATGGTGTTAATAATACAGGTGGTGTCATAGAGGTGGATGGTAAGCATATTGTATATGGAAGCAATGACTGCTATGTATTTAGTGGTCATCCAGGATCTATATCCTCAATTGCTGATGGTAGGGTTAGGAATTTCTTTAGGAATAACACCAATATCAAAGCTGTTAGATTTAATAAGTATGATGAGGTTTGGTTTTGGTCTAGTACAATTGTATACGTGTGGAACTATCGTAATAATGTTTGGACTAAGAGGGATATCCCCACAGGCACAAACTCCGTAACTCCAATACGAAATGATCTTCTTCTTTCTGCTCCGACTAAAGTTGTTGGTGTTGATGGTAGTGGTTATTTAACTGGAGCATATATAGAGCGTAAGCGATTAGCTGTAAGCCCTGAGTTTATGACTGAGACTGTTCATGGTATGGTTCTTTTATTTGATGGGATCTCTAAAGTTAATATTCAATATGATGGAACCGATAAGGTAGGTGAGTCTGTGGACTTTACAGCTAAACCCGAGATACCTTTTGATTCCTCTCTTGATTATAAAGCAGATGTAAGGTTTAATGGTAGGTTCTTAAACTACAAGATTTCTAGCCAACCATCGGATACGACTCTTGACTGGGATCTCTCAGGATACCAAATAGAAATCAGTGTAGGAGGCCGCAGGTAATGTCTATTATTAGACCACCTTATACTGGGGATCCTATTTTAGATTCTTGGACTAACCAAATAACACAAGCCCTTAACATGGGGTTACTCCCAGGTGTTAACGCAAGTGGTATTGGGATGGGAGGGGGTACGGGGTCTGATGGTGCTAACGGTAACATAACTCTGTTCCTATACAAACGCACCTCTACTGACACTGTACCTCTTGCCCCCAGTGCTGTAACCTATGACTACTCTAATTTAGAGAATGTAACAATAACAGCAAACAATGGGTGGACAGGTTCTGTACCATCCGGTGATGATGATTACTTATGGGTTACATTTAGATACGTCTCTGAAACTGAAGGTACCATAACAAGTTCAAACACTTGGCAAACTCCCGTTATTCTTTCACAAGACGGAGCGGCTGCTTTGAGTGTGTATATAACTACAGACTCTGGGACGGTGTTTAAGAATGCCGTAGGTACCCCTAAGATATTGACAGCCAATGTTAATCTAGGGGGTGTAACCCCAACACCGACAGACTACAATGGTTATGACTACGATTGGACTTATTCAGGTAGTACAATTTGCCTGGCTAATGATGGAAGTAGGACAGTCATATCAACCAATGGGATACCCAATACTGTAAATGGTTCTGGGGTTTGTGCCATTGGTGTTCCAGCAAACTCAGAGGATTCAGCTGCTATAGCTGCATCTTTAAACACAGGAGTTCTTAGACGTATTGTGCTAGGTCCTGAAGATGTAACAACACAAACAAGAATAGCAGTTTCTGTTAAAATAGGAGAATAATATGGCACGGGTAGCCTCTAATGAAATTACAATTACCGACATTTCGGACGGTACAAATCCGATTATAGCTTTCACAACTAACGCTAACCACACTTTTGCAGCTTTAGCCAATGGTACAGTCACTAACGTTACTGGATTCACATCTACATTAGTTGTATTCGTAGGTCAAACACAAGCATCTTATGTTAGCACTATTGGCTCTACACCGAATACATTCTCTATCACCAGTGCCGCATACGTAGGTTCATCAACTGGTTGGGGAACCCCAAGTAACAATAATGGTACTATTACAATTCAATCTATTTCAGCAACAGCTGCAATTAGTGTCACACTACGACTAACATTCGATGTGGTACCAACATCTACAACAACACCTGTTACTGGTCTCACACAAGATATTACCTTGTCTGTTGTTAAGGAGGGTGCTGGTGGTCAGGTTTTTCAGATAACACCATCATCACAGACCTTCTTTGCAAACTCTTCAGGTACTCTTAATGCTAGTCAGCCTAATAGTATTTTAGGTATTGAGTCTCAAGGTACTACAGGTAACATCACATTAGCCACTTCTATTAACGGTGCTGCATTTATCACTCAAACTGCTACGAGTACTGCTCAAGGTGGTATTGCTTTCTACGATGCCGATACTTCGGGGACTGTATCAACTACAGGTACCTTCCCAGTCACACAGAATGGTATAAAGCGTCTAGCTATTGCTCAAACAAACTTAGGTAATACTGGAAGTACGTTGACAATTAAGATAACAGGTGCTACTGGTGGTTCAGATGCCATCACTATATTTAAAGTTCAAGAGGGTGCACCTGGTACTGGTGCTATTATCGTGTCGGTAACATCTAGTGATGGGGTGGTATTTAAAAACAGTGCGGGTACAGAAAAGACCCTAACAGCCAATGTGATTGATGTTGATACTGGTGCTGCCCCAACCACAGCTATAACATACACCTGGACACGGGCCGCTGGGGCAGGAGTTCGTGTTACATCTCAAACTGACCGGACTGTTATATCAACAGGTGGTGTGTTAGCATCAGGTACAGGGTTTCCAGATATTAAGGTAGGGGCCGAAGATGTAACAACACAAGAGCGTTTCGGAGTCTCTGTAAGTGTAGCCGATTCTTAAAGGAGAATAAATATGCCAAGAGTAGCATCAGACGAAATTACAATAATGGACATAACAGATGGAGACCCAGCTCCTCGTCTTGCTTCACGGCGTCTCTTTAGAGCTTTAACAAATGTGCCTCAGACCCCCCAAGCTACTATTACATGGGCAACAAATGCTTTATCTAGTATCGAAACTGGGTGGTCTGAGACAGCCCCAACACAACAAGCGGCTTCAGATACTAGCGTCTATTTTTCGGATCTTTTATTCTCAGACACAACAGGTACAGCAACAACAACAACAGCAACTGGTACCTCACCACTTCCTGTGACTTCTTTCTCAGGGCTAGTTACGTTTTCAAGTGGTGACTTCTCAAAGGATGGTTCTACTATTACAGATATTGATGGTGGTAATATAGCTACAAATTCCATTATTGCTGCTACAGTATCTGTTGGTAATCTAGTGACAGATAGTTCTGCAAAACCTGTCTCAGGAGCGGGGGCTATCGTGTCATCTAATGGTGATGTTTCTTTTGGGGATTCTGATAAATACGTTTCTTGGGATACATCTGCAGGTAACCTCTCTATTAAAGGGGATATAACAAACATTGCCACGCCTTTCATAGAGGGTATTGCAGGGTCTTGGTTAATGCTTACACACAAAACAAGTCCTCCATATATTACAAGTTTAAGCTCTATGCTTTCAGGTGCGGGACTTTACCGTTTTATTATGGTTGGGGGTGGGGGCGCTGGCCAATCTGCCCAACCAGGCTTTACGGGTGAACGAGCTGCATCGGGAGGGGGGTCTTCTTCCATAGCTATGTGGACGCTAGATTGGAATGGTACAGATCAGTTGGGGGTTGATCTCGGTTTTGGTGGAGCTGTCTCTGGGGGTGATGGGGGTTCTTCTAACTTTTACATAGGTGGTACAGCCTCTACTGACATTAGGATCACATGCCCAGGTGGAGAGGGTGGTACTAAAGTCACGTCTGGAGATAATGTTCTAAATTCAGGAGGAGCGGGTGGAGCTATATCCTCTATTCAAAACGGTGGGCACTCGTCTATAAGCCAGACAGTGTTTAGGGTGGGTCATCGTGGAGGTAATGCTACTTATGATTGTGGTGTTAAGGTAAATGGTCAGACTACCACCCCAGAAAACGGGATGGCTTGTGCAGGTGGCGCGGGAGTTAACTTCCTTGGCATATCCTCAACCCGTGGTGGGGATTGTGAAATCTCCCTTGGTGCTGGTTCAGTTGCTGCAGCTGCAGGGGGTGGTATATTTGGGCCAGGTTATGATATTAACTGGGGCACGACTTCAACAAAGGGTCATGCCATATCAAGCACGTCTGCTTCCCCTGTTCATGCAGGTCTTAGAAGAGTCATGGATGTAGATGATACGAATTATGCTTTTCTCACAGGCACAACACAAGGGGGGCAGTCTTTTCTAGGCCCATACTTGGGCAATTTACCCCCAGGTAACTCTACTTGTGTCGCAGTTCCTTGGCTTAGTAAATCCTACACAGGTCTCCCAACTGTTTCTGCAGCACAGGTTGCGGCTTTAGCAAGACCCGCTAACCAACGAACGTACATGTCAGGTGGTGGAGGTGCTGCTTTCCTTGTTGATAGTCTATCAGCCAACCCCAATGGTATTGGTGGTGAAAATGGGGAGATATTTAATGGTGGTGGTGCAGGAGCAAGCATGTACTCCAGTACTTCTTCTACACAAACAAGAGCTAAGGGTGGCTTCGGTGGTATTGGCGCTGGTGGTGGTGGTGGTTTTTACGATGCTTCCCTAATCCAAGGAGACGGTGGTGGTGGTGGTCTTTTCATAATGAGGTTATAATATGGCTTGGGAAATTAAAGATATAGATGGGAATGTTCTTAACACCTTTAGTGGGGACAAAAGTGATCGTTATGTGGGTACGATGTGGAAGGGTGTCATGGTAGATAGTGCGGAGCAGATTGATTTACCCGCTCCTCCTGTTATTTTAAACACACAAACTGAAATACTAACCTCACAAGTTCAAGAACTATTAACTCAGGTAAGTGAGCTAAGAACAGAAGTAGAGTCTATGCGATAATTTAACTATTAAGGAATATTTTAAATGATAAGATTATTAAGTGGCCCTGAGTTGGCAGACAAGTGGCATAAGTTAAGGCCCTTAATCGATCAAGCATTAGAACATGGAGGAGGAGCTGTGACATCTCACGGACTCTTCCTGCAATGTTTAGGTGCTGTGGGACAATGTTGGATTAGACATGAGGGTGAGGTATGTATTACCCGCTTTGAAGAAATAGAAGGTAAGAGACAACTATCCGTCATTGCCTGCACATCACCTGGTTTGTTAGAATTCCTACCAGAGTGCATGAATATATTTGAGGATTTCGCACGTTTCAATGATTGCAAAAGGACTGTAGTCTATGGGCGCAAAGGTTGGGCACGTGCCCTTAAAGAATACGGATACTGTGAGACGTTCATAACGCTCACTAAGGAGGTTTAATATGGCTACGACAACAACAACAACAGGTCTTCCAGACTACGCTCAACCCTATGTAGAGGATGCTTTAGCAAATGCTACTGATCTTTATAATGTAGGGGCTATGGATAACGTTGCGGCGTTAACACCAGAACAACTTGCTGCACTAGAGAAACAGAAAGTGCTTGGAGGTACTGGTGGTGTCTACGATCAAATTGCAGCAGACAGTTACGGAGCTACCCAAGCGTACCGAGATGCTGCTGCTGGTACTGGTTTGTTTGGAGCTGATGCTTTAGGTAAGCAAATGACTTCTATGCAAGGCAGTATTGGAACTGCGGTTGAAGGTTTGCTGGGGCAGCAGAAAGGTCAGTTCTCACGGGGTGGTAACCTTGGTGGTGCTCGTGCACAACAGTCTATGGATTCATCTGCTATGAAAGTGGGTAGTGATATGGCAGCAGCTGAGCTTGCCAATCGTCGTGCATCTGCTTTGTCTGGGGCTGGTGGTGTGTTCGGAGCTGGGGCTGGTCTCCAAAGTCAATTCGGAGCTGGTGCTAACCTACTTGGGCAAGCTGGGTCAGCCATCCAACAACAGAATCAAAACGAAGGTGATGCAGCTTATCAGGGTATCCAACGATTGTTTGGTCTGTATGGATCTCCTGCCTTGGGAAGCACAAGCACCCAAGTAGGTGGAGGTAAGTGATGAGACGTATAATCCAAAAGTACCAAGAGGGTGGTGTGGTTCAGTCTGCACCTGGCCCTGCGGTGGCAACAGGTATCCCTCAAGGTGGTCATGCAGCTTCAGCTATTCAAAGTTATCTAAGTGGTCAGGCAGCTGGGCCTTTATCTTACACCGCTGGTCAGTCTATTGTACCTGATTACAGAGCACTTGCAGACTCTCGAAGAAAACTTAGGGAATCTTTAGCTGCTTCTGGTTTAGATGCAGCAACTCAGTCATCTATTGTTAATGAAGCAGACACTCTCAATGTTGATAGTAGTGCTGGTAATAAGGGTGGCACTGACTACACTACGTATGGTGGACATAAAGATGTTGCGCATCAGAATGTAGATGAAGCTTTTAAGGAGGGTGGTGCTGGTTACAATGCAGAAATGGCTGCAGCTAACATTTACAACACGGATGTTACGGGTAGGTCAGATTCTCTTGGTGGTGAAACAATATCACCTTCTGAACAATATGCACGATCTATGCTTGCTGCAGGCATCAAGGGTGTTGGTGGTGGGTATAATCAAAATGATCCTACTACTGGATTTACTGGAGCTGTTAAGGATGTCTATGGTAATATTACCAGTGGTTTAAACAACGCCATCGCTGACAATGCTCTTCTGTCTTTACTACCAGGGGCTACATTAGTTTCAAGTCTAGCAGCGCCTATTAGTACTTACACACCTGTAACTGCTACTGTAGAATCTAATAATGATGACAGTAGTGATTTCCATAAACAGATGATGGCAGACCATCAAGCAAGAGTGGCAGCAGAAACCAAAGCAATACAAAGTGATATGAGTGATGATGATTTTTGGGATGCTTGGGAAGGTAAGAACATGGGTGGCCCCATAGGCCCTCGTATTCAAACCTACAACGATGGAAGTGCAGGTGGTGTAGCAGTAGCTAAATCAGGTCTACGTGAAGATGAGATACGTCAGCGTCAGCTTATGCAGGCACGGATGCCACAGGTAGAGGCAAGTCCTCTATCAGAGATTGGATCTAAACTGGCTATGGGTGCTGTTGATAAAGGTATTGGATCTGCAGCCTCTTCTATGGCAGCTAAGGAAGGTCTCGTAGGCACTCTTGGAAACGCTTTAGGTGGGAGTGCTGTTACTGGTGCCGCCACTGGTGCTGCTGGTACAGGGTTAATGGCAGCTCTTGGACCTATCGGTATTGGTATCGGCCTAGGTAAACTGTTTGGACTATTTAACGATGGGGGTAAGGTCCCTTGCTCTTGTGGTAAAACACCTTGCAAATGTGCAAAAGAAATGAAGTCACCACTATCAGGAGAATGATATGATCGATAAAACAGATCCAACTAATAGGGATACTGTACCTGCGATGCTAACACCTGGGGAATTTGTCCTCAAC
>Ga0136655_1001155_pt1 | contig 11932 bp, 7 predicted proteins | sample CPBDNA_2_FD_94863 | JGI IMG/M metagenome (GOLD analysis project Ga0136655, IMG submission 94863) | Freshwater to marine salinity gradient microbial communities from Chesapeake Bay, USA - CPBay_Spr_15_0.8_DNA (version 2) | ecosystem: Environmental > Aquatic > Marine > Coastal | place: USA...
ATGGATCATGTATTCTTTGTCTCCATCAAAAAAAACACAGAAAATATTCTTGAGGTACTTGGTCAAAAGAAAGTAACGGTCAAAAATATCATGATCATCGGTGGTGATGATATGGCTTTATCCACTGCACTTAGATTGGAGGACAAATACCGAGTGACCCTAGTCAATAAAGACAAGGAGCGCTGTAAGTGGCTTGCAGAAAATCTGAAAAACTCTTTGGTCATCAACGGTGATTATAAAAATATTGAATTGCTTATTGAAGAGGGCTTGGAGCAGATGGATGCATTTATTGCTTTGACTGAATCTTCCGAGACGAATATTATCGTCAGTCTTTCTGCCAAAAACCATGGCGTATATAAGACGATAGCGCATGTAGATACACGTGAGTACATCCATATTTCACATAGTATTGGAGTGGATTCCTTGATTAATAAAAAGCTGGTAGCTGCGAATGAAATTTCCCGTTATCTGAAAAAGGGAAGCGTGGAGGCAGTATCTGGAATATATGGAGTAGATGCGGAATTTATCCAATACTCGATTTGCAAGAATAACCGTGTAATTAAAAATCAATTAAAGGATCTTCATTTTCCTGATTCAGCGATTATTGCAGGAGTCATTCGAGGAGAAGAAGTTTTGATTCCAGATGGTAATTTTCAGCTTGCAATGGATGATAAAGCTATTGTGTTTGCACTTCCTGAGGCAAAGTATGCATTGGAAAAAATCTTTCACTAAGGCATGATCCATTTTAAAGCGATCGCAAAAATCATGGGAGCCCTATTAGTGCTTATTGCACTTTTGATGCTACCTGGCATTGGTTTTTCTTTATACTACGATGAAGATCCTTGGCCAGTCTTGACCTCTTCGGTCATTGCGATGATTTTCGGTGTAATCTTGTTTTTGTCTTTTTCTAAGCAAGATCAAAACATCAGAAAGCGAGAAGGGTATTTGATTGTAGCGATCAGCTGGCTTGTAATGGCTGGATGTGGAATGCTCCCCTATATCCTGAGTAATGAAATCACCGGTTTTGCAGATGCGCTTTTTGAGACCATGTCTGGTCTTACCACTACTGGAGCTTCTATTTTGACTGATATTGAGGCCATGCCAAAAGGATTGTTATTCTGGAGAAGCATGACCCAATGGATCGGAGGATTGGGAATAATCGTACTTACGGTGGCTATTTTCCCACTTTTAGGAATAGGTGGAATTGAGCTCTTTGTAGCTGAATCCCCTGGTCCTACCTCTGATAAAGTTCACCCACGCATTTCAGAGACAGCAAAGCGACTATGGTATGTATATGTGGGTCTCACTCTTGCCGCCATGCTAATGTATTGGGCTGGAGGAATGACCTTTTTTGATGCGATCAATCATGCCTTGACGACTTTGGCTACTGGTGGTTTCTCTACTAAAAATAGTAGCATGGCCTATTACGATTCGGCCTTTATCCAATATACAGCTATCTTTTTTATGTTTTTGGCAGGAACCAACTTTACGGTGATTTACTTTGGTTTGGTGGGTAAATTCAAGCGGGTTCTTCGAAGTGATGAATTCAAGACTTATGCTTTTTCGCTGATAGCAATCGCAGTAATCTTATACTTCCCAATATTCGCCAGAGGTGGAGCTTCCAGTGAATTGGCATTCCGAAATTCGCTATTTCAGGTGGTCTCATTAGTGACTACGACAGGCTTTGTTTCTGATGATTATACTACTTACAACGAGGGGGTTACTTTCTTTTTCTTCATGTTATTGTTTATAGGTGGATCTGCGGGTTCTACAGCTGGTGGAATCAAATTTGTTAGACACCTTACTTTCATCAAAAACTCCTGGTTGGAGTTTAAGCGATTAGTTCATCCTCGAGCAATAGTTCCATTGATGATCAATGGAGATCGTGTTACAGGTAGAATCATTACTCACATCATGAATTTTCTTTTGATCTACTTGCTCATATTCGTGCTTGGGGCTGGGGTGCTCTCGATTATGGGATATGATTTGTTGACCTCTTTTGGGGCTGTGGCAACTTCGCTAGGAAATGTAGGTCCAGGAATAGGCTTAGTAGGACCGGTGAATAACTTTGCTTTCTTTTCTCCTGGGGCCAAGATCTTCCTTTCCTTCATCATGCTCCTAGGTAGATTGGAATTATTCACGATTCTAATTCTTTTCACGCCATTCTTTTGGAGAGCTAATTAAACCATTATCCTAGCAGGCACAGGATGGAGCAGTATGATCTTCCTCATTTTTCGATCGAACTAGTAAGTGGTGTCTTACAATTCGTTCGAAAATGAAAAACCTTGAAAAAATAGCGCTCATCTTTCTTTGTCTTAGCTGCTCTGGAGTTAAGAATCCAGCAGACAAATCTGATGAGCAAAAGCCAAATTTAGTTTTTATTCTTGCAGACCAATGGCGATTTGAGGCTGTGGGTTACATGGGGAATCCAGATGTGATTACCCCAAATCTAGATAAACTCGCTGCTGAAAGTTTAATCTTCGAAAATGCGGTCACAGTCATGGCAGTCTGTGCGCCTTGGCGTGCAAGTTTCCTGACGGGACAATATCCGCTGACTCATGGTATTTTTTACAATGATAAGCCGCTTGATCCTGCGGCAACTACGCTAGGGAAAATCTATAAAGAGGCTGGCTATCAAACCGGATATATAGGCAAATGGCATCTTAATGGACATCAGCGAGGCGAAGATTCCTTCAGTGGTCGGGACAAACCTGTGCCTGTAGGGCGCAGACAGGGCTTTGACTACTGGAAAGTTCGAGAGGTTACCCATGATTATAATAATTCCTATTACTTCGACGAAAATGATCAAAAGCAGGTTTGGGAAGGTTATGATGCTTTTGCTCAAACGGATAGTGCCATCAGTTTTATCCAAAAAAATAAGGAAAATTCGTTTGCTTTGGTCATGTCTTGGGGTCCTCCGCATGACCCTTATCCAACGGCTCCACAAGAATATAAGGACTTGTATGATTGGAATACCATAAAACTTCGGCCAAACGTCCCGCTTGCTTTGCAGGATAGTGCGAAGCGTGTAATTGCGAACTATTATGCCCATATCACGGCTTTGGATACGGCTTTAGGTAAACTTTTGGATGAATTAGAAAAAGCTGGTTTGGCCGAGAATACGATTTTTGTATTCACCTCAGAGCATGGCGATATGTTGCTTTCAAAAGGGGCATTGAAAAAGCAGCGGCCTTACGATGAGTCCATCAAGGTTCCGATGTTGATTCGCTATCCACGTAAGTTTGGCACAGATTCCCGTCGCATCAAAAACCCAATCAATACGCCCGATATTTTGCCTACGCTTTTGGGATTAAGTGGACTTTCCATTCCTGAAACTGTGGAAGGAAAAGACTTTTCTAGGAATCTCATTCAAGGAAATGATCTTGATAATGATGCCGCACTGATCATGCTTCCAGTTCCATTTCACGAGTGGCAATTCAAAAACGGAGGTCGGGAGTTTCGAGGAATCCGAACCAATCGATACACCTACGTCAAAGACCTCAAAGGACCTTGGCTTTTGTATGACAATGAAAATGATCCATATCAGATGGATAATTTGGTGGGAAAGTCAGATTTTACGACGCTAGAAAGCTCAATGGAAACTATCCTCATGAAAAAACTATCCGAAAGGAAGGATAAATTCCTTCCAGCGGATGAATACATGACTCAATGGAATTACTTGTATGATCGAACTGACAGTATTCGTCCAGCTAATTATTTAGAAATTAATCGCTAGAAAGCAGGCTAATCCTGAATCGCGAATTGTGCCTGGATTTTAGCGACTCGATCTTCGATACTTTCGGATGAGATGGACGTGCGATTCAATCGATCCACCATAATCGGGAATGAAAATGGGGTAAACTGAACTGGATGCTTGATCACTATTTTCTGCTTGTTTAGCTTTTCCATTGCCTGGATAAATTTATCCTGCCCCATTTGGGTATTTAAAGCTTCCTGATGTGCTTGCTTGAGCAAAAGGCTGTCTGGGTCATACGTGTTAAAAACCTGGTACAAGAGGCCTGAATTGGCTTGAATATGTTTGAAAGTGGTAGGTTTCCCTGGATAGCCTTGAAAAACCAAACCGGAAATACTCGCAATCTCCCTGAATTTTCGCCGAGTCATCTCACTTTCATTCACACAGTGCAACAAATCTTCCTTTAAATTTTTCATCGAAAAGAGATCTTCCTCGAGCAATTCCTCAATAGGAATTGGACTGTCTGAGAGGATTTCGAAACCATAATCATTCATCGCCATATTTAAGGATGCCGGATAGCTCACACTAATCCGATAAGCAATTAATGCACTCATCAATTCATGTATCATCAATCCCTCAAATGGATAAAAGAAAATATGATAGCCCTCTGAAGAGCGATGGGACTCAATCAAAAATGTATCTCGATTTGGTACAATCGATAGTCTAGCCTGAAGGTCCAAAATCGGCAAAACACGCCTAATCTCTTCTGACTCTACAATTCCTTTGTTATAATTCTCCAATAGTTCTCGGATTTTCTCTGCTAGTTTAGAGGAAAGAGACATTCGGGTACCCATCCAGCTTACTACATTCTTGGTCTTCTTTTCGGAGACTTTAACGTACGCAGTCATTTCTTTTACAAGAATCAGTTCTAAACTTCTCCCAGCAAAGAAGAATCGATCCCCAATTTTCATTTTTGAGATGAAGTACTCCTCGACAGTTCCAAGGTATGCTCCATTTTTGAAGCGCACTTTGAGCATTACATCAGAAACAATCGTCCCCATAGACAAGCGATGCTTCATTGCAATGCGTTTATTGGTCACCCGAAATAATCCATCTTCTTGTAAACTGACCTTCAGAAAGTCCTCATAGCTTCCTAGCGAGTTTCCACCTTTGGTGATAAAGTCAATCATCCAATCCATCTCTTCTTCGCTGAGTTGGGAAAAAGTTCGGGTTCGCTTCGCTACTTGATAAGCCTGGTCCCGATCAAAACCTTCTCCAACGGCCAAGGTGACTAAAAACTGAATCAGTACATCATATGTCAGTACTGGAGGAAATTGGGATTCCATCTCTTTCTTTTCAATGGCATCTCGCAAGGCTGCAGCTTCGATTAGTTCCAAAGCATTTGTAGGTACGAAAAAGATCTCCGAGGGCAAGCCTGGCTGATGTCCAGCTCGCCCTGCTCGCTGAATAAATCTGGAAACTCCTTTTGGACTTCCGATTTGAATTACTCGATCTACTGGCCGGAAATCTACTCCAAGATCTAAGCTGGAGGTACAGACTACCAGTTTGAGCTTTCCTTCATGCAGGGATTGTTCGACCCAAGACCGCACCGTAATATCCAGTGAGCCATGATGCATCGCCATCCAACCCGCCCAGTCTGGTCTTGCTTCCAAGATTTTTTGATACCAGATCTCTGTTTGAGATCGAGTATTGGTGAAAAGTAGGACAGTTTCCCCGGCTTCTATAATAGGTGTGACCAGGTCCAGCATTCGGATTCCTAAATGGCCAGCCCAAGGATATTTCTCGATTTCTTCCGGAAAAACCGAATGAAGTATGATTTCCTTTTCGATGTCTGCTTTGACGATATGTACAGGCAAGTCGTTTCCCAAAAGGGTTTTGGCAGCTTCGGCGATATTTCCCAAAGTTGCGGAAACCGCCCATCTGCGAAAGTTGCTGGGGCAGATGCTTTGAATGTATTCTAAGGCAAGTTGGACTTGCACGCCACGTTTGTTGCCGACAAGCTCATGCCATTCGTCCACGATCACTACCTGCAGATTCTCAAATAGTTTGGTATGGTCTTTTTGGGAAATTAAAATATGAAGTGTCTCCGGCGTGGTGATCAAACATTCGGGTGGTTTTCGCTTTAGCGCAGCTCGGGTTTTTGCATCTGTATCTCCATTACGAACTGCCACCTGCCAGGGAAGACCAATCGCTTGACAGACTTCCTGCATAGCGAGCTGAATATCCTGAGCCAAAGCGCGTAGGGGAGTCACCCAAATAAGTTGAATGCCATTCGATTTTGGACGCTGCCAAGTATCGGGATTTTTGAGAATGTATTCCATCAGCACGGGAAACCAAAGCGCAAAGGTTTTTCCCGAGCCGGTGGGCGCATTCAAAAGGCCTGATTTTCCATCGAGGTAATCATTCCAAGTTTCGAGCTGAAAAGGAAAAGGTTTCCAGCCTTTTCGCTCGAAATAGGCTTTTCCAATTGCCAATCTATCCTCCATAAAGTTTTAATAGGTCTTTCAAATCGGCTAAAGTATTTGCCTCTTCCTTGGTTTTATCTTTTCTCCAGCGTGAAATTCGTGGAAATCTTAACGCAATCCCACTTTTGTGACGTGGACTGTCTTGGATTCCTTCGAAAGCAATTTCAAATACCAGTTCGGGGGTTACCGTCCGCACCGGACCAAAACGCTCCTTGGTATTCTTCTTCACAAAAGCATCGACTTGCTGCATCTCTGCATCGGTCAATCCGGAATAGGCTTTTGCAAATGGGACTAATAAATCTCCATCCCAAACTGCAAAGGTATAATCACTATATAAATCTGATCTTCGGCCATGACCCTTCTGTGCGTAAAGCATCACACCATCAATGGTCAAAGGGTCAATTTTCCATTTCCACCAACTGCCACGCTTGCGACCTGTTTCGTAGCTGGAGTCTTTTCGCTTGAGCATAAAGCCTTCGGCAAAATGAGCTCGTGATTCAGCCCGAATCAATTCAAAGTCCCCCCAAGTCTGAGCTTGAATAGGATTTGAAATTTGAAGGTTGGGATGATTGGTTTTAAGGTATAATTCTTCTAGAAGCTTTCTCCGATCTGCAAGTGGAATTGCTCGAATATCTTTTCCTTCAAACTCGAGCAGATCATAAACGAGAATACTTACCGGAGCGGCTTCCAGAATTTTTTTACTGAGGTTTTTTCTTCCAATTCGAGTCTGAAGCAAATTAAATGGGAGAGGAGAGCTGTCTTGAAAACAAAGAATTTCCCCGTCCAGCACCGTTCCATCGGGAAGATGTTCACCTAAAGCGAGGAGTTCGGGAAACTTATCAGAAACCATTTCTTCCCCTCGGCTCCAGACAAAAGTCTCACCTGCACGACGAATCAATTGTCCTCGAATGCCATCCCATTTCCATTCGACCTGCCATTCTTCAGGATCTCCCAGTTCTTCAGCTGTTTTTTCCAGAGGATGCGCCAGGAAAAATGGGTAAGGCTTGGAGATGTCTTCTCCAGAATCAGGCGGTAAAAACAATTCTTCAAAACTGATTGCATTTGGATCCCAGTTGCCCATGAGCGCATGTGCGATAAAAGATTTTTCTTTTTTCAGGAAATTCGCTAGGGCTTGCGAAATCAAGTTTTGACTTACACCAATCCGAAAACCACCTGTGATGATTTTATTGAAAATAAAACATTCATCCTTGGTCAATTTATTCCAAGAATCTTGAATCATATCTTTCTTTTCTTCATCGGAAAGTCCCTTAAGCGCTATTAACTTATTTATCCAGACACTAAGATTAATATCCTCATTCGATTTTGGATGTGGGAGTAGCAGGGCGATAGTTTCTGCCAGATCACCAACAGCATGATAGGACTCCTCAAAAAGCCACTCAGGAATGGCTGATAATTCGAGACTCCATTCTCGGAGTTGTCGAGTTGTAATTTGTCTTTTAGGCTTCCTATGGGAAAAAAGCGCAATCCCCCAGACTTTATCCTCGCTTGAGGCACTTGAAAAAAAAGCTTCTAAAGCCGCCAGTTTATCGCTGGTTTTATTGCTTTGGTCAAGTCTGGTAATAAGCTGAGCGAAGTATTTCATTTATTTTCAGGCTCCGGATTCCGGATTGCTTAAATTTTGGAAGTAGTGCGGGAATAAGTTGAAAAGATTTATATTTAATTAAGTGAAACGAACAGAAATAGAATTTTGTCCGTTATTAATTTAAACATGAGAACTATGAGAAAGTTAATTTTTGGGTTTGTGATTCTGCTTGGATTTACAGCTTGCACCGAATCCGATCCTGTAGAGATTACTACTAATAGAATTGAATATCAGCTTTTTCAGTCTAGTGATTTCAACTATTCGGGGACACTTGAAGTAATTGAATTGACCAATGGAAAATTAGAATTCAGTGTAAAGCTACTGGGAGCCACCGGTAATTCTGAAACAAATTTCCCCACGCATTTACATTTTGGAAATTACGAACAACCTGAAGCAGTCATAGCAGCTATTCTTCAGCCGGTAAATTCAGCTACTCTAAGTAGCAAAACTATTTTAAGTGAATTATCAGATGGTACTAAATTGAATTTTGAAAAAATGAAATCATTCGATGGTCATGTGAAAATTCATTTAGCGGCTGATGGACCAGAATATCAAGTCATCTTAGTATCTGGGGATATTGGGATAAATCAAGCCAATTCGGAAGGTTTTGATCGTTCTAAAATCGCTGTTTGCGGAAATTCATTCTAATACGATTTGAGTATAAAAAGTAAAAGGCAACCAATTGGTTGCCTTTTTTGTGAGTTATACCTTTGAATCAATTTAGAATTAAAGGAAAAGTAATATCCAAATCAGTCTCTCCACCAGCCTGTATAAAATTCTCAAAGTTTGGATTTGAGGCTCCTGGGAAGTTTTTATCCAGATCATGTCGGAGGACTATCCGCATATTGGCATTGTTGAACCCTGGACTTTTGGCTACTACCACTTTACCTACCACCCCGAGTAAATCTCCAGAAGAATCAGCATAAGTGTAAGTCAAGACACTGGAACCGACGAATGCCGTTCCTAAGAAATAGAACTGATGCTCATCGGCTTCTGCTAGGATTTCTGAGGTGATATCTTCATTTTCAATCGAGTTTCTCACCTCGATTTTCATCTGATAAGTTTTTCCTTTGGTCAAGGTTACATTGTCGATAGTCGGCGTGCTTCCTACTTCGATTCCTTGTGGGTCGGACGCTTTGAAGGTAGTAATGGCACCTGTAGGAGTTCCTGATAAATTTAATTCCTGAAAACTCAAAATCACATCGGTGATTACTTCCCCATCATTTTCTGGTTCAGGATCATTACTTTCACAGGCAGTAAATCCAAAAGCGGCAAACACGATTGCATACAGGAAGGATTTTTTCGAATTGAACATAGTTGGTTTTGTTAGAATTTATAATTGATTTTTAATAGAATATTTCTCCCGACATCATCAGTGAAGTATCGGAATCGATTCATATACTCTTTATAGGAGGTATTGAATAGATTCTGTACCTGAAGACCTAGGTTAAGTTTGTTTCCTTTGAGGTCAATTCCTCGTTGATAAGCCAAATTGAATAAAGCGTAAGCTGGAGGTGCCGCGGCGATATCAAAGTCTGGTTCGCGTTTTTGCTTTGAGACTAGGATGTTACTCAATGTCAATTTATTGGTCTGAGAACTAGCGCTTTTCCCAAAATTGTAAGCAATGCCCCAATCCATTCGATCGGAGGGGATAAAAGGGAAGTAATTGTTGTCATCCGTATTCTTTGCTCTGATGATGGAGCCTTTGGCATACCCGCTGAGATTATCGGTGAACTGGTAACTTCCTGCAAAGTCAAATCCATAGAAAAATGCCGTAGCCTGTAGGTATTCATAGACATTAAAAGTCCCGCGGAGACTTACCACATTCTCGCCCGTTGGATTGAGGTAAATGTAATTTTGGATCTGATTAGCATATCCAGTGACTGTCAAGTTTAGCTTTTTGAAATCGTATTCTAACTCATTCACCCATTTGAATGACTTCTCAGAGTTCAGATTTGGATCTCCTATTTCTATGGCTGCAGCACCATGATGAAGACCTTGGCTGAATAGCTCATTGACATTAGGAGGACGCCAAGCAGATCCAAGATTGGAGCTTAGTGAAAGGGTAGGGCTAAGCTGGAAAAGTCCTCCAATGAAGGCTGTGAAATTCTGATAATTCAGATCAGCTTGCTGAAGCTCATTATTGATGTACCTCGCGGTCTGAACTGACCTTGAGTCAAAACGTAATCCCACTTCCAATTCTACTGGACCTTTGGAGTACTTTTCCAACAAATAGAAGCCGAGATTAAACATGTCATAGTTAGGTATCAAAGGAGTAATTCCAGTTCCTGGAATATTGGAATTAGCCTGCTGAATAAGGTTTACGCCCCAAGTGCCACTGAACTCATTACTATGTGTATGATCTAGAAATAAGTCAAGCGTGTTGGTATAAAGCTGTAGATCTAAGCTCGGTTTATCATTTAAATCTCCTCGTCTTCGATCATATTCTTCTCTTAGGTTCAATTGGAAACCGTACTGTGCATTGAGCTTCCAGTTTTCATTCAGGTGATAATGTGATTTAAGCTTGGCAAGGTGATGTGATACTACTTGCTTAGGATTGTCGATGGAGTACGTGAATGAACCATCTGTAAATGGGCGACCAATTTGAATGATATTTTCCAAGTCTGAAAGATTTCCGGTATGTGCATCCCGCAAAATTCCAATGGAGGTATTGAAGAAACTGTAATACGTCTCAATCCCTAATTTGGGACTGCTGTATCCGATTGAACCTGAGAAATTCAGCTCGCTCATTCCAGTATTATTTTGATAATAATCCGGGGATTTGACATTTCCAGCTCTTTTGGCAGACCCCTGAATTCTATATCCTAGGCCTTTTATTTTTCCCGAACCCCCACTATGTGATAAGGCAATATTCCCCATTTGGCTGTTAGAACCTCCCAATAAATTAAGTTCAGTTAGACTTTGTTTTTTGGTAAAAAGCGGGGCGGGATTAACTAAAATAACACCTCCCATTGCCTCAGGGCCATACCGAACGGTTTCTGCACCTTTGATCACGGTGATTTCATCCGCGAGAAATGGATCAATTTCCGGTGCATGCTCTGCGCCCCATTGTTGCCCTTCCAGTCTGATTCCATTATTCAGGATCATGATTCGATTGCTGTGCATGCCATGAATCACAGGCTTTGAAATCGTATTTCCAGTGCTGAAAGTGGTCACGCCAGCGATTCGTTTTAGGCTTTCTCCGAGATTTTCTCCTCTAGCTTCCATCAACGCATCACCATAAAGCGCAGTGACGGCAGTAGTAGTTTGCACCGCATCTCTATGTCCATGGATTTCCACACCAGAGAGGTTAAAAGATTCTTCCTCTAATCGGTAGGTCTTATTAAATGAATTATCTCTAAGGTTTATCGTGTCCTTGATTTCTCGATGTCCTAGGTATTGTATGGTAATGGCATAGGTCCCAGGACAGAGGTTTTTGATATTGAAATTCCCTGTTTGGTCCGTAACTGCACCTTGAGCTGCTTCTACCACCCAGATGTATGCCGCTTCAATTGGCTCATTATTTTCCAAATGAATCACCTTACCTCGAATCGATAAATTACAGGTCTGCGCATTTACCATTGAGCTGATACCAATGAAAAGGGATAGTATATATAGGAGTTCTTTCAGATTCACAATTCAAAAGTAGGATTGAATTTTAACATAAACTCATAAAGATGAAACAAAGTTGCAAAAAAGGATAAACGGTTTAAATCTTGTTTTTTAACCCTTTTCTAAAAAAACATGGCTTTTAAATGACTCAGATTTTACCAAAAGCTACTATTTCATCCACTCTATTCAGTCAATCTTTGACAAAGATTTTTTCAATTCTGAGGATTGGCTACTTTTAGATTATGGAATATGCTATTGTAGATATTGAGACCGCAGGTGGGAATCCCAAAGGTGGAGGAATCACTGAAATTGCGGTTTTGATCCATGACGGCGAACGAATTACTCAAGAGTATCAAACGCTTTTGAACCCTGAAATGGGAATCCCTGCTTACATCACCGGACTGACCGGTATCGACAATTTCATGGTCCGTCATTCCCCCACTTTTGCAGCTATTCAGGATGAACTTTGGGACTTGTTGGCTGATCGCGTATTTGTTGCGCACTCCGTTAATTTCGATTTCGGATTTATTCGTGAGG
>Ga0136655_1001158_pt1 | contig 11911 bp, 6 predicted proteins | sample CPBDNA_2_FD_94863 | JGI IMG/M metagenome (GOLD analysis project Ga0136655, IMG submission 94863) | Freshwater to marine salinity gradient microbial communities from Chesapeake Bay, USA - CPBay_Spr_15_0.8_DNA (version 2) | ecosystem: Environmental > Aquatic > Marine > Coastal | place: USA...
CCCACCTGCATGAAATCGAGTCTTGCTGTATATGATTCCAGGGAACTACTTCTTGGGCCTGTATTTTTCTCCGCTAAAGAAAGATTGTACCTACTAAAACCAATATTTCCCTCAATCCTCACAGGTGATTGAAGAGGTGAGAGTAAAAAATGCATCCCTCCACCAAAAGTTTCCCATTTTTGACTGGCTATATTGGCCAGTTTAAACTTATCTGTAAATGAAAATCCAAAAATATTCACCTTACTACCATTTTCACCTAAAAACGATATTTTTCCGTAAAGATCTTGGTATTGATAGGGCAAACCTAGATTTTGTAAAGAAGAAAGCGAGGTATCTTTTTTAGCAAAAGCGTAAAAATTGGAATCGACAGCGTAACGATAAAGGTGTGGCGAGGTTTTATCCAACCAGCCATATTTCCCTGTCAATAAAAAGGAAACGGCGGTCCCATTTTCCTTTTTAAGTGGTTTTATGGGTCCTTCCAAAAGTAATTTCCCTTGAAATGGACTTAAAGAAGCCAATCCTGAAATCCTATTTTTATTACCTTCCCTGGTTTTAATATCCATAACGGCGGAAATTCTACCCCCATGTTCCGCATTAAAACCTGCACTTAGCACATCGACAGAACGAATAATTTCGGTCTCGAAAACAGAAAAAAGACCAATGGAATGAAATGGATTATAGATTAATTGTCCGTCTAAAAGCACTCTGTTTTGCACTGGTGAACCTCCACGTATAAAAATCTGCCCACCCTGATCACCGGAAATAACAACCCCGGGCAGAGCGGTTAAATATTGAGCAATATCCGCTTCTCCTCCAATGGATGGCAAGGATTTTATATTTTCTTTGCTTAATTGAATCTGACCAATCTGAATTTCAGTTCTTGCCCTTTCCTTAGAGGCAGAAATATCAACCGTTTGCAATTCAATGGTTGATCTGGTTAAATAAATCAATTGATATTTAATCTTATTGGAAATAATATCAATTTCCAATAAAGTATCTAAATATCCAAGGTAGGAAACCTGAACCCTTTGGATACCTGAAGGAACGGCAGACAATTGAAAAAAGCCATCTTCATCAGAAATAACTCCTTCCTTTGAATTTATTATTTGAACCGAAGCATAAGCAATGGGTTCACCAGATTCAGCATCATAAATATGACCTCTAAGCGTACCTGTTTGGCTGAAAGAAATGAAAGCGCAGAAAAGAGAAATTAAAAAAGGGATAACTATTTTCATGAGAATTGATCCTGAATTTTTGAAATTAATCTGTCCAAACGCCCAGACCTTGTCTTAAAATAATTATTTCATCTGCAGAGCAGTCCACTAAAGTGGAAGGAATATTACCCCCTACTCCACCATCAATAATCATATCTACTTTATATTGAAAATCATTTTTAATATCTTCGGGATCAACATAATATTCTTGAATTTCATCAGTTTCGGAATGCAGGGACGTAGTCAAAAGGGGACTTTCCAAACGATCCAGCATAGCTAAAACGATGGGATTATCTGGAAATCGAATACCGATGGTTTTCCTTTTCTTGTCGAATAATTTTGTAATAGCAGGACTCGCCGGAAGAATAAAGGTAAATGGCCCCGGTGTATGTTGCTTTATGGCCCTATAAATGACCGTTGAAATGGGAGCAAGAAAGGCAGACGCTTGACTCATGTCCTTACAAACCAATGAAAAAAGAGCATCTCTTGCATCAATTTTACGAATATTCCCTAACTTTTCAATGGCTTTAGGATTTCTCATATCACAGCCAATAGCATACACCGAATCGGTTGGATAGATGATAACCCCGTTTTTTTCGAGGCATTTCACCACTTGCTCTAATTTTCTGGGTTCTGGGTTCTGCGGATGAATATTTAAGTACATACATAAAATTTAACTCAAAGGTAGTTAAATAAAGAAACTCACCTTATAATAGCAACTTTTCCGTACCAATAAAATAGATGGTTATACCATCTTAGTTGGTATATACCCTGTGGGTGTTCAGAAAAATCGAGTGATATATTCTTTCCAACAGGCCAGCCGTCGGGAAAATTTTGTTGCTGAATGCGTTGCCCTTTAGCATTATAAATTTCAAGAAAGGTTTGCCCCAAAAATTCGATATTTGATTGTATTTGAACGAATTGGTTACTCGGATTAGGAAAAACTTTTACTTTATTTTCATCTATCAAAGTAAGTAGAGAGGTACTGGTTCCTGTTATTTTTGAAATCATAGAAATTCCCCCATTTGTAAATTTGTCCGTAGAAATAACTAAACCTTGCGTGCCAATGGTAGCGAAATCAGTTCGAACTATTATTTCCTTTTTTAAATTTACCGACCAGATTTTAACAACAAATGTTTCACCAACACTCAGTCCTTCTTTTATGTTTGGGGTAGCAAGGTCGTCACCAAACACCTTGAAATTAGTAAATGACCCCGTCCAGGCACCATACCCCGCCATCATTTCTTTATCTTGTTGTTTATAAAAAACGCCGATGAAATCACCTATTGACAAAGGTTGGCCATCTATAGAAGATAATAAGTTATCTGGTAAAATGATGGTATGAACTAAACTGGTCGGTTTTACCTGCCAGTTAGAAGGTAGTTGCAACTTTCTACCTTTTTGACGCACAAGTACTGTTTTTACCGAATCGGTCTGGGCACTTTTAATTTGTAAACGACCAATGCGTTCCTGCATCACCGGATTTTCAGCAACGGAAAGTAACACGCTATAATTCCCTGACCCTGAAAATGTATTAATACTAAACCAATCCACATCTTTAGTCAGTGACCACGCGGTATTACTCTCAATTTTAACAGACGATTGCGTAGCAGAAGAATCGAGCACAATGGAATCAAGGAGGACCTTAAACAAGGGAGCAGCACCCGTTTGTACAACATCGATAGAAATGGACGCATCGCTTTTCCCTGTAAAGGTAATTTTTCCCTTTCTGGTTATGGCTGACATATTGGGATCACATAGAACGGTAATACTTTTATTCAAATCACCAAAAGATGGATTAACAGAAATGAAGCTACTCGATTCTGATAAAGCCCAGGAAGTATTTGAAAAAATATTAAACGTTTTCTCCCCACCAGTTGAAGTAAAACTAAGTGCATTAGGTGAAGCATTAAAGATTTCATCTGCCCCACTTTGCGATATGGTTATTGTCCTGGCAGTCAAACCGAAGCCAGCTACAAGAACTGAAAAAGACCGAAGAGAAGTAGCCAGATTGCTATCACATACCACTTTAACTGTCCCATTATTCAATCCACTTTGTGGAAAAAAAGAAAGGTGCGGAAAAGTATCTGTGATGCTCCAGCTTGTATTTGAGGTAATATTAAAGGTCTTCTCACCCCCATTTGCAGCAAAAAGCAAATTTAACGGACTTACTGTCAACGTCGCCGTCGCTCCAGTTTGAGAAACAGGGATGGAAATAGGAGAAACCCCTGAACCAGTTATGAGTAAGGTCGTATTTCGAACCAATGCAGAAGGATTGGCTGTGCAGGAAATGGTGACCGTGGCATTATTTGATCCAGTAGTAACATTGGATGATAAATAGGAGACAGAATCTGTAATAGTCCAGGGAATATTCGACGTTATGGTAATGGTTTTCGTTCCCGCTACCGATGTAAATGACAAATTGGTCGGATTGACAGATAATCTGGGTTGTTCACCTATTTGATTCACAGCCAACGTTATAGTCTGGACTCCAACCCCTGTTATTGTTATTAAACCCGACCTGACGAGCGTTGTGGTATTTGGCGTGCAGGTAACCCAGACTGTATCTGTGAAACTTCCTGTCGTTTTGTTTAAGGTAATATGCGTAAGCGCTTCCGCTACCGTCCAATTGGTATTGGAGTTGACCAAAAAGAATTGTTTACCACCAGCTGCATTAAAATCCAGGGACGTGGGGGAAATATTCATAAATCCTGGCACCCCTGTTTGAGAAATATTTATGGTTTTGGAAACGGCTCCAACACCTGAGATAGTTACTATGCCGGTCCTGGTTACCGCCGAGGAGTTAGCATCGCAGACAACATTTATACCCCCGTTATTTATTCCTGAAAGGGAGTCTATTCTTATGAAAGGTATGTTTTCCTGGACTGTCCAGCTTGTGTTGGCTGTTATAGTTCCTTTTTGGGTACCACCAGCCGAATTAAAGGTCATGGAGGCTGGCGTTACATTCAATAAAGTAGTAGCGCCCACCTGTGAAATACTAATTACTTGCGTGTCTAAACCTGGAGAGGCTATTTTAATTACGCCAGATCTGGACATGGTAGCACTATTCGATTGGCAGGTTACTATAATGTTCGCGTTATTGGTACCCATTTTTCGGCTTACCGATATGTAAGATAAAGATTCGATGACAGACCAACTGGTATTGGAAGAAATGGAAAGTGTTTTATTACCCCCTGATTGATCAAAAGCTAATTCTTTGGGAGAAACGGATAGCGTAGGAGCCGCTGCATTTTGAGAAATTCTTATTGTTTTGGGTGAAACTCCTGTGCCAGATAGCGTCATTGTACCCGTTCTTTTTACTGCAGATGTATTTGGTTGACAAATAACATCTATTATCCTATTGTTTGACCCTGATTTAGCAGACAACGACACAAAAGTAAGAGACTCAGATAAAGTCCAGGTCATATTTGATTCAATGGAAATCTGTTGAGTTCCTCCAGTATCTTGAAAAACAAGCGAATCAGGAGTTACATTTAAAATGGGCGCCAAACCAGCTTGGGTAAACGTTATCGATTTACTTGCGGCACCAACACCAGAAATAGTAATGCTACCCGTTCTTGCAACGGTGCTTGTATTTGGGTCACATTTAATAGTAATTGTCCCATTATTTGTGCCTGAGGTTGGGCTTACGGAAAGATAAGCCAAAGATTCCGATGCCGTCCAGGTAGTATTTGAGGTAATATCGACATTTTGCGACCCACCAGAGGATGGAAAGCTAATGGAGGCGTTCGAAACTGTTAAAGTAGCCAAATCTTCTGCAATGGTCACAGGAAGAGCAGCCTGAACATGTGAATCACCTCCTGATCCACCACTGCCATTTACTGCCACACCCGCACTATAAAACCTAACACTGCCCGTTCCTACCGAGGGTGCAGTCCATGGAATAACAAATGAATTGGAAGACCTGGTGGAAGATTGTTCTACATAAACCCTGTTGCCAAGATTTATTTTATTAAAACCAGCTGGAGCATTTCCGAAAATTCCTCCTTGTATATTATTATTTCCTGAGAGAGAAACCAATTGAAAACCATATCCACGGGGATTATTTCCCGCTGCTATAGAAACTTTAACCTGATATAATTTACCTGGCGAATATTTATTAACTACCGTATTATTATCTAATAATTCAACAGAAATGACAGGAGAATAATTGCCCCCACCGTGGCAAGAACCACAACTTCCCACACCAAGAGGAGAACTCGTCCTATCCACATTTTGAACGGCTGCTGCTCCACCCGAATTAGATAACAGCGCCCAAGCCATTCCAATAGGAATAAGGAAGTATAAAATTTTATTCATTATTGTTGGGTATATTGGCTAAAAGAAAAAGGTTTACAGACCTTTAACATTCATATCTAACGTGTAAAGTCCATCCATTGCGGTTATAAACAGGGTAGATTTATCAGCACCTCCAAAACAAACATTCGCAGTCCATCTGGCGCTTAAAGGTATATGAGCGATTTTGCCCCCTTTTTTATTGAAAACAGTCACGCCATCGCCTGTCAAATAAACATTACCTTTTTGGTCCAGGGTCATTCCATCAGACCCCATTTCCGCAAATAATTTTTTATCAATCAATTGATTGTTTTTGTTGATGCGGTAGGAATAGGTTTTTTTTCCTCCAATGTCAGCTACATAAAGCAACTTCCCATTGGCTGAACCCACTATGCCATTGGGTTTTACGAGGGTAGTTTCAACTCTTTCAACCTTTTTTCCATCTTGGGACATGAAATAAACATGTTCCCCATCTTGTTGTTTATCTGGATTCCTTGTCCAATAATTTCTTTTATAGAGGGGATCGGTAAAGAAAATACCACCATTTGGATGAATCCATAAATCATTTGGACCGTTCAATTTTTTTCCATCGTACGAATCAAGCTGAACCTTATGTTTGCCATCGGGAGAGAAAGACCATATCTGGTTATCCATATCGGCACAAGCAAGTAAATTTCCGTTGCTATCAAAATAGAGACCATTGGCTCTACCTGAATTATCGGAAAAAATATTTAATTGACCTGAGTTGGCAGACCATTTCACAATAGTATTATTTGGTTGGTCTGTGAAAAAGACATTCCCCATTTTATCTACGGCCGGGCCCTCAGTAAAAATGAAGCCACTCCCAATTTTTATAAGTTTCGCTCCATTTTTCACGATAGAAGCATCATCCATTATTTGTCCAAAGGAAAAATGGACAAAAAGTATATTGATTAAAAATAGAAAACGAGCAAAATGATTCATGTTCAAAATTTTTAATCAATATAACAATAAATTATGGCTTAAAAAACATCTGACAATGGATCTTTGAAAGATATACCATTTTCCAAAGGATCCCTTGAAAGCATATTAAACTCTACGAGCGCATGAATAATCAGTTCCATCAAAATAAGAGTGTTTTCTTTTTCACTCCCTGCATATTTTTCTGCCAGTTTTTTCAGACCTGCCACTTTTTCCAATCGTTTTAAATATTCATTTTCTGATAAATCTAAAGGCAACTCAAGAACATTAGCATCTGAAAAATAGGCTTTTAACGTTCCATAAGGGTCTCTTTCATTCCCTTTAGAGAGTGCATCGGGATTAGGGAAAAGTTTCAGGAAATAATTTTTTATAGCCTTTCCAAAAAGCGCCATAGCCACAGCTTGAGGACCTTCCTGTTCCCCTTCATAAACGAGTTCAATTTTCCCTGTAATAGCGGGAATAATTCCCCAGAAATCACTTATTCTTGCAATGCCGCTTGATTCTTTATTTAACAATAATCTTCTTTCGACGGTACTTACCAGATTTTCATAAGCACTGATAGATAAACGCGCTGAAACACCACTTTTTGCATCGACAAATTCACTTTCGCGCGCTTGAAAAGCAATATCCTCCAATAAATAAGATAAAATATCGGGTATTTTGACGACATTTTCCATTTCCGGAGCAATTTTAGCTTCCGCTAAAGTTATCTGCCTGGCTATGTCAATCGTTTTAGGATAGTGGGTTAAAATCTGGCTTTGAATCCTATCTTTTAGCGGGGTAATAATACTTCCCCTATTGGTGTAATCTTCTGGATTGGCGGTAAAAACGAAGGAAATGTCTAATGGGAGTCTCAGTTTAAAACCTCTGATTTGTATATCTCCCTCCTGTAAAATATTGAATAAAGCTACCTGAATTCTTGGCTGTAAATCGGGTAATTCGTTGATAACAAATATACAGCGATGAGAGCGAGGAATGAGGCCAAAATGGATGACCCTTTCATCGGCATAAGGCAATTTTAGAGTGGCAGCTTTTATCGGATCGACATCCCCTATTAAATCGGCAATACTAACGTCGGGGGTAGCCAATTTTTCGACGTATCTGTCGCTTCTGTGAAGCCAGGTTACGGGCGTTTCATCTCCCATTTCAGCCACTAAATCTCTGGCAAATCTGGAAAGCGGTTGCATGGGATCGTCATTTAACTCACTTCCTGCAACGATGGGAATATACTCATCTAACAAATTGACTAACAAACGTGCCATTCTGGTTTTGGCTTGTCCTCTTAATCCGAGGAACAAAACATGGTGTCTGGAAAGAATTGCTCTCTCCAAATCAGGAATGACCGTATTTTCAAAACCAAGGATTCCAGCAAGGATAGGTTCACCCTTTTGCAACCTTGATCTAAGATTTCTGCGTAATTCATCTTTTATAGAAATAGGTTGATAACCTGTCGATTTTAGTTGCCCTAATGTGGAAGCCCTCATGTTTTACATTTTTTTTAGAAAACATTGAAAAATGAAATTAGTTTATGAATTTCCTTATGTTTAATTTTTAAATAACATGAGTAAAGCATTTTTATATAGAAAATTACCGATATTGTTTTTATTATTTATTCCAAATTACAAGCGATGAAATATTGTCTGCTTTTTTGTTTCATAATACCTTTTGGTTCTATTTTCAGGGCAAATGGGCAAATCGTAGGTCCTGAAAATGGCACCCTAATCATAGTGGGAGGTGGAAAATTATCCGAAACGATTCTATTGGCTTTCATTGAAGCATCAGGGGGCAAGGAAGCACCCATTTTAGTCATACCAACCGCTTTAGGACAACCAAGTTACACAGAAAATGAAGGTGATTTCTTAAGAAAATTAGGTGCCAAAAATGTAAAGGTCTGGCATACTTACGATAAGTTGGTGGCCAATACAGATAGTTTTGTAAATCCAATTAAGAATGCTAAAGGAATTTGGTTTACCGGAGGCAGACAATGGAGATTGGTTGATTCTTATACCGGTACTGCCTCGGAAAAAGCATTTTGGGAGGTTTTGGAAAATAATGGTGTCATTGCAGGTACTTCTGCTGGAGCATCCATACAAGGCGATTACCTGATTAGAGGAGATACGAAAAATAATACTATCCTTATGGGAGATCATGAAAAGGGTTTTGCCTTTTTAAAAAATGTCATCATTGACCAACACGTTTTAGCAAGAAACAGGTCTTTTGATTTGCCCAAAGTTTTAGAAAAATTCCCCTCCTATTTGGGTATTGGTTTGGACGAAAACACAGCTATTGTGGTTAAAAAGGATACATTCAGGGTCATTGGCGATAGTTATGTTCTTATGTATGATAAAAGTACCGAAAACCCTTTTTATCTCCTAAAGAAAGGAGAGCAGTACGATTTACAAAAAAGACAGATTTTAACTCTGAAAAATTAAAAAAATGATGTTTTCAACACATATTCGTCCACTTTTATGGTCCATTGTTCTCACTTTTTTATTTTTTGAGACCAATGGTCAGGAATTTCGAATACATAGCCACAATGATTATTTGCGACATCTTCCTTTTTGGGAAGCTGCTTCAGCCAAAGCCATGTCCATTGAAGTAGATGTCATCCTGCTGAGAGACACATTGTTTGTAGCGCATGAAAAGGAATCTATTACATCGAAAAGGACCTTTGAAAATATGTATCTGGAACCTTTAAGGCTAAGTTCTACCATGTCCTTTTCTTTACGCCCGTCATTACAACTATTGGTAGATTGTAAAACGGAGGCCAACGCTACCCTGGCGTTAATTATTAAAAAATGTGAAACTTACAAGAAATTCCTTTACCAGCCTGAAACAGGAAAAGGGGTGAAAATCATAGTTTCCGGGAACAGGCCTCCTGCCTCAGATTATAATAATAGCCCACCATATTTATTTTTTGATCACCAATCCATTGATGATTTGGACAAAATATCTTTTGAGAAAATTGGTATGGTCTCCCTTCCATTTTACAAGTTTGTCAGATGGAATGGGAAAGATACCATACCAACTGCGGAAAAAGAAAAAGTGTTGAAAATAACACAATCTGTTCATAAATATAAGGTCCCTTTCCGTTTTTGGGCAACTCCTGACACTCCAGAGGCGTGGAAAATGCTACCTGAACTTGGCATTGATTTCATCAACACCGACCAGCCAATCCGTGTTTCAGAATATTTAAAAACTAATTCAAAATAACCTACTTCTCAGCAAAAATGAGGTAATTACCTCCTTGTTTAGTATTCAACGTCATATTAAACGACGTTTTACCTTGCCAGATCGAGGTTGCTGATGGCTTATGAATGATCGGTAAACCAGGATAAACCCATTGAAATAAAGGATTTGAATCCACACCTACCGTGTTTTCAGCCTCGTCAGCACATATAACTTGCTCATTGGTTCTGATTTTTATTAATCCGCCCAATGTGCTATGAATTTTTGCCATTTTTAGTTTACCATTTTCCCATTCCATATCCACCGTTACACCACCTCTGGCTTTCAGACCCGTTACTTTACCAGTATGCCATTCAGTGGGCAAGGCAGGCAGAAGATGTATTTCACCTTCATGACTTTGAACCAACATTTCAGCTATTCCGGCAGTAGCCCCAAAATTCCCATCGATTTGAAAAGGAGGATGAGCATCAAATAGATTGGGGTAAGTACCTCCCCCGCTCATATTGGCACCGTCCACTCTTACTAGTTTAAACAAATTCGATAAAATATTTAACGCCTTATCTCCGTCTTTCAAACGAGCCCATATATTCACTTTCCAGCCCATAGACCAACCTGTGGCCTCATCTCCTCTCCTATTCAACACTTTTTTTACCGCTGACATCAACTCAGGTGTATGTTTCTCATTTATCTGATCCCCTGGATACATAGGATACAGATGCGAAAAATGTCTGTGTTGCACCTCACTGTCCTGAAAGTCAATTTGCCATTCCTGGAGCTGGCCGTATTGGCCGATTTGATAAGGCAACAGATCTTTTAATTTATCCTTAACCTCAATATCGTCAGCTATTTTCAACACACGGCAAGCCTGTAAATATCTGTCTAACGTTTCTCTTATAATAGCCATATCCATGGTGGGACCCTGGCTAAAAGTAGCTCTTTTATTACCATCATAAAGAAAATCATGTTCCGGAGAATGCCCAACAGGAGTCACCCAATTCCCAGACTTATTTTTAAAAAGCCAATCACTATAAAACAAAGTGGCTCCTTTTAAAAGCGGAAAAACCTCATTACGTAGAAAAATCAAATCTCCAGAAAAAAGGTATCTTTCCCAAAGATGACTGGTTAACCAACCCGCTGCCATGGGCCAAAAGGAACAATTACATTTATCAACAGGCTCAGCATGTCGCCAGATATCCATATTATGGTGAGCAACCCAACCTTTGGCATCGTACATATTTGTTGCCGTTTTCTCCCCATTGACAGCTAACTCTTTAATGGCGGTAAAAAATGGTTCATGGCATTCTGATAAATTAGTTAATTCGGTAGGCCAATAATTCATTTGGGCATTAATATTGATCGTATAGGCACCATTCCAGGGAGGAACCATTAATTCGTTCCAGATACCTTGCAGATTAAGGGGTTGGCCGCCAGGTCTGGACCCGGAAATCATTAGATATCTTCCAAATTGAAAATACAACGACACAAAAGAAGGATCTTTACCATTTGAAAAAAGTTCAACTCTTTTGTCCGTTGGAAGTAAAGATTGTTTAGTCTTTGCGGCAATATTTAAAGACACTCTTTGAAATAAGGACTTATAATCCCTTTCCTGTCTGCTTTTCAGCGAATCGAATGAAACATTTTTAACTTTTGCAAAATACAGATGTAAAATAGAGTCCATATTTAGTCCATGAATAGCGGGACTTTTATCAAATCCATTGAAATTAGTTGTAGCAGAGAGAATAACTATGATGTCCTTCGCATTGTCCACTTGAATATGATCCTCATGATAATTAACTGTCCCACCAACGTTTCTAACCTCAAGTCTCACTTCAAAGGACAAACCTTCCCCTGATTCTCTCAGGTCATATAAAATTCTATTGGCATTGGGACGAAGATTTCCAAATTCGTCATATACCTCCGGATATTTGTACTGGTCATTTATGCTTTCAACCATGGAAAATTCCCTTCGCAAGGCAAAGGAGGGAGCTTTTCCTTCCAATCGAAGGAAATTATCCTTTAAAGATAGGGTTTCAGTGGGTTTATGAGGGGTAGATAGATAAAGTTTACAATGTAACAGCTCTTCATCCAATGCTTCCAATCTAAAAACCATGATATGATCTGGATAACTGGCAAAATAAGTGTGTTTAAATCTGTTATCCCCTACTTTATACTGTGTGACAACAGAAGCATCAGCAAGATTCAAGGTTCGGCTATAATCCTTTACTTGTTGGGAATCACGTTTAAAGTCCATC
>Ga0136655_1001160_pt1 | contig 11908 bp, 11 predicted proteins | sample CPBDNA_2_FD_94863 | JGI IMG/M metagenome (GOLD analysis project Ga0136655, IMG submission 94863) | Freshwater to marine salinity gradient microbial communities from Chesapeake Bay, USA - CPBay_Spr_15_0.8_DNA (version 2) | ecosystem: Environmental > Aquatic > Marine > Coastal | place: USA...
CAATGCAAATTTTTCCTGCTGTAGCCATTATTGGATTGAAGTTCCGAGCAGTTCCTTTAAAAATCAAATTCCCGGCAGTATCACCCTTCCAAGCTTTTACAATAGAGAAATCAGCTTTAAGCCAACTTTCCAACAAATAGGTTTTTCCATCAAATTCTCTGGTTTCTTTACCCTCCGCTACTTCTGTTCCTACCCCAGCAGGAGTGAAAAAAGCGGGAATTCCCGCTCCACCAGCGCGCACTCGCTCGGCTAATGTACCCTGTGGAATCAAATCCACTTCTAATTCTCCACTTAATAATTGTCTTTCAAATTCAGCATTCTCACCGACATAGCTAGAGATCATTTTCTTGACCATTCGCTTATTAAGTAATAGTCCAATTCCGAAGTCATCTACACCTGCATTATTGGAGACGATTGTCAAATCTTTGATATCAAGTTTCAGTAAGGCTGAAATACAATTTTCCGGAATCCCAGAAAGCCCAAAACCTCCCATCATCAACATTGCATTGCTGGGAATGTCGGCAACGGCTTCTGTCGCGTTTTTTACGGTTTTATTAATCATACATTTGGGTTTATAATAAATTCTTTGCGTTTTGCTGGTCTAGGTAAAGCTGCGCCTTTAATGCGTCAAGACCTTCAAACTTATGCTCATCTCGAAGGAATGATTGAAAATAAATTGTGACTTGGCGGTCATAAAGGTCTCCCTGAAAATCAAACAAATGTGCCTCTACAGTTTTCTTGGTTCCATTTACCGTTGGTCTATTCCCTATATTCAACATAGACTTATAGGACACCCCATCGACTTCTGTGTACACTGCATATACGCCATCTTTGGGAATGAGCTTGTAGTCATTCGGTATGTGAATATTAGCAGTTGGAAAGCCTATTGATCGACCGATTTGCTGGCCTTTGATCACCAGTCCATTCAATTCATACAGCCTTCCCAAGTAAGTACTGGCTGTTTTTACATCACCTATCTCGAGTGAATTTCGGATTTTAGTACTTGAGATTCCGATATCGTCTACATCTTGTCTTGAGATTTCTTCCAATTCAAATCCAAATTTAGATTGATTTGCCTGAAGAAATTCAAAACTTCCTTCACGATTCTTACCAAATCTATGATCATATCCAATTACTAATTTCTTGCAATGAATCTTATCTACCAATATGGATTGGATGAATTCCTGAGAACTTAGCTCGGAAAATTCCTTGGTAAAAGGCAGCGTGACCAAATGATCTATTCCGAATTGACGGAGCAATTTTGCCTTTTCCTCAAAGGTGCTTAGAAGTCTAAGCTTATGCTCATTAGGAAATAAAACCAATCTAGGATGTGGCCAAAATGTGATTAATACAGTCTCCCCATTGATTGCCTTGGCCACCTCTTTGATTCGATGAAGAATTTTTTGATGTCCAAGATGAACTCCATCAAAAGTACCACTAGTGACTACTGCATCTTGAAGATTTGGAAAATCAGCTAAGCCTTCATAAATCTTCATGGCTCCTTGATTTGATTTCTTCTATCAATTCATCCAATTCCCAGCTTTTCTCCAAAAAATTATCCCCGATACGAGTTCGACAAAGCGCACTCATATAAGCTCCAACTCCTAAAATCTCTCCAAGATCTCTAGCTAGACTTCGGATATAGGTCCCTTTGGAGCAAACTATTCGAAAATCAATTTCAGCATTTTCAAATCTGGTAATTTCGAATTCACTCACGGTAACTTCTCTTGGATCCATTTTTACGGAAATCCCTTTGCGAGCCGATTCATAAACTCGTTTTCCATCAACCTTGATCGCAGAATGGGTAGGAGGGACTTGCTGAATAATTCCGGTAAGTTGTCTTACTGCCAGTAAGACCTGCTCCAAGTTAATCCCTGAAGGATCGGCTACTGGAAGGATGGGTTGCTCTAAATCAAATGAATCAGTAGTAGCCCCGATCACAAAAGTACCGGTGTACTCTTTTTCTTGACCCATAAAAGTATCGATCTGCTTGGTCATTTTTCCCGCACAGACGATAAGCAATCCGGTCGCTAATGGGTCTAATGTCCCAGCATGACCCACTTTCTTGATTTTTAGGGTATTCCTTACTTTTCTTACCACATCAAATGAAGTCCATTGATAGGGTTTGTTTATTAAAAATAACTCTCCGTAGGGGATTTCTTCCATGATTTGATCGAGCCGTGATTCTAAACTCACTTCTCAGATTTTATATTTACTACTTAGTTGGATTCTGATTTTGCAAAAATTGCATAAAACTCAAAAATGAATCCTGCAAGGGTAACGATCGGACCAATAGTTAAACCTAAAATTCCATTGCCATGAGGTTCACCGTCTAGCCCGATCAAAATGAAACCAAGAATAATCAAAGCAATACCGATTAACATCAGCTTATAATTTTTTCTAGAAAAGGGAAATGAAGATTTGCTCATTATTAATAGAGTTCGTCCAAAGACATGTTTAGATATTTATTTACAGCTCTCAAGGTACTCAGTACTGAGAGAATTCCACCGATCAAAATTAAAGTGCCAAATAGGACCAATAATAATTCCTGGTTTTGAAGCATCGCAAATCCTTCTATGGAAGACTGGGTGTACTTGACTAATACAAACAGAATAAGTGAAGCAAAACTGCCTGCCATCATTCCAAATATAAATGCCCGAGCTAAAAATGGCTTACGAATAAAACTTCTTGTGGCTCCGACGAGCTGCATGGATCGAATCAAAAACCGCTGTGAGAATAAGGCCAAACGAATGGTATTATTGATCAACATGACCACCGTAATAATCAGAATAAGGATAAATCCACCAAGCACTAAGCTGACCTTAAGCAGATTTTTATTGATCGAATCCACTAAATCTGTCATGTAGGAAACTTCAAAGATTCCCGGAACTTCTTCCAATTCTTTGACAATAGCCTCTAATTGCTCACCTGTTTGAAATTCTTCAGCGATAGAGATCACAAAACTATCCCGGAGGGGATTGTCCTCCAGAAACTTGGTGAAATCTTCTCCTGTACTTTCTATAAAAGTAGCTGCAGCCTCCTCATCAGTCACAAATCTCAAACTCAGCGTATCTGATTTTCTTAAAATAAAAGCTCGCTGAGCTAGATTAGTCTGAATAGCCTCGATCTCAGCTTCTTCAAGATTCTTATCTAAAAAAACCTGAACTTCGATGTTCTCTCGAATCAAACTGGTTAGCGTTTTTGCTTGGATTAGAATGACCCCAAATAGTCCAACAATAAAAAGAGAGAGGGTGGTACTGAATAAGACACTTCCAAATTTGAAGTGACCGAGTGTTTTTTTCTTCCGATTGCTAGCCATATATAATTTTCTTCCTGTCAAAATTAACTTACCCCAAGGACATTGCCAATCTTATCTTGTTAAAGGATTTGAATGATTTTTTTTTGGGCGACTCCAAAAATTTGATCTCCTGTCTTCGGTTTGATCAAAGCAAGACCGGTGAATTCCCCAAAAGCGGGTAAGGTTAATTGATTTGACCGAAGATGAAAGCAGGGAATCCGAATTGATTGTCTTCCTTTCCCAACTAGTCTAATTCCTGGATGAATATGACCGCAGAGATTCAAATAGCCTTCTGGAATCGAATCAAGTGGTTCATGAGAAAGGAGCAACTTGCCAATAGTAACGGGTTCAATATGAATCTTAAAAGATGATTTCTGATAAGCGATCGGAGAAAGGATGTCATGGTTTCCTTTGATCAAATGGAAAGTGGTCTCCCCAAACTCTTCTAGAAATAAGTTTAAATAGTCCCATTGATCATTCCAATCGCTATGAAAAAGATCTCCTAGAAAATAAAAATCAATTGGCTTATATTTCACCACCAAATACCTGATTAACTCCAAATCAAGATCATGAATCTCCTCTGGAATCGGGATTCCTGATTTTCGGAAATGGGCAGCCTTACCAAAATGAAGGTCCGCGGTAAAAATTGAATTCAGATTCGGCACCCAAATTGCTTTTTCTGGAAGCAATTCAAGCTGTTGATTGTCAAACTTTAAACTCGAAGTCATTAAATATATCTTACTCCTGATTTTCTAAACAATCCCAAAGGTAAAAGATTAGGTACAGTACAAACTCAATTTTTATGAAAACTCATCAATTTGTTCCAGTATTATTTTTCTTCATGATGTTTGGATTTCAATCTGTTCAAGCACAATCCGAAAGTGCAATTTTAGGAACTTGGTTCAATGCTGAAAAATCCGCAAAAATTGAGATCCTGAAAAGTGGCTCGAAATACATGGGCAAAATTATTTGGATCGAACTTAAAGGAAGAGACCCAAAGACTATAGTAGACAGCAAAAACTCCGACCCATCCCTTCAAAAAAGGCCTATAATGGGTTTAACTATTTTGGAAAATCTATCCTATAAAAATGGAACTTGGGAAGGTGGGAAAATATACGATCCAGAATCAGGGAAAACCTATTCTTGCGAATTGAAACTCAAAAATAAGGAAATCCTAGAAGTGAAAGGCTACCTCGGTTTCTCTTGGGTCGGCAAAACCGTGGAATGGAGCAAGCCAAACTAGTCCATTCCCAGCTATACTTTTTAGCTTTCTTGATAAAAGGATTCCAGAATTAAGCTCAACTGCTCAAACTCAATCAGAAATGCATCATGACCAGCAAGTGAGTTGATTTCTTGATAGCTTCCGTTCTTTACATTTTTTGCAATGAACTGAGATTCGGAAGCAAGAAAAAGCAGGTCTGAATTTACACCCACCGTCAACACTTTTGCTTTAATTCCTCCCAATGCAGCAGGGAGACTTTCTCTTGCTCTACTTAAATCATGACTATCCATACTCTTACTTAAGTTCCAGTAAGATAGCGCATTAAAACGTTTCGTCAATTTCTCTCCTTGATAGCGTAAATAGCTAGCTGCTCGGAAATTGTCCAGTTTAGATTCCGTATCACTTTGTTTTTTGGTGAGATCCTCCGGATGCCTATAACTCAGCATCGCAATCGCCCTAGCGGTTTCCAATCCTTTTTTCCCGGCATTCTCATCTTTTTGGCCCCAAGTGCAATCGGACTCAATAGCCATTCGCTGTGTCTCATTGAATCCAATTACCCAAGGTGTCGACTTAGCTGTTGATGCTAAAATTACCGCATGAGCCAATCGATCTCCAAGAATTATTGACCACTCCAGCCCAACTTGACCTCCAAGCGAACCTCCAATCAAGGTATCGATCTGTTCTAGTTGAAGATGAACGCGAAGCCGCTCCAATGCAATCGCTTGATCACGGGTGGTCAGAGCGGGGAAATCATAATAGTAGGGAGCTGAACTGTTGGGGTTTATAGAAAAGGGATTGGTAGAGCCGTAGCATGAACCAATCAAATTTGCACAAATGATAAAATAAGAGGAGGGATCAAAGAACTTTCCCTGACCCACAAGTCCACTCCACCACTCTGCCACATTTGAGTCTCCTGTTAAAGCATGAATCACCCAAATTACATTTGATCGATCTGTATTTAAGCTTCCGTAAGTGGTGTAAGCCAAGTTGAACTCGGGGAGATGCTCCCCGGATTCAAGTGGCAAGGGTAAGTGTGAATGGAACGACTCTTTAGTCATAGAAATAGACTCAAAAGGGGTTTTTAGATTCATTGATGGAATTACAGTTTTTCGAAAGCTTGTTCCAAATCCGCTTTAATATCCTCAATATGCTCAATTCCACAGGATATTCTAAGTAGGTTAGGCGTCACTCCTGATGCAGCTTGTTCATCATCTGAAAGTTGTTGGTGAGTCGTTGCAGATGGTTGGATGATCAATGTTTTCGCATCACCCACATTGGCGAGATGAGAGATCAACTGAAGACTATTGATCAGATTTGAAGTAGCCGCTTTATCTCCTTTGACCTCAAAACTCAAAACTCCTCCAAAACCATTTTTAAGGTATTTTTTGGCCAAAGTATGGTAAGAAGATGATTCTAAACCTGGATAATTTACTTTCTGTACTTTAGGATGGGCTTCAAGCCATTTTGCTAAAGCCAACGCATTTTCTACTGTTCGCTGCACACGTAATGAAAGTGTCTCAACGCCTTGTAAAAGAAGAAATGAATTGAAGGGACTAATTGCAGGTCCAAAATCGCGAAGGCCTTCTACACGTGCACGAATAGCGAAAGCAATATTGGGTAATCCTAAAGGGTTATTTTCTCCGAAAACCTCCCAAAAGTTCAATCCATGATATCCTTCTGATGGTTCAGAAAATTGCTTATACTTCCCATTTCCCCAATTGAAATTTCCTCCATCAACAATAATTCCACCAACCGACGTGCCATGACCACCTATCCATTTGGTAGCTGAACTGGTTACAATGTTTGCTCCATGTGCTAATGGCTTAAATAAATAACCACCCGCACCGAAGGTATTATCTACAACCAAAGGAATATCATACTTCTTGGCAACCGCTGCGATCGCTTCAAAATCGGGGACATTAAACTCAGGGTTACCAATAGTTTCAATATAAATCGCTTTGGTACGATCATCAATTAACGCTTCGAAAGCAGCAGCTTCATGACCTTTTGCAAAGCGAGCCTCAATACCAAGTCGCTTAAAAGCTACTTTAAATTGGTTATAGGTACCTCCATAGAGGTAGGTGGTAGAAATCAGATTATCACCAGCTTCTAAGATGTTATTTAAAGCTAAAAATTGGGCAGCCTGACCAGAACTTGTTGCTACGGCAGCAACTCCACCTTCCAACGCAGCAATCCTCTTTTCGAAGACATCCGTTGTAGGATTCATGATACGGGTGTAGATATTACCAAATTCCTTGAGCCCAAATAGATTTGCACCATGCTCTGCAGAGTTAAACACGTAAGAGGTCGTCTGGTAAATAGGAACTGCTCGGGAATTAGTAGTAGGATCTGGTTCTTGACCAGCATGCAGCTGAAGTGTTTCGAATCGATAATTAGTAGACATAGTAAAAGAGGTTTGAAAGTTGAGATTGTAAAATAAAATAGTCAAAGAATCACATCTGAAAAAAAATCAGCACATGAAAATAGCCGAAAGCTTATAATCCGGTTTGTAAAATCGAGAATGAAAAAGAGGCTTAAATCCAGAGTGCATTTTGCAGAGAATTTATAGATCCAAATAAGAATAGCCTATTTGGCAGGAATTGGCACCTTGGACTTTCCAGGTTGCCAGAGGGTCGATGAGCCTGTCTCTCGCCTCTTCTGTATAAATCCAGGCACTTAAAAGTGATAGGATACGTAAATAAAGAAACAGAATAAAGAAAATCAAAACGATTCCCCCTTCCTTTTTAAAACTTTTTTTGTTGATTATCCGAGTTGATCAAAATCGTAACGAAATATCGGATCTATTTTTTCAAAATCTGGCTCAATAGTGATCAATTCATTTATCAATCCATCACCAAGTCCATATACCCAACCATGAATCTCCGGAGCTTTTCTGACTTTCCACGCATTTTGAATAATTGAGGTTTTCACTAAATCTCTACACTGCTCAATCACATTAAGCTCAACGAGTTTATTGACTCTATCTTCCGGATCTTTCACATCGTCCACTTCTTTTTGGTGAATCTTATAAACCTCTTTAATATTTCTAAGCCATTTGTTGATCAACCCTAGGTTACTATTACTAAAAGCCGCACCAATTCCACCACAACCATAGTGACCGCAGACTATGATATGGTCGACCTTCAATATTTTCACGGCATACTCAAGCACTGAAAGCATATTTAGATCTGTATGGACGACCATATTAGCAATATTTCTGTGAACGAAGATATCTCCGGGAGGAGTACCGGTAATCTCATTTGCAGGAACCCTACTATCGGAACATCCGATCCATAGGAACTTTGGAGATTGTCTGCTCTCTAATCTTTTAAAGAAATCTTTGTCAGCGGCTATCCTCTCTTTTGACCAAGCTTTGTTTTGAAGTAAAAGTTTATCGTAGGCATTCATGCAGGTTCTTTGTTAAGTTTAAAATTAAAGCCATCCAATAATACAGTAATGTTTTTATCAGCTGAAGTTTCTATATAATCATTTAATACTTCTTGAATGTCGTGATCAATAAATTCCGCATTGTGAGCATTGATGATTACCGTGGATCCTTTAGGAATTTTTGATAGTTCTTTCATCAGCAAGGCTTTGTTAAGAAAAGAAACATCTTTTTGAAGTTTCACGAGGTAATTACCCTTCCTTTCAGTCACATCAACGGAGTGCACAAAGTTTGTTTTGACAACGAAAACTAATCCAAACACCAATCCTATTCCGATTCCTACCAAAAGATCCGTTAATAAAATTGCTACCACTGTCACCAAGAAAGGAATAAACTGATCCCAACCATTTTTATATATTCTTATGAAAATCGAAGGTTTAGCTAGCTTATAACCTACTAAAAACAAAACTGCTGCTAAGCAACTCAACGGAATCATATTCAAGATAGTCGGAATACTCAAAACCAGAATCATCAACAATACCCCGTGAAAAATCGCTGACATTTTTGTTCGGGCACCAGAGGAAATATTTGCAGTACTGCGTACAATCACCGCGGTGGTGGGCAGACCACCTATTAATCCTGAAAGTGTGTTACCTATGCCTTGTGCTATCAGTTCTCTACTTGGTGGCGTAATCCTTTTACGGGGATCAAGCTTGTCAGCAGCATCGATGCTAAGTAATGTTTCCAAACTTCCGATTATTGCAATAGTGACGGCTACGATCCAAAATGTTCCTTCACCGATCATTGAGAAATCTGGAAAAACTAAAAGGTTTGAAATTTCACCCAAATTTTCCAAAACTGGTATTTTTACCAAATGGTTACCGGTAAGCTTCCATTCAGGCTTCCAGATCACGTAAAATTCATTTATCACAATTCCTGAAATGACCGCCCACAATGCACCGGGTATAGTGCCAAATATTTTGTGGTCCTTGATTCGAGGCCTATCAAAAAAAATCAAAATTCCAATTGCAATTAGAACAATAGGTATTGCTCCAGGACTGAAGAATTGGAAGGCATACCAAATTTCTGAAAATGTATTATGACTATCTGCTTGAAGAAATGTCTCATCTCCCATGGCATCTACATCGTAGCCAAGCGCATGAGGAATTTGTTTCAAAATTAAAATTAATCCAATAGCTGCAAGCATACCCTTGATGACAGCGTGGGGAAAATAATGACCTATTATTCCAGCTTTAAGAATGCCTAAAGTCAGTTGAATCAATCCTGCAACGACCAGAGTTGCTAGAAATAATTCAAAAGTCCCCATACTATTAATGGAATTTAATACGATTACTGTTAATCCCGCCGCTGGACCACTTACACCTACGTGTGAACCGGAAATTGCTCCAATTACAATACCCCCAATAATTCCAGCGATCAACCCAGACATTGGTGGGGCCCCACTGGCAATTGCTATTCCAAGACAAAGTGGCAAGGCAACTAAGAAAACCACAAGACTGGATTTTAAATCATATTTTAAATTACTTCCGAAAAGGTTTTTCATTCATGGGATTTTTAAAATCACTTCTGGTAAAATAGAAAATCCTTAACAAAGACAGGAGGGTTTGATGAGATAATTATTACTGTTATATTAGTTTATGAGAAGTTTGATCGCTGTATCCATTTTTTCAAAATCAAAAGATTTGATGGCTTTATTCATTTTCTCTTCAATAGCATCCAGCGATAGATTACCAATGCTACCCTCATGGGTGTGATTCAATTTGCTTTGATCTGGTGAAAAATTTCCTTTTTCAATATCACTTCCAACTTGCTTATAAGCATCCCGGAAAGGAATTCCTTGAAGGACTAATTCATTGACTACTTCGACTGAGAACAAGTGCTTATAAAATGGGTCTTTCAGGATGTTTTCTTTGATTTTGATTGATTTGAGCATGAAAGTGCTCATTTCCAAGCAAGATTTTAGAGTGGCTAAGCCAGGAAAAATCTCTTCTTTTAGCAATTGAAGATCGCGGTGATAACCAGTGGTTGTATTCGTAAGCAATAGACTAACAGTATTAGGGATTGCCTGAATCTGATTTGTTTTGGCTCGAATCAATTCAAAAACATCTGGATTCTTTTTATGTGGCATGATGCTACTTCCTGTGGTCAACTCGTCTGGAAAAGACACAAAAGCAAAATGTTGATTCATAAAAACACAGATATCAGCTGCCATTCGATTCAGTGTCGCCGCGAGTCCTGACATGGCAAAAGCAAGTGTTCGTTCAGTTTTTCCCCTACTATTCTGGGCATTGATCACATTGTGATGAAGATCAGCAAAGCCTAGAAGCTCAGTGGTCATAGTTCGGTTAAGTGGAAAACTTGATCCGTAGCCAGCCGCAGAACCTAGTGGATTTTTATTGGAAAGATCAAATGCAGCCTGCAAAAGTCCTAAATCTTCAGAAAGTCCCTCGGCAATCGAAGAAAACCATAAGCCAAAGGAAGAAGGCATAGCTAGCTGTGTATGGGTATACCCAGGCATTAAATCTCCCTTATGCTTTTCTGACAGTTTGAGTAATAAATCAAAAAGTATTGAAGTTTCTTCTACCAATTCACGGATTGCTGCTCGATAATAGAGCTTTAAATCCACCAAAACTTGGTCGTTACGGCTTCTACCAGAATGAAGCTTTTTACCAACATCTCCAAATCGTTCAGTCAACAGGAACTCAACTTGCGAATGCACATCTTCAACGCCTGGAGCGATTTCAAATTGGCCTTTTTCGATTTCAAAATAAATAGCTTTCAAGCCATTTTGAAGTTGATCATTTTCGGCTTTTGTCAGTAAACCAATCGTGCTCAGCATTTGTGCGTGCGCCATCGATCCAAGCACATCAAAAGGAGCTAAAATCAAGTCAAACTCAGGGTCACGACCTATCGTGAATGATTCCACTTCTTTTTTATTACCGACTTCTTTTTGCCAAAGCTTCATCTTAAATCTTGTTTTTTAATAATTCAGAATAGGATTTTAGAAAATTGATATAGCCATCAATTCCTTCTTGAATCTCATTCAAATAAATAAATTCATCTGCCGTATGAGAACGTGCAGAGTCTCCCGGCCCCATTTTAAGAGACGGAAATGGAATCAAAGCCTGATCCGAAAGGGTAGGACTTCCATAAGTTTTCAAGCCTATTTGAGTGATCACCTGCCAAGCTAAATGGTCTTTTTCCAATCGAGAAGATTGTAAACGCAAAGATCTGGGTGTCAAGGTCGCATTCAAGGCAGCACCTAATTCATTCAGTGCTTCTTCCAAGCTATACGCATCAGTCACCCGGACATCCAAAACAAACTCACAAAGATCCGGTACCACATTATGCTGCTGTCCGGCATGAATGACTGTGGCAGAAACTTTAGTATCTCCCAGAAAGTCTGATTTTCGCTTAAATTGAAATGTTTTGACTTTCTGAAGGTCTTCTAAAGCTAAATAAATCGAATTAACTCCTTCTTCACGCGCCGCATGACCAGCTATTCCAACTGTTTTGGCATCAATGACCATCAGTCCCTTTTCTGCTACAGCGACATCCATCAAAGTGGGTTCTCCCACGATTGCTAAATCACAGGGCGGAAGTTGTTCAATGACTGATGAAATCCCATTTTTTCCTGATATCTCTTCTTCAGCGGAAGCAATTAGGATTAAATTGAATGGTAAATCCTGCTCATGGAAATAACAGAATGTGCTGATTAAACTGACGAGGCATCCACCTGCGTCATTACTTCCTAAACCAAACAACTTCCCTTCTTCAATTAAAGGGAAAAATGGGTCTAAGGTATATCCAGAGTTAGGCTTCACCGTGTCATGATGAGAATTCAACCAGATTGTAGGCTTTTTGCGATCATAAGGAGCAGCAAAAGCCCAAATATTATTCCCCGATCGCTCTACTGAAACGTCTCGGGTGATCAAGAAATCTTCAATTAACTCGGATGTAGCACGCTCTGCAGTGGAAAAAG
>Ga0136655_1001162_pt1 | contig 11902 bp, 10 predicted proteins | sample CPBDNA_2_FD_94863 | JGI IMG/M metagenome (GOLD analysis project Ga0136655, IMG submission 94863) | Freshwater to marine salinity gradient microbial communities from Chesapeake Bay, USA - CPBay_Spr_15_0.8_DNA (version 2) | ecosystem: Environmental > Aquatic > Marine > Coastal | place: USA...
ACTTACAATGAGGAGGGGAAACTGATCAAAGCGCCAAGACAAACACCGACTTCAGGAAATACCGTTTTTGCTGGTGCAAATGCCTTGTTCAGCACTGCTCCCGATTATGCCAAATTTGCACAAATGTTACTCAACGGCGGTGAATGGAATGGAAAACAATACCTCAGCCCCAAGACTATTGAAATCATGACTTTGGATCAGACAAATGGACTTTATAAAGCCCCTGGCCAAGGTTTTGGATTTGGATTTGGGGTGATGACAGATGTAGCTGATGCAAAATCATTAGGCTCTGCAGGTACCTACTATTGGAGTGGTGCTTATTGCACTTACTTCTTTATAGACCCAAAGGAGAATATGATTTCTATTATGATGACTCAAACGGCCCCTTTCAGCGGCTTCTACGATCAAAAAATGCGACAAATGGTTTATCAGGCGATTGAGTAGAATTAGGAGGTGAGAGATTAAGAGATATGAGAACCAAGAATCAAGATATTAGTATCAATATCAAGTAGTTAGAATCAAGTTACTGGAGAGGCCATTTGGGATTTGAGTTTCCAATGGCCTTTTCTAGTTTCATTTAAAATCAGCAAGACCAAGGCCCAAAAATCTTTCCTACTCCCACCCAGCGACGATTGGCCAATATTTTCATACAAGCTTTGCTTACCATCTCAAGTCTTTCTTAGAGGAATAAAAAAAACCTGAATTTTTTTCAGGTTCTTTCAATTTATCGCCAAGCTCGTCTAACTGAATCACTAGCCAAAAAGCCCAATTTAATTCGATTATAATCATGACTCTAGATTCTAACGTCTTGATTCTAGCGTCTTGCTACTAACATCTAATTACGGTATCCACTTATTCGCTCCGAAATTCGGCTTTCTCTTTTCCAAAAAAGCATTTCTACCTTCTTTGGCTTCCTCAGTGCCATAGGCCAATCGTGTAGCTTCTCCTGCAAAAACCTGCTGACCTACCATTCCGTCATCCGTCAGGTTCATCGCAAATTTCAACATTTTGATGGAAGTTGGGGATTTAGCCAAAATCTCCTGTGCCCACTCATAGGCAGTTGACTCCAATTCAGCATGAGGGATTACAGCATTCACCATTCCCATTTCATAGGCTTCCTGCGCAGAATAGTTTCTTCCCAAAAAGAAGATCTCACGAGCTTTCTTTTGCCCCACCATTTTTGCTAAATAAGCCGAACCATAACCACCATCAAAACTGGTTACATCTGCATCAGTTTGCTTGAAGATCGCATGCTCTTTACTCGCAAGTGTCAAGTCACAAACCACGTGAAGGCTATGTCCACCTCCTACTGCCCAGCCAGGAACCACCGCTATCACCACTTTGGGCATGAATCGAATGAGACGCTGGACTTCTAAGATATTCAACCGGTGATAGCCATCCTCCCCTACATACCCTTGATCGCCTCGAGCCTTTTGGTCGCCTCCAGAGCAAAATGCCCAGCCACCATCCTTTTTGGAAGGCCCTTCTCCTGTCAGTAAAATCACTCCGATTGAAGTATCTTCTTGGGCATTATAGAATGCATCATAGAGTTCTGAAGTGGTCTTTGGGCGAAAAGCATTTCTGATTTCTGGTCGATTGAAAGCTATTCGAGCAACTCCATTACATTTTTTATAAGTAATATCTTCGTATTCCTTTGCAGTGATCCAATTCATAATTCTTGAGTTGAGGCTAACTTGTAATTTTTGGCAAGATAACAGCCTTGCCTGAAATTTGTTGATCTACTAGTACCTTTGAAAAAGGATTTAGACTTTAGCATTCGGATGTTCCAGCTTCATTACCAAAATCGTATTTATTCTCACGCTCAGGATTTTCAAAACCCTGAAGAAACTATGCCTGATTTTGTCCAAGCAGCTTTTTCATTTTGCGAAGCTTGGCTTTCGGGAGAGGAGATTTATATTCAAGAGACTTCAGGATCGACTGGCAGCCCCAAAAAACTGAGCATCCATCGAAACCAGATGATCGCCAGTGCAGAAGCTACGGGGAGTTTTCTCCAGGCCTCGGCTAATTGGAAATTGCTTTGCTGCCTCAATCCAGCATACATCGCCGGAAAGATGATGTTGGTTCGCGCGATGGTTTGGAACTGTGAAATTGAATTAGTTGCTCCTCGTACCAATCCTTTTACTGAATCATTTTTTACTACTGAATATGATTTTGTTGCCATGGTACCCTTGCAAGTGGAAACTATATTGGAAGATCCAAGCTCCGCTGAATTGCTAAAGACTATCCAAAATCTAATCATTGGTGGTGCCCCTATAAGCCAAAAACTCCAGAAACAACTGGTTAATAAAAATATAAATGCTTTCCAGACATTTGGGATGACTGAGACAGCCTCGCATTTTGCGCTCGCAGAAATCACCGAAAAGGAATTAATTTATCAAGCGCTACCGGGAGTCCAGATAGGAATCAATTCACATCAATTACTTTGGGTCAGGTCTGCGATGTCCGGACCAGATCCTATCCAAACCAATGATGAAATAGATCTAGTCTCAGAAAATAGCTTCAGATGGTTGGGTAGATCGGATTTTGTCATCAATTCTGGTGGAGTCAAGCTCCATCCTGAACTTATCGAGCAAAAAGCAGAACTACAAATTCATCTTTTTTTCCCTGATGTCCCTTTCTTTTTCGGTAGCCTTCCAGACGATAGCCTCGGACAAAAATTGACACTTTTTTTAGAAACAGAATCCTCAAATGAAAAAAAGGCAAAAGATTTGAAGGATAGTTTGAAATCGAGTTTAGATCGATTTGAGGTTCCAAAAGAAATCGTGTTCAAAAAAAGATTTCATCGTACTTCAAATGGTAAACTTGATCGATTAAAAACGATAAATGAATTATGAAAATCATCTGCTTACTAATCCTTTTTGCATTTTCAAGTCTAGCTCAAACAGAAAGTGGTGAAATCAAATTGATTGTAAACGATACCAAAACTGATTCTGGAATGATCCGGATTTTGGTTTTCAATCAAGCTGAAGGCTTTCCAGAAGAGCCTAAAAAAGCCTTAAAGGCTCTCAGCATCCCTGTCAAAAACTCTTCAGCACAAACTACCATCAGAGGTTTGCCATCCGGAAACTATGCCATCTCAGTATTTCATGATGAAGATGAAGATGGCGTATTCAAAAAAAATAGCTTCGGATTACCTAAAGACAGCTATGGTTTTTCGAATAACCCGACTATATTTTTTGGTCCACCTAACTTTTCAAAATGTAAAATAGTGGTAAATAATAAACCCGTCTTGGTAGAGATCATCCTGAAATAATTGCTTTTCTATCCAGTCAAAATTCGATTAGCAGGTTAATTGACGCAAAAAAACTACTTTTGCGCAAAGTCAATCAAATGAATACCAACAGCAATGCGCTCACTGGATTAGTGATCGAGTACGATTCGGGCCTCGTCCCGGCACCCCACAGTCACGTTTTTCGCCTCCAACTAGATCTTGATTCTAACCCTTTCAAAGTGTCGTTGGACATGCATTATACCGATCGGGAAGATCTGACTGAAGATGAAATCTATGATGAGGGTTTCACTTTAAATGATGATTATACCTTCAAAGGAGAAATCGATACGGTTTGGAGTGGTGTTTTTTTCAAAGCTTATCAAGCCGCAAAATGGAGTGGAAAATCATTGACTGAAGCTGGGATCACCCTAACTCCAATCGAAGCCGGGAAAATGGGTAAAATAAAAGTTCCTGCTGATCAAGAAGCTTGGCTCATATTAGCTCAGGATCTGATTCAGGCCATATACGAAACCAATAAAAAAGAACTACCGCTGACTATTAAATATCGACTGGTCGAGAATGATTCAGCTAAGGATTGCTCCATCACGGTGAAGTTTAGTAATAGGGAAGTCCTGTTTATTGAGGGGTCGGAAACCCGGAATTTAAATTGGGATTATACGATTCAATTGATGAAAGTGATTTTCATGCCGGATTATAACTATGATATCGCTAAAGAGGAGCCTGGGAAGAAGCGCGGCAGTTATATCAATTGTGGAGATGGCTATTGGCATGAGCTAGGTAAAGGCGTAGAAAATATGGATGACTCTTTTGATGCAGTTGGAAAGATTCGTTCCGGATTCGAAGATCTTTTAAGCTAGTGAAATAAATCCTTGCAATTCTTAACCTGATTCTTTTAACTTTAAGTAGGTATAAATCAGGTTCTTTATGCAGAAAAATAAAATTTTTATTAGTTATCGCCAAAGTGATACTCAGAGTGAGGCGAGCCGACTCAAGGAAAATCTTGAAGATATCTTTGGTTCAGAAAACGTTTTTTTCGATATCGAAACGCTAGAGCCTGGGTTGAACTTTGCAGAAGCAATTGAAAAAACTATCCGACAAAGTGTAGTCGTTTTGGTTTTAATTGGGGATTCTTGGACTAAGGTAAAGGATGAGCAAGGAAATCTCAGGTTATTTAAAGAAGATGATTGGGTACGGAAAGAGGTAGCAATGGCGCTCTCTATGGTAGGTACAAGGGTCATTCCTGTCTTGGTCAAGGATGCAAAAAAACTTTCCTCCGATGAACTTCCTGATAATATCAAGTCCCTTGCCGATTACCAATGGGCGGAGCTAACTATCCCTAGATGGAGAAATGATGTGGAAAAATTGGCTAACTCCCTAGAAAAGATTATTCCTCCTGTTAAAAAAGAAGAGGAAAAGAAGAAATTATTCATTCCTCCCCCTCCCCCCGCAAAAAGCTGGTGGGCTAAGAATTACCTCTGGGTATTAGGGATTTTTGTGGTTTTATTAATAATTGCTTCGTTCGCTAATGAGGAAAACACAGATAATTACGTGGAACAAGATACTAGTCAAAACTTTGTCTCTGGAGAAGACTCTCAAATCACGGCTGCGATCGATGTTCATGGGAGTTGGGTTGTTTACTTTAATGGAGAATTAATCAGTACGTTCGTAATAAGTCAGTATCCCGATGGAATTGAGTTTTATGAGTATGATATTACTAATAAAAATGTAGGCAATGGCTCTGGTTTCTTGGACGGAAACCAATTAAACTTAGATTATTACTATCCTGAGGAAGATGTAACTGGGAAATTTTACCTTTCTACCAATAATGGTGGAGAATCTTGGGAAGGGAGAGCTTCATTCCCTACTGTTGAAGTAGATGCTAATATTAGTCTACGAAAATCTAACCCTTGATCCTCCTCAAATCAGCTTGGATATCTTTAATCATTTCGCCCAAGTCATCAAGACTTAGGGCTTTTTTCTTGTCTCCTGGGTTTGGAAAATCAGTACTGATAAAAGCTTTGGCTTCCCATACTTCTAAGACATCTTCTCCTTTGACCTCATAGGGCTTGTAGTGTTCATTGTCCGAAACCAAAAATAGCTTTCCGTTATCTGCTAAATAATTAAAAACACGCTTGTAGACGACTCCTTCAGTCTGAGTCACCAAGACATAAGTTCTTCCACTTTTGATTTGGTTCGGTTGATCGACATAGGAGCCAATCACGATGGTACCAGGAATCAAAGGCAACATCGAATCCCCAGCAAGTTCAAAAGCGCGATAAGTGGATTGTTGGGAGAGATTTGGCAAGTGAAATTGCGGCAACTGCTCCATGTACTCGGGATCAGCAAATCCGTTGAGATAGCCTGCTGAAGCTTTTTGACCTACTAGCGTAATATTTTCCTTATCATCTTGATTGGTGGCTATGGTGAGAATATTGATCCCACGTTTTTGTATTGCACGCCTGCCCTTATTTTCAATATCATGCTCCATCAATTCTTCCAGCCCAACTTCAAAGATCTCACAAAGCTTTTGCAAGGTGGCAAGTTTGGGTTCGGAGCGGGCATCCTCATAGGCAGAGATCATCGTTCGCTGTACATCCAATTGATCCGCAAGATCATTTTGGGTAATAGCTTTTTGCTTACGCAAAAATCGAAGGTTTGAAGCGAGGTAGTTCATGCTGAAAACAAATAGAAGTTGTGATCCTCTGAGGTTGGTGGGATCGGAAAGAAAGGGTTCAAATTCAACGAAGTCTGCTTTCTCCGCTCCATACGATTCTTAATCTCTTCGATAATCTCTCCAATCGGTTTGGGCTCATGGACCAGCAAATAACCATACTGAGGTTTTGCTTCATCTTCAATAAAAAATTTGACTTGACAATTTCCTGAAGCCAAAGTCTTGGTGGTGATGCTGATTTTCTCTTGAGTTTCCATATCCGTTCTGTTTACGTAAGCCAAGATAGAAATGTTGTTTTAATAAACATTACCTAGTGCTAAAAATTAACAATACTACTGACAGAATTTGTCAGAAAACAAAAAAATAAGCTTCAATCCAGAATTACAGGCTTTTGCAAAAAGGATTTCTAGTGGTGCAAAGTGTATCCTGTGACCTGATTTAATCTCAAATCGCTTAAAATAGCATGACTCCTTTTCAATACCCCTATCGACCGCTTAGCCAATTCCTTTTCTTATCGAAGATAATTACCCGTTCCTTTGTCTTGTTCGAAAGGAGAAATTTCGAAAGTTTACCTCAAACCTAAAGGTCATCAGACCAAATAATTACAATGAAATACAGTCTTGTACTTTTTCTTTTCTTTAGTTCTTTTCTTACCGGATTGACTCAAACCTATTCGATCAAAGGTAAAGTCATTGATGGAAGGTCAAAGGAAAGCATCCCGAATGCAACTATCTTATTGTTGAGTTTTTCTGATTCGATTCAGGTCGATGGGATGATTTCAGATCTTGATGGAAATTTTACACTCGATAATATTAAAGAGGGAGAATACCTGATGAAAGTACAGTATTTAGGATTTGAAAATCTCTTTCGAAACATTCAGCTGCAGGGGGACCTTGATCTTGGAAATCTGATGATTCGTGAGACTGCCACAGCTCTCGGCGAGGTGACCATCAGCGCGAGAAGATCCACTGGCACACAGAAAAGTGATACCACCCTCTATAATGCGGATGCTTTCAAGACTATGAAAGATGCCAGTGCACAGGTTTTGGTGGAAAAACTCCCAGGAGTATTAATGGTGGATGGAGCGCTTCAGGCTCAAGGAGAAAATATTACTCAGATTCTAGTAGATGGCAAACCTTTTTTTGGAGGAGATGTGAAGACCGCTTTGCAAAACTTACCCGCTGAAGTGATACTAAGTATCGAGATTTTCGATCAAAAAAGTGATCAAGCCTTATTGAGTGGGTTTGATGATGGAAACCGCCAGAAAACTATTAATATCATCACCAAGCCCAATCGCAGAAAAGGTCAATTTGGGAGAATAACCGGTGGCTACGGATCTGATGAACGCTACCTAGCTGGGGCGAGTATCAATGCATTCAACGAAGACCAACGAATCACTTTCACCGGCTTGACGAATAATATCAACTTGCTAGATTTCTCTAGTGATCCAAATGCCCAAGACAATTCTAATCCACAAAATGGAGTGGTTGACACCAATATTCTTGGATTGAACTTTTCAGATGAGTGGGGAGAAAAAGTGAAGATTTCAAGTAGCTATCTTTTCAGAAATCGAAAAAATGTCGGGATCGAGTCGCTTTATCGGGAATTTGTCACTAGCTCTCAAGAAGGTCAAACCTATGTTGAAAATAGTCGGGAGACCCGTACAAATCAGGATCACCGGTTTGACATGCGACTAGAATACCAAATTGATGCGAAAAACAGAATCATTTTTAGACCAAGGTTTTCAGCTGCTTTTGACAAGGAAAACTCCTCTTTTATCGGAGAGAGTGTCAACCTAGATGGCCCATTAAACCAAACAGCAAACACACGAACCGCAAACAATAAGGATTACGACATTTTTAATCGAATTTATTATGGACATAAGTTTGACAAGGAAGGCCGAAGCTTAACCCTTCGGTTGAGAACCTCCAACAGCTGGAATCGAGACAATGCCATTCGAAGAGCCGAAAACACCTTTTTCCAACCTACCGAACGTGAAGAAATCATCAACCAACAAATCACCCGTGACCGAAATGGGGATTCTTGGGAAACTGGGATTTCCTACACCGAGCCTGTGGGAAAAAACGGCCAGTTAGAACTTGAATATGAAATCGGAAATCGCTTGGATGACTCAGATCAGTTGACCTTTGATATTCAAAGTGAAGATCTGAGCAAAGTGGAATTAGATACCGCACTGAGTAATTCCTTTGGAAGTAAATACCTGACTCAGGAATTGGAATTGGGCTATCAATACAAATTGGAAAAATTACAAGTACAGGTGGAAGGTCAATTTCAACATGCTAGACTGAATAATAGTCAAATCTTTCCTGCACCATTTGAATTAGAACGGACTTTCAAAAGCTTCTTGCCTACCGTCCGTTTTGATTACCAGTTTACTGAGTTTACCAATATGGAAATTGACTACGATACAAATGTAGACGCGCCATCAGTTCAACAGTTGCAAACTGCCATTGATAATTCAAATCCGTTGCAACTCAGAACTGGAAATCCAAATTTGAACCAGTCCTATTCTAATCGAATTCGACTACGATTAAGAAGTAGGAATCCTGATACCGATCGATCTTGGTTTGTCTTTGCCCAATCTCGAATCGTTGCTAATACGATAGCCAATAGCTCATTTATAGCGGAAGAACCGACAGAACTTCCGGGTGGTATCATTCTTGAAAAAGGATCTCAACTTTTCCGACCAGTGAATCTGGATGGTTATCAGGACTTCAGATCTTGGGTGAGTTATGGAATGCCGCTGGGCTTTATCAAATCCAATATGAATGTGTATGGCGGTTTGAGCTACAACAAGCGTCCAGGGGAAGTCAATAGTCAATTGAGTTTCAACAATTCGAATCGAATCAGCACGGGTGTATCGATAAGTAGTAACATCAGCGATAAAATTGACTTCAATGTTTCCACTCGTTTTTCTTGGAATAATGTGAACAATACACTGAATCCGGCACTAGACAATAAGTTTTTTAATCAGCGTACGCGCTTGAACTTGAGCTGGATTATTTGGGAAGGGTTGATTTACAGACTAGACTTAAATCACCAAGTCAATACTGGGTTATCCGCGGGATTTGACAATAATTTTTTGTTGATGAATATGAGTGTAGGAAAGAAAATTTTCAAAAATCAGCGCGGTGAGATCTCCTTGAACGTCTATGACCTATTGGGACAAAATGCAAATGTGAGAAGAAATGTCACCGATATCTACATCGAGGATACGCAGACCAATGTACTCAGCAGATACTTTATGCTTTCCTTTTCCTACAACCTCCGCCGATTCAGCAAAGGAATGGATATGGACGACTACAATGAGCTAGTCAATACCGGAGGGGATGATCGAAACTAATTTGATCTAATCGCAGCCCTAATTTCTTTCAGGCTTGTCTTTAACGGTAAGCCTGGCAGCCTTTTAAAGCGAACAATTCGCAGCAATTCTATACGGCGGCTAGTTTTTGCTATTTTTTATTAACTAATTAAAACTTACATTTAGTAGAGTTGCGGGTATCCTTCAAATAGCAAGATATCCGCATGTTTAATTTTTTAGAAAAATGGGCGAAAACTTGATTTCAATCCAGGTCATTGGTAGAAAAATTCTACTCAAAATGCCAAAAAATGAGGAGGACATCTCTCTGGTTAGAACTATTCCCTATGTAAGATGGAATAAATCAGCCTTTCATTGGGAAATCCCCCACTATCCCGGGAATTTAGAAAGGCTCATCGCCTATTTTGGAGATCGTGTGCATTCCATCACCAAATCCGAGGAAATTCCAGTCAATCTACCAGGTCATCCCACAATTCAAAAAGATCAAGTCTTGATGATCCGAACCAATTCAGGTAGGATTAAACTGCTTTTTGGATACCTCACAGAGCTGATCAAGCATATCAAGACTATTCCCTATCACCACTGGGACGCAAAAAATAAATGGTGGACGATACCTTATTCGGAGCAGTTTGAGGAAGAAATAAAAAGGAAAATTGTGGAACTTGGGCTAAGGTGGAAATTTGAGCAAGAGGAGAAAAGCGGAGTGATACCCAAAGCCAGTCCTAAGCTATTTGATACCTATAAAAAATGTCCGGAAGCCTATATTCATAAACTAGAGGAGCGGCGCTATAGTCCACAGACGATCAAAACGTACACGGCATTATTTACTGAATTTATAAATTACTTCCCACATCAAGACCTAGATGAACTCACAGATAAAGAGGTGATGGATTTTTCGAGGTATTTGGTAACCATCCGTAAGGTGTCAGCCTCCTACCAAAACCAGGCAATCAATGCAATCAAGTTTTATTTTGAGAAGGTAAGAGGTGGTCAAAGAAAATTTTATAATATCGATAGACCTCAGCGGGAAAAAATTCTACCTCAGGTATGTAGTGAAGAAGAAATAGTTAGTATATTCAAGTCCACCGAAAACCTAAAACATCGGACGATTTTAATGACGATCTATTCAGCAGGATTACGAATCAGTGAATTAATCAATCTAAAGATCGCACACATCGATTCCCACCGCATGCAGATTCGTGTGGTGCAGTCGAAAGGCAAAAAAGATCGGTACACGCTGCTATCTCACAGGAACCTTAAGCTACTCAGAGAATATATGCGGGCTTATAAACCTCATGAGTATTTGTTTGAAGGGCAGACAAGCACACGCCAACTACCCGTGCCCTATACATCCAGGAGCATTCAGTCCTTTCTCAAAGAGTCAGTTAAAAAGGCTGGGATAACCAAAAATGTGACAGCTCATACCTTACGTCACTCTTTCGCGACCCATCTCTTGGAGCATGGAACAGATTTGAGATATATCCAAAGTCTGCTTGGCCATGAGAGTAGTAAAACAACGGAAATATACACTCATATTACAACTAAGGGATTTGATCAAATCGTAAGTCCCTTGGATCAGTTGAACTTGGATGACTAAAGATAAATCAAATATACCCGCAACTACCTTCGCAATGCATGCTTATATGGATGCCTTGCGAAGGTAGTTGCGGAAACACAAACGTTGGCGGTAATGCAATGACAAAAACAATCAAACATATATTAATTTGTCTTCTGACATTTTGGACAACTGAAACTTTGGCGAGTCCACAGATGCCAGACTATGTAGTTTTCGGAAAAGACACAATAGCCACTTACAACCTGATTCTTGAACAATATTTGCAACGTCTAGACTCAGCAGAAACAGAACAACTTTTTGGACTCACGTTTCGAGAAGGGGCATCTTTTAATTGTTGGCGGGGTTATCAGGCAATCTACCAGATTGAGAATAACAGTTTGTTCTTGATTGACATAATCAATTGTGGCGAACTAAGAAATGGAAAAATAGACAAAAGCCTATCCAGTGAAAAAATGAAATCCATTTTTGGTGAAAAGTTGAAAAATGGAAAAGTTTTTATTGATTGGTTTGACGGATACATCAATTTTCCATTAAACGATGAAGTCATAAGATGGGACGGAGTTTTCTACACAATATTTGCAAGAGAAAAAGTTTTAACTATTAAAAATGGACTTGTTGAAAGAGAAGAAGATTTCGACAATTATATCGATGACCCGAAAAGAATCGATAGACGTGATAAGAGTAAAATATCCGACTTGCTATTTAAGAAGCTGAAAAAAGTAAAATGGAAAAATCCCGATGAATTCGACTGTTCTGAAACATATTTTGTGACAATTGATGAGAATGGAGTTGTTTCAAAGGTCAGAATGGCTCTATCTGACGAACAAATTGATGAATATTACGACCAAGACGAATTCAATTTTTGCATTGACAAAATGACGACAGCTTTAAAAGATTTGAAATTCGACATTATCTTAGATAAGGGAAAACCTATATCCGAAGACATCTATATTGAAATTTGGATTGAGGACAACGGGAAAATTGAGAATTGGACAAACTAAAAAAGCACATACCGCCAACATCGGCTATAGCAAATGTGGGCTGACTGCTTAAAAATGAAGA
>Ga0136655_1001168_pt1 | contig 11884 bp, 18 predicted proteins | sample CPBDNA_2_FD_94863 | JGI IMG/M metagenome (GOLD analysis project Ga0136655, IMG submission 94863) | Freshwater to marine salinity gradient microbial communities from Chesapeake Bay, USA - CPBay_Spr_15_0.8_DNA (version 2) | ecosystem: Environmental > Aquatic > Marine > Coastal | place: USA...
AAGGCCTCCACCGAGGCTAACTATGCCCTCGATCAGGCAGATAATGCACGGTCCGATGCTTATGGTGCATTGGCTGATGCTAAAAATGCATATAAAAACGAAATGGAGCTACCATTATGACAATTTTACAAATTATGATCATGCTGTCGGTAATGATGTTCTGCGCTCAAGTCGCGTTTAACATGCTGATCGAGGAAATGAAATGGTATTGGTCAGTCTATACCGCCGTGATGACTTACACCTTTGTTGTGTTATTGCTAGCAGTGCTGGCGAACGTCGATACAATATTCCCCTTATTAAATTAATGTAGTAAGACAACGGAGCAAACAATGATAACTAGAGAGAACATAACAACTGACAATGTGAACCACCCGGCTCACTATACCAGCCACCCAAGCGGCGTGGAAGTTATCCAAATAGTTGAGCATATGAACTTCTGCCTTGGCAATGCCATTAAATATATAATGCGATGTGACGGGAAGAACGATGCCATCGAAGACCTAAAGAAAGCAGTGTGGTATCTGGAAAGAGAAATTACCAAACGAGAAGGGCAATGATTTATGAGCAGAGAAGCATTTGAAGCGTTTTACATGACATTACATGAATCAGAGAAATTGCACTTATACCGAACAACAAAACCTTTCCGGGATGTCCCAATTGGTGAGTATAAATGGTTTTCTACCCGGTCAATGTATGTGGGATGGAAAGCAGCTGAGCATTCAAGACAGGCTGAAATTGATGAACTCAAAATAAAGCTAACAGGCGAAACATTATGAAATATTTATTAATAGTAGTATTGCTTATGTCTAGCCAAGCATTTGCTAATTGTAAGTTTAACTTCACCTACGAGCAGGAGTTTATCATTAATTCTGCATACGATGCAGGTTACCCAGAGGATCTGGGTTACGCATTGGCAGCAATATCTTGGAAAGAAAGCTTTGTAGGACGATATGTAGTTAGGATCAACCCTCGTGATGGTAATCACGGATCATACGGTATTACTCACATGCAGCTTACAACAGCAATGGAGCTACTCGATATTGAATCCTATTGGCAAGCATTAGATAAACTACCTATCCGAATGATGGCTGACGATAGATTAATGTATGAACTGTCGCTAAGATATTTGGCAAAGTTCGAACACCTAGGCTATAGAGCAATGATCACTAAATACAATGGATCTGGTGCCAAGGCTGATCAGTATGCAAATGACGTTATAGATAAAGTAAACAAACTAATGCGCTGCAATTACTTCTGAGCCAACAGGTATACACAATGATAAAATTTAAACGTTTAACAGATACAGCAATAGTACCTAAGCGCACTACTGAAGGTGCAGCAGGGTTTGATATTTATTCAGATCATGAATTAACTCGTGTCCATTTTGGGCAAGTGGTAATTATTAGGACTGGCATTGCTGCTGCTATACCAGAAGGTTACGTGGGGCTTATAAAGCCTCGTAGCGGCCTAGCCGTACGTAAGAGTGTAGACACTATGGCTGGTGTCATTGACAGTGACTACCGTGGTGAAATTAGAGTTATCCTTACAGTGCATAGCACTGAGATGGTACCGTTTAAAGTAGAACCAGGAGAACGAATAGCGCAGCTAGTAGTTGTTCCTGTAATGCTAGACTCAGTAGAAGTAAATAGCTTAGATGACACAGAACGCGGCACTAAAGGCTTTGGCTCAACAGGAGTCTTATAAAAACAATTGGAGGCATAATGAATACTTATATAATTAACTGGTTAGACGAGCGTATGGAACCCCATACTATATCTGTTGCAGCTGAAACTGAAGCATTAGCAATTGAAGTTTGGGAGGAAAAAACAGAAGATGATTTCTGTTCCAAAATGACAGAAATTAATTTATGGGAAGAAACTCTATGAGTAATCCCTTGCCACAAAAAGCGCCGTGCTATAGCTGCGGCAAGATCGTCGCAGCACCGTTATACTTAAATCACAAAAGCGGCAAACGCCATTTAAGCTGTCAGCCTTGCGAAGAAAAATACAGGCAGGTTACTGCGCGCAGCGAGCTGGGTCGGCCTGATCACTCTAAATTAAACTCACTATGGAAAATAACGAAATGAACTATGCAAAAGTAACACCGGCCGACCTGCGCTCAGACGCCGAAAAATTATACGCGCGTGCAGATGCTTTAGAGCAAGGCTTGAAGTTTTTCGAGGGTAAAGTGTGCGAACTTTGCGGCGGCACCAAACGACATACGCGCAGCTCGCGGTGCGTAAACACTCGCGAGCATATCGACAATTCGCTGCTGGTGGAAAACCTACGGGAAAAGAGAACCGATCAACTTAGCACCAAAGCCTGGCGTTAGTTATTTGCCCCGGTTGCAGATTTAAGTTCTGCTGAGCGCACCAATTCTACATCTCCAGTCACGCTCCGCGTGTATGGTGGTACCTAAAATCTATTACTTAAGTATCTTTACTGGGTCATTATAAAGTCCTGGTACTCGGACACCCAACGTACACTAACCCTCTTTTGAGGGTTTTTTTTTTTTTTTCTTTAATAATAGAGAACCAACAAATTACATGAACACTAATATCCCATTACCCAAAGCATTAGAGGCGCACAGTAACGCTGTGTTTCCTACAGAAGACACTCTTGATATTGCTATTGATAGAATAATTCGGGAATTGCCTGAAGTTTCTAAAAATAAAATTCTTAAATTACTGTGGATTTACCACAACACATTAATAAACCAAATGAGGCTCACCTAAATGACTATGACCGTAAACACAGTTCAAGCTAAGGAACTGATTATTGATTGCTTAGAATCTAAGCTAGTTCCTATGATCACTGGTAGCCCTGGTGGTGGCAAATCAGCTCTTGTCTCTCAAATTGCTCAAGATTTTAACCTCAAAGTAATTGATATGCGTTTAAGCCAGTGTGATCCAACTGATCTACTAGGCTTTCCTAAGGTCACTGGTGACCGTGCAGAGTATATTCCTATGATCACATTCCCTCTAGAGGGAGATAGTCTACCAACTGATAGCAGCAATAAGCCTATGAACGGCTGGTTGCTCTTCTTAGACGAGTTCAACTCAGCACCTTTATCTGTACAGGCAGCTTCTTATAAGCTTGTACTGGATCGTGCTGTGGGCGTGTACAACCTACATGAGAATGTTGCTGTTGTTTGTGCAGGTAATAAAAGCACTGATAATGCCATTGTAAATCGTATGAGCACTGCCATGCAGTCACGTATGATTCACTTAGAGCTGGAGTCAGACTCCAACACTTGGCTAGACTGGGCACACCATAATGACATTGATTTCCGTGTTACCAGTTACATTAACTTCAAGCCAAATATCTTAAATAGCTTCAATCCAGATCATGATGATAAGACATTCCCTTGTGGACGTACATGGGAGTTCATGTCACGACTGATCTCTAAGTGGCCCACTACGATTCCCGACTCTAAACGTGCGTTGCTTGCAGGCACTGTAGGAGAGGGTACAGCTCGTGAGTTCATGGGATTCTGTAAGGTGTTCCAAGACTTACCTACAATTGCTAAGATTATTGGCAATCCGTTAGTAATTCAAATGCCTACTGAACCAAGTATTCTATATGCAGTAAGCGGTACTATCTCTGCTCATGCAGAAACAGATAACATCGCACCATTAATTCAATTCGTGCAGCGTATGCCAATCGAGTTTCAAGTCATCACACTGCAAGACGCTTTAAAGCGTAATCGTAGTTTGTTAAATGAACCTTCAATTAAACAGTGGATCTCCGATAACGCTAAGGAGCTATACTAATAGGAGAGCACTGTGGATAAAGTTAAGACAGCCTTTAATAAGGCAAAGATAGGTATCATGGTTAAGATGAACAGTACTTTTATTACAACTGTACTGTTCTCACTCAAGCACAGCTGGACTACTGAAATACCTACAGCAGGTACTGATGGTGTTAACCTTTATATTAACCCTGATTTCTTTGAATCACTTAGCAAAGACGAACAGATTGGTTTACTAGCTCATGAAGCGTGGCATGTTGCATTCCAGCACATGTTCCGGTCTATGGGCAGAGACCCTTCTCTTTGGAACCAAGCAGCAGACTATGTTATAAATCTGATGCTCAAAGACAGTAAGTACCAAATACCTCAAGGTGGTCTTTGTAATGAAGCTTACAGAGACATGTCTACTGAACAGGTCTACGACATTCTTGTCAAAGATCCTAGCAAACAAAGCAGTAATCCTGATTTGGATGTAATGCCTCCCGGTAAATCAGACGATGATAATCCTGAACCACTCACTGAAGAAGAGTTGGCTGATTTACAACAAGGCGTAGAAGACATCTTGATTAAGGCTAGCATTCAATCTAGGCAAGCTGGTGACAATCCTGGGGCTATACCTAATGACATAGCAATTCATATTAATAAACTGTTGAACCCAAAATTACCTTGGCATGTAATCCTAGCCAATTATGTTAATTCAATATCCAGAGAAGACTTCTCGTTCCGTAAACCTAACAGAAGATTCATGCCCGACTATTATCTACCAAGTTTGTATAGTGAGCGAGTAGGGCATATAGCTATTGCTGTTGATACTAGTGGCTCTGTTAGCGACATGGAATTTGCAGGATTCCTTACAGAAATTAATCATATAAAAACTCACATGAATCCCGAACTTATTACAGTCTTGGATTTTGATACCTCAATAAAGAAAGTGCATGAGCTTAAAGAAGAAGACTCACTATCTAAACTACAATTTCATGGCAGAGGTGGTACAGATCTGCACCCAGTATTCGATTACTTTAATAAAGGTGAACCACCACTGGTCTTAATTGTCTTTAGCGATCTTCACTGCACATCCATAAAGAGTAAGCCTAATTACCCTGTTGTATGGATTTGCATTAATAACAACGGAGCCAGAGTTAACTTTGGCAAGCTTATACACATGGAGATAAAATGAAACTTAAAAAAATACCATCTGTAGAAAGTAACATGGGTGTAATAACTTTAGATTTCACCACTAAACTAGTTATGCCTTATGAAGATGCTCTTAAGTTGATGGCTGCCCTAAGTAAAGCAGAACGTTATAAAGATCCGTACGGTGGCCCCTCTGTAATTACAGGATTAGAGCAAACACAAATTACCCTGACTGTTATGAGCAAAGAACTTTATAGAAACACTAAGATGGCTAATTTATTAGGCATACCAAGTGATGAACTTACAGAAGATAATATTGGAGAATTTGAATAATGGAACTTTCCCTTGATCAGCAAAAAGCCTCTGATGAGTTTATGCAGTTTATGGTTAACCCTAACGAGCGATTCATGATTATACGTGGCAACGCTGGTTCAGGAAAATCAACATTAACTGCAGACATACTTCGTCGAGTCAAAAAAGAAATAAGAATGTTAAGTCTGTTAATAGGTAAAACATCAGACTCAGATCTAGATATTTTTATTACCGCACCAACAAATAAAGCAGCAAGAGTTATTGCTGACATAACCTCAGTAGATCCACTAACAATACATTCTTTGCTAGGTCTTCGTGTGCTAAATGATTTCAAAACAGGAGGATCTAAATTAGTTCAAACCAAAGACTACCAAATGTGTGAAAACAGTTTGCTTCTGGTAGATGAAGCCAGCTATGTAGATGACTATCTACTGGATGCTATCGATAGAGCTACACCTGGTTGCAAGGTGCTCTTTATTGGAGACCCCGATCAACTATCATTAGGAGCTGACACAAAGCTTCCTGTCTTTGACATGGATGTAAGAACTGTAAACCTAACTACCAATAACAGAAACAAAGGCCCAATATCTGATTTGGCTCTTAAATATAAAGATGCAATACAACACGGTCTATTTCCCAAAATAGTTCCTGTGCTTGGCTTTGTTGATCACGTGGATGGCCCTACGTTTAAAAAACTAATGGACACTGAGTTCTTAAACAGTTCTGACATAGACCACGCTAAAGTTCTAGCTTGGACTAACAGCAGAGTACACCAGTACAACGATTACATTCGTGACTTGTTAGGTCTACCGTCTGTACTAACTAAGAATGAGTTAGTAATAACCAATAAACCAATCATCAAGAGTCCTAGTAATAGCCTCTCTTTGGCTACAGACTCTGTATGCCAAATCACCAGTATCACTTCGTGCAACGATCAATATGGTGTAACTGGTAATATGGTGCAACTTAATAACTCAAGACAAAGATTATTTCTGCCAGAGAACCAAAACAAAGTAACTTCACTATTGAAAGTTTTATCTAACGACAAGAACTGGAAAGACTACTTCAACATTAAAAATAACTGGCTAGACTTACGCCCATTACACTCAAGTACTGTGCACAAGTCACAAGGCAGTACATATAATGTTGTGTTCATTGACCTAGACGATATTGGCAAAAATACTAATGCCAATAGCATGGCGCGTATTCTATATGTAGCTACATCAAGAGCAAAAACTCGTGTTGTATTTTATGGAGACCTGCCAAAAAAACATTATGGTAAAGTCCTATGAGTCTAAATAAGCTAGGCCCCAATTACAGATTTGTTGTACTCAACATGTTTATGAACTCTATTTTTAGTGGAACAGAAAAAGAGTTAAATTCACAGATAGATAAATTTATTATCGAAAACAATAAATTAAATCCCAGTAAACCAAGAGCTTCTGCTTTTAAGTTTAAGTCTGAGATGTACTTTCATTCAAGAAATGTATCATCAGACGTTAGCTTTTTACATAGATCCTTAAAACCAAAATTTAGAATTTTGTTAGTAGATATTGATGAAAACAAATTAACTAAATCTAAGGTACGCTCTTTTTTTAGCAGTGCACTCAACATCTGTAAGTTGGACTACCATATACACTCTTTAATGCCAGATGAAATAGCTACTATTGTCAGTCCCATCTTTGCGGCTGTACCTCCACATCAGGAAATAGAAACTCTGTCTCAAAAAGACATATTAGCTTTTCGTACTGAACACAAAGAAGTGATAGAACTAATTAAAGAGAAAATGGTACTTAACATTTTACTGAGGTAAATATGCGACACATAATTTTCACTAACAACGTAGCCTATGAAGGTGCAATCCTTATCAAGGATCAAGCTTTCAGAGAGCAGCCAATCAGAGATAAGTATATTAAGCCTCTTGCTGCACTTGGAACCAAAGAAGAAAATATTATTGCTATGGATCTTTACTTTGATGCCAATGGTAAAGCTACTGCCAGTAAAATGAGAGAGTACTTAGATAAGCTACTTCCTGCATTAGATATGGTGGGTACCACTGTACTCTACGTCTGTGATAGTGGTTACTTCAAAGTACTAACTAAAGAGCGACTATCAGAGCCTCATTGCGGTTACGCCCTAGATTGTAAGTATCCTGGATACGAGCACATGAGTGTTGTTCTTGGTATCAACTATCAGACTCTATTCTATAAGCCAGAGTTGCAGCAGCGACTTGATATGTCACTGACTGCTCTAAGCGATAAATTAAGTGGCTCTTACGTTGCGTTAGGCGGTGGCATTATACACAAAGCCAACTACCCTAAGACTGAAGCTGGCATCCTGCATGCCATACATAGCTTGCATGTACACCCAGAGCTTACTTCAGATATTGAAGCGTTCTCGCTTAAATTTTATGAAGCAGGTATCGGTACTATTGCATTTGCTTGGGATCAGCATAACGGTTTAGCTTTCCCTGTAGATTACAAAGAAAATATAGCAGCTCTATCTAGTGTAGGATCTAAATTTGGTAACAAATATAATAACGTAGCTATTAAGAAAGCTCTTAAGAATTTCTTTGAAACCTACCAAGGTAAATTAATTTGGCACAATCTTGGATACGATGGCAAAGTTCTAGCTTATGAATTGTGGATGGAACATCCACTGGATGTAGAGGGTATGCTCAAAGGTATTGAGGTTATGACTCGACACTTTGACGATACTCAAATCATCACTTACTTAGCTACTAACTCAACATCAGGCAATAACCTAAAGCTCAAATATAATGCTCATGAGTTTGCAGGTAACTATGCCCAAGAAGATATTAAAGATATACGTAATATACCTATAGACGATTTACTGGAATACAACCTAGTAGATTGCCTGTCTACTTGGTATGTCCGTAACAAGAATCTTCCTATTATGCTCAACGATCAGCAAGAAAATATATATGAGAACCTAATGAAACCTAGTGTAGCTACCATAATGCAAATGGAGCTTACCGGTGTACCTATGGTTCAAGATAATATTGCTACTGCTAGACGTGACTTAGAAGCAATCCAAAAATCACATATGGAAACCTTAGTTAACTCACCTAAGATTAAGCATTTTCAAGAAAGCTTAAAGCTTAAGAAGTTAGCTGTTGATAACGAGAAATTAAAAACTAAAGTTAGAGTCATAGAAGAGTTAGATCACATCGTGTTTAACCCTAAAAGTGACCCTCAACTACAGGAATTAATTTATCAACAAATGGGTTACCCAGTAATAGACAGGACTACTTCAAAGGAGCCTTCAGTAGGAGCCAAAACTATTAAGAAGATGCGTCTTATTTCTAAGTCTGATGAAGACACTGAACTGTTTGATGCTCTAATTGGATTTGGTGAAGTAGCGACAATCCTAGATACCTTTATCAACTCATTTGAGACTAACTCTCTGCTTAAGAAAGATGGTAGATCTTACTTGCACGGCAGCTATAGGCTAGGCGGTACTGTGAGTGGTCGTATGAGTTCCTCAGGGCCTAATATGCAAAACCTACCCAGTACTGGCAGTGCCTATGCTAAGTACACTAAGCGTTGCTTTGTAGCCCCTGCTGGTTGGCTCATTGTAGGTGTAGACTTTAATTCACTAGAAGATTATGTATCCGCATTAACTACTAGAGATCCAAACAAATTAAAGATTTACTTAGATGGCTATGATGGCCACTGCTACAGAGCATTCTCTTACTGGCCTGAAAAGATGCCTGATATCGTGGACACAGTAGATAGTATCAACTCAATCAAGAAACTCTACTCTGGTATCCGTCAGGATTCCAAAGCCCCAACCTTCCTTTTGACATATGGTGGTACTCACCACGGTCTGATGGCTAACGTAGGCTTTGCAGAAGATGAGGCTAAGAAGATTGAGGAACGCTATCACTCACTCTACAAGGTATCCGATGAATGGGTTCATGACAGGATCACAGAAGCCACTAAACGAGGCTATGTGGAGGTTGCTTTCGGTCTTAGGGTAAGGACACCTATGCTGAAGAAAGTCATCTTAGACAGCCGCTCAGTGCCTTATGAGGCTAAGAAGGAAGCTCGTACTGCAGGTAATGCTCTAGGTCAGTCCTATGGTCTGCTAAATAACAGATCCAGTAACGCATTCCGTGCGCTCACTCTGGCTAGTAAGTACAAGCTGGATATTTTACCTATCATGCAGGTGCATGACAGTCAGTATCTGCTAGTTAGGGATAACACCAATGTAGTTAGCTGGTTAAATAACAATATTATTGGCTGTATGCAATGGCAAAAACTGCCTGAGTTACAACATGACGTTGTTAAGTTAGGTGCAGAGATGGATATTCATTGGCCTGACTGGTCAAGCTCAGTGACTATTAACAACAATGCCTCCATACCAGAAATTGTAAAGTTATGTGGGGATCACATGTTAAGCATGCAGCAAGGCTAGAGGGTGTACTCAGTACACCCAACTAGCCACCACCTATTATATGTTTATTAAGAAAGGTATCAGTATGCGAACCAAAAAGTACAACCCACACAAGGTTATGAACCGAATCAGCTTTAACAAAGTCAAGAAAGTCCTTATTGCTTGGTCTGGTAATTTCAAAGAGCCACTGTGCTTCACTCAGAAAGGTGAGTACATAGACATGCCTGCCAGTGAGATTAATGCAATGCTAATAGACCTTGCATTAAACTGGTCAAGCCTGTGCTTTGCTATATGCAGAGACCAGAATAAGAATAACTACTTCAAATCAGTGATTATAAAGGTCAATACCCCAAGTAAATACCAAGAAATCACAGATATTTTCAATGAAGAACACGCAAAGCTACTTAAAGGAACCAACACGCTTCACAAAGTGAACGTAGCTTGGATAGCCTCTCCCTCTGGGTACGACACACCAGATGATGTAATTGATTCAATACTCACTCAGATGCAGGTCTGGAACCACCCATCTAAATGGGAACGTGATAATGCTGGCACAGAAGCTGTAAAGAGTTAGAATCCAAAGCCCACTTATATTTAGTGGTTACTTCACATTAGGAAATTGATCAATGCTAAAAACAGAGATAATCATGTTTACAGGGCCTGGCTGTGCGGCCTGTAAAGTTATGAAACCTATCGTAGAGAAGATGCAAAACACCCGTGTTGTGGACGTTACACAGGAGCCTATGTTAGCTCGTACTTACAATGTTCGAGGAGGCTTACCAGTCTTTGTTAAGCTGAAAGATGGTGATTTTGTAGACCGTATGAGCGGAGCTGTCTCAATAAACATACTGGAAAGGTGGGCAGTTAAGTAGTTCACCCATCCTGAACTAACCCGCTCATGCGGGTTTTCTTACCTATGGATGATACTAAACATGAATACACGACAAACTGATACTGAACTGCTGATCAGTAGAGTTAAGCAAGAGTTCTGGTATGAACAAGATCTACAAGAAGCACTAGACCGACTAGTGCAGTGCCATAGCCAAAGATTAATAGACTATTCAACCAACACGGTATTAAGTGATGAAGATTAACTCAATAGAAGCCTTCAAAGAGCTAGATCTGGGTAATTTTTCAGTAGAGCCGTTAGTTAAACTACCTACACCCCCCGATAATAGGGGATTTATTTACATTGTAGTAGACTCCGCGTTCCCAAGACACTTCAAATTGGGCCGCACAATAGATATGAAGAAGAGGCTAATGCAATACAACTCAGACAAGCCGTATCCAACAGCAAGAGTTGCTGTAATAAGTGATATGTTTGAGGATGTTGTATCTGTAGAGAAGGATATTCTTAAATACCTGTATCACAGTAGCCCACCAACTACATTCTCAAGAGAATGGTTCTATTTAGATTTGTACGATGACGCTACTAATATTATTAAGTTAGCTGAAGATAGACTTTTAACAAATCCGCAATAACCTCCGCTCATGTACCTGTCGCCCTCACTTCGTTCAGGCTCGGGTACCCGCTCGGTTATCACGGATCCACTAATTAAGGAATTTCAGATGGTCTACGTCACAGACGCACTGCGCCTAACGCCACAGCTACAGCAGACCCGCGACTTCATCGGCTGGGCGATCAAGAACAAAGACATCTTTATGGGAGGTAACTAATATGGACTGGATTACTGAAAAGATTGACCCAATCCAAAACAGCCGCGACGTCGAGTATATAGCCGACGTTTTATCAGAACTTCTTTACGAAAAGCATGGACGCCGTGTTGCTGCAATGAGTTTCGACATCGAAGTAACTTTCCGATTAGACGAGGAGGATGACGAATGAATATGCAATCACAACTACTGGTGAGTCATAGCGTGTACCAAGGGAGCTTGCGACCGCAGGTACGAAAGCGGTGACTCACCCAAAAGCTAATCAATAACAACCATAGTTATTAGTTGAATTAGTATATGGCACTCATCCAGGACACCAAAAAGGGCTACAGCCCTTTAGTAGTATGGCTCTAAGGCTAATTACTACCGGAGCATATATGCTCTGAGATAGGTAGTTCTGGAGCATATATGCTCCAAAACAGTACTTTACAGAGCATATATGCTCCAGGAATTTTATGGCTACTACCCTAATAAACTACGCAGATGCTCATAAACACAAGAGACAGCGTAGAGCCTCCAACGTCTATATGAACTCGACCCAAAGGAAAGAGCTAATAAACGAGGTTGGTGACTCGGGAGCACTGCTGTACACCAC
>Ga0136655_1001169_pt1 | contig 11880 bp, 9 predicted proteins | sample CPBDNA_2_FD_94863 | JGI IMG/M metagenome (GOLD analysis project Ga0136655, IMG submission 94863) | Freshwater to marine salinity gradient microbial communities from Chesapeake Bay, USA - CPBay_Spr_15_0.8_DNA (version 2) | ecosystem: Environmental > Aquatic > Marine > Coastal | place: USA...
TATTCATCAATCTCTCTCGTCCCTGTGTAAGCTTTTTATCAGCTGATATGACCTGTGGTTCTGATGCGCTTGGCACCTTTAACCGGGCGATCTCGATTGGCGTCGGCGCGGCGTTTAAGGGCGGCGTCTATATAGTTTTTACCCGCAATAAGTAGTCCAGTAACCAAGAATGCACCTGGGGGCAGTACTGCGATCAAGAAGCTGTAGTTCTCACCAAAGGGCTGCAGCATCCAACCGTTGGCGACTGGGCCAAACAGCAGGTGCATACTGGCAAATAGCGTGCCCTGGCCAAACAGTTCGCGAATTGCGCCGAGGGCGACCAGTACCAGTAAAAAGCCCAACCCCATCATCAGACCGTCGAGTGCAGCTAAGCCCACATGGTGCTTGCTGGCAAAGGCTTCAGCGCGGCCGAGAATGGCACAGTTGGTGACAATCAGCGGGATAAAAATGCCCAGAATCTGATACAGATCATAGGTGTAGGCTTTCATTAACAGTTCGGCGCAGGTGACGAAGGCGGCGATAATAATCACAAAGGCGGGCAGTCTCACGGCATCGCTAACATGATTGCGAATCAGCGAGACAATGGTGTTGGAGCCAATTAGAACCGCCATAGTGGCAAGACCCAAACCCAGAGCATTGACCACACTGCCGGTCACCGCCAACAGCGGGCATAGCCCGAGTAGTTGCACCAGTGCCGGGTTGTTTGTCCAGAGGCCGTTTTTAGTGACTTCGGAAATACTGGGTCCTTCGCTAGGAACTTCTGTAGTAACGTCGCTACTCATAGTGCTGCCTGTTCATTTTCACGTGCGGCGTTCGCGGCGGCAGTCTGTAACAGACGCTCGCGATCATCCTCAAAGTATTGCAGAGTTTTCAGAACCTGTTTGACCACAGCGCGGGGAGTGATGGTAGCGCCGGTAAACTGATCGTAGTCGCCACCTTCTTTTTTAACGGTCCAGCCGCTGGCTTGAGGATTGACTAAAGACTTGCCATTAAAGCTGAGAATCCAGTCGCTTTTTTTAAGATCCACTTTGTCGCCGAGACCCGGTGTTTCGCGGTGGTCTACGACCCGCACACCGGCAACTGAGCCATTAAAGTTAACCCCGATAATCATCGAGATAGCACCGCTATAACCGTCAGGTGTAACCGCGGGAATAATCGCCGCCACCGGCTGACCTTGATCTCGCGCAATATGAATATTGCCGCCTTTTTTCAGGCCCAGTGTTGCCCAGAATTGTTCTGGCACTGGCTGCACATCCATCAGCATGTCGTTGTCATGGCGCTCTAGAGGAATAATTTCCAGCAGGGCGCGCTGAGCCGCTTCACGCTCGGACTGCTCAATACGCTCATAGGTTAGTTCATTGGTGGTGGCTAAAATTAGCGAGGTGACCAAGGCGAAGAGGGCGAGGACTACGCTGTTAAAACCCATTGATTTGATAATCATCAGCCTTCCTCCTTCTCTGTGGCTCTGCGTCTATCAGTATGGCCGTAGGTGCGCGGCAAGGTGTAGTTGTCGATAAAGGGTGCGGCAAAATTTGCCAGCAACACAGCAAAGGCCACGGCATCTGGGTAGTTGCCCCAGGCGCGAATCACATAGACCAGCACGCCGATCAGAGCGCCAAATATAAGCCGCCCACGATTGCTCACCGCAGAGGAGACTGGGTCGGTAAGAATAAAGAATGCACCCATCATCGAGGCACCACTAAACAGATGCATCAGCGGCGAGCCCGGGCTCGACGAGCTGCCGGAATCCCAAAAGATAATCGACATCAGTGCCAGCGCGCCGAGCATGCCAACAGGGCCATGCCAAGTGAAAATACGCTGCGTCAGCAGAACCATACCGCCAAGCAGAAAGCCGAGATTGACCCACTCCCAACCGGCACCGGCAAACATGGCCTGATTAAATAGCGGCTCGCGGTCATAGACCTGGTCCACTAACAGACCGCTGCTGTGTTTAAAGACATCCAGTGGCGTTGCACCAGTGACACCATCTGCAGGACTGTAGCCGGCAAAGACAATTTGCAGGGATTCGATTAAGCCCGGATGGGCAGTGCCTGCAGGCAGCAATGCCAGCGGTGCTACCCAAGTGGTCATCTGAATCGGGAAGGAGATCAGCAGAACAACATAGCCCACCATCGCCGGATTAAACGGGTTATACCCGAGGCCACCATAGAGTTGTTTGGCAACAACGATTGAGAAAACAGTGCCCACCACCACAACCCACCAGGGTGCCAAGGGCGGTAGGGCGAGACCCAATAACACTGCAGTGACAACGGCGCTGTAATCGCCGAGATAAAAGCTAATTGAACGGCCGCGCATTTTGACAATCGCCGCTTCACAGACAACAGCAGTCACTGATGCCAGCACCACATTGATAAAGCTGCCCCAGCCAAACTGCCAGGTCAGTGCGGCTAGCCCCGGAATAGTGGCGAGCAACACCAGCTTCATCACCTGGGAAGTGTTTTGCGCTGCATGGGCGTGGGGTGAGGAGACCTGTTTAAATGCCATTATTCTGTCAACTCCGCGAGCTTGGATTTGGATTGCTCAAGTTTTTGTCGCGTGTTTTCCACCGCGGCGCTGAGTTTGTCTTGTTTTCCAGTATCACTATTTATAGCTTCAGCCAGTTTCTCTTCAGCCACCTTTAAGCGCTGCTCGGCGCTGGCAATGGTGCGCTCAAGTTTGGCGCGCTGATCTTCTGGGCTGGCCTGCTTGGCGGCGGCACGGGCTTGGGCTGCAGCAATAATATCCGCCGCAGAGGAGCTGGGTACGGCACCAGATGGCGCGGCAGTTGCCGGTGCGTTTGTGGCGCCATTGGCGGTTGCCGCCAGATGATCGGCTTTAGCTTGCTGAGTCGCTTCGCGACGTGCGACACGCTTGGCTTCTTTTTCCCGCTCAGCCTGTTCGATGCGCTCTTTATGAAACTCAAAGCGCTCTCGAGCGTGATCAGATTTTACTTTCTCTTCTCGGGCCTGACGAATTTCACCCTTGGCGGCGCGATAGTATTGCACCAGGGGAATATTGCTTGGGCAGACATAGGAGCAGGCACCACATTCTATACAGTCAAAGAGATTGTGCGCTTCGAGACGATCGTGTTCCTGTGCCTGGGCATACCAAAACAGCTGTTGTGGCAGCAGCGAAACCGGACAGGCTTCGGCACACATACCACAGCGAATGCAGGGCTGTGCCGGCTCATCATCGGGAATCTCTGAATAGCTGGGGGCGAGAATACAGTTTGTGGTTTTTACAATGGGCACATCGGCGGAGGGCAGAGTAAAGCCCATCATTGGCCCGCCCATTACGACACGGCCGCCGGCCTGTTCATCGAATTGATTGTGGGACAGCAGATGGCTCACAGGGGTGCCAATCAAGGTGTCGTAGTTGCGCTGAATGCCCACTGCATCACCAGTCACCGTAGTCACTCGAGAAATCAGCGGCTCGCCATCAATAATGGCACGCTTGATTGCGTAGGTGGTGCCTATATTGATACAGACCATGCCCTCATCCGCGGGCAACTTGCCGGCGGGTAGCTCTTTGCCGGTCAGTATATAAATCAGCTGCTTCTCGCCACCTGAAGGATATTTAGTAGGGAACACCACCACTGAAATGCCTGTGCCTTCCACATGGGGGGCGAGAGCTTCAATGGCTTCGGGTTTGTTGTCTTCAATGCCAATCATAATATGGTGCGGGTGATCGAGAATGGCACTGAGAATTTTAATTCCTTCGACAATCTCACCGGCACGCTCGCGGATCGCAGAGTCGTCGGCGGTGATATAGGGCTCACATTCCGTGGCGTTAACAATCAATGTATCGATCGGTCGTTGACGCCCGGGGTTGAGTTTAACCGCTGAGGGGAAACCGGCGCCGCCCATACCAGAGATACCGGCATTGCCGACCATCTCAATAAGCTTTCTTGGGGAGATATGCTCATAGTCGCTAATACCCTGATGCTCAATCCAAGTATCGGCACCATCGGTGGTGATTTCGATACAGGGCGCGAGCATGCCTGAGGCGTGGGCAATGGGCCTGTGCTCGATGGCGCTGATGGTGCCGGAAGAGGGCGCGTGCATGGGAATACTCACCATACCTGTAGCTTCTGCAATCACCTGACCTTTAAGGACCTGCTGACCAATCTCCACACAGGGGGTGGCCGGCGCGCCAATATGTTGGCTCAGGGGGATAATTAATTTTTCCGGAATCGGCAACTGGCCAATAGGCTGCGTCACAGACTGATGTTTGTTTTCCGGAGGATGAACGCCACCAGGTGTTACCCAGGTTCTACTCATGCTGCATCCTCATTGTGAGCCGCAGGACTAACTTCGCCGCGGCGATCCGTGGCAATCATTTGTCCGGGCTTGGCGGGAATCGACCACTTCCAGTCAGCAATGGTTTCGGCAACCGGCAGCATATCGATACAGTCCACTGGGCAGGGCTCAACACAGAGATCGCAGCCAGTGCACTCATCGGCAATGACCGTGTGCATTAATTTTGCTGCGCCTAAAATAGCATCAACTGGGCAAGCCTGAATGCATTTGGTGCAGCCGATGCACTCCTCTTCGCGGATAAAGGCGACGGTTCGCACTTCGCTTTCTTCGCCGTGCTCCGCATCCAATTCTGGTGCAGGCACATCCAAGAGGTTGGCGATGGCATTAATCGTCGCCTGACCACCCGGAGGACATTTATTAATCACGTCGCCATTGGCGATGGATTCTGCATAGGGACGACAGCCGGGAAAGCCGCACTGACCACATTGAGTCTGGGGCAATAGCTCGTCGATCTGCTCGACAATAGGATCGCCCTCAACCTTGAATTTTTCTGCGGCAAATCCCAGCAGCCCGCCGAATACAATCGACAGACCGACTAGGGCAACCAGGGCTGCAAGAATGGGGTTTTGCGCGATAAGCTCAATCATTTAAACGAGTCCACTGAATCCCATAAAGGCCAGTGACATCAGTCCGGCGGTAATCATGGCAATGGCGGCACCTTTAAATGACTCTGGGACATCTGCTGCAGCGAGGCGCTCACGCATGGCTGAGAAGAAAATCAGTACCAGTGAGAAACCCGCGCCGGCACCAAAGCCGTAGAGCGAAGACTGAACAAAGTTGAGATCTTTTGAGGTGTTTTGCAAGGCCACACCCAGCACCGCACAGTTGGTGGTGATCAGGGGTAGAAACACCCCCAGCACACGGTAGAGCAATGGGCTGGTTTTCTCGATAAACATCTTGGTGAACTGCACCACGGCAGCAATCACCAAAATAAAGGCGATGGTACGCAGATAGATCAGACCCAGAGGCTCAAGCACCATGGCGTTGACTATATAGCTAGCCATGGCTGTCAGCGTTAAAACAAAGGTGGTAGCCGCAGCCATACCTATGGCAGATTCGAGTTTATTTGAGACACCCATAAACGGGCAGAGTCCGAGGAACTGCACCAGTACATAGTTGTTGATCAGAATCGAACTGACCAGAATGACTGCAAATTCTGCCATGCTAAAACGCCAAACCTTCTGTTGGCTGCCATTATCGTGGAATCAACTAGCGCGATTCAACTGATATGCGGCAGGTGGTTAGTTCTTTTATGAATAAGTAGTAACTGCAAAATCAGCTACTTCCTAACTACTTCTCAGCTGCTTTTTGATCTCAACCGATTATACGCAGGGATTAGCCTTGTTGATCAGCTAACCCGCTGGCCTGGCTGGGCACCACTGTCCGGTTCCAGCAGGTATATTCCCTTCTTGTCTCCCGCTGCCAGCACCATGCCCTCGGACATACCGAAGCGCATTTTGCGCGGCGCCAGGTTGGCGACCATTACGGTTAGACGACCCTCTAAATCTTCAGGCTTATAAGAAGACTTAATCCCGGAGAATACTTGACGAGTTTCGCCGCCGAGATCAAGAATCAGCTGAAGTAGTTTGTCGGCCCCCTCAACATGGGATGCACTGACAATACGTGCCACACGCAGATCCACCTTGGCAAATTCATCAAAGTTGATTTCCGCGGCGATAGGCTCATCGGCCAATGGTCCTTCAAGGGGTTTTGCCACAGCTTGAGCCGTCTCTTCTTTACTGGCTTCAATCATTGCATCCACCTTGTCTTTTTCTATACGAATCATCAGTGGCTTAAAGGGCTCCAGTTTATGGCCCAACAGCGGTTGCGCGGCGCTTTCCCATATCAGCGTATCGTTGAGAAACTCTTCAGCGGCAACGGTCATGGCTGGCACCACTGGCTTAAGGTAAGTCATCAGCACGCGGAACATATTAATACCCTGAGAGCAGATATCCTGAACCTGCTGTTGCATGCCTTCCTGCTTATTCAGTTTCCAGGGCTCTTTGGCGGCAATATATTCATTGGCCGCATCGGCCTGAGCCATGATCTCGCGGATCGCCTTACTGAAGTCGCGATTTTCATAGTGCTGGGCAATAGTCTCTGCCGCGCCACTCACCTGAGCCCATAGCTCTGGGTTATCAATATTGTTCGACAGCACCCCATCGTTGCCATTGGCAATAAACTTGGCACAGCGGCTAGCGATATTCACTACCTTGCCCACCAAATCGCTGTTGACCTTCTGCTGAAAGTCTTCCAGATTGAGGTCTATATCTTCCACCGAACCCGAGAGTTTCGACGCATAGTAATAACGCAGATAATCCGGATCCAAATGATCTAGATAGCAGCGCGCATTGATAAAGGTGCCGCGAGATTTGGACATCTTTTTGCCATTAACCGTGACAAAGCCGTGCACGCAAATCTTGGTGGGGGTGCGGAATTCAGCACTGCTCAACATGGCGGGCCAAAATAGCGCATGGAAGTTAACTATATCTTTGCCAATAAAATGGTAGAGCTCAGTAGTGCTATCAGCCTTCCAGTAGTGATTGAAATCCATGCCTTCACGATCGCAGAGATTTTTAAAGCTGGCCATATAGCCGATTGGCGCATCCAGCCATACATAAAAGTACTTGCCCGGTGCATCGGGAATTTCAAAGCCAAAGTAGGGGGCATCGCGACTGATATCCCACTCCTGCAGGCCGCTGTCGAGCCACTCCCCAAGCTTGTTGGCCACTTCTTCCTGCACCGCGCCACTGCGCGTCCAGTCCTGCAAAAACTGAGTAAACTCAGGCAACTTAAAGAAATAGTGCGTTGATTCTTTTTCGATGGGGGTGGCCCCAGAGATCGCCGACACCGGATTGATCAGATCAATCGGCGAGTAGGTTGCACCACAGGCTTCGCAGTTATCGCCGTACTGATCTTCGGCCTTGCATTTCGGGCAGCTGCCCTTGATATAGCGGTCCGCCAAAAACAGATTTTTCTCCGGATCAAAAGCTTGGGTAATCTCGCGCTTGGCAATATGGCCATTGGCATTTAAACGGTTGTATATCAGCTCAGAAAACTCGCGGTTCTCTTCCGAGTGAGTGGTGTGATAGTTGTCCACACTGATCAAAAAGTCTTTAAAGTCCGCCTCGTGAATCGCCCGCATATCGGCAATATGCTGCTCAGCACTAATCCCCTTTTCATCCGCCTTGAGCATAATCGCAGTTCCATGAGCATCATCGGCAGAAAGGTAGTAACATTCGTGCCCGCGCATTCTCTGGAAACGCACCCAGACATCGGTTTGGGTATATTCCAAAACATGCCCAAGATGCAGTGCAGCATTGGCATAGGGAAGAGCGTTAGTGACCAGAATCTGACGTTTTGATGACATGGCAAAGTTTCTTGTTTTAGGGGCTATTGAAAAAGCTGTTTAGGGCGCTAAATACAGCGCCGCACCAAGCGCGTAACTATAGCGATTTTGCGCAGACTTTTCATGCGCTATCGCCTGTGAAATCGCCCCAGACAACCCAATCCAGTTAAAAACCGGCAATAACGGAGTAAATCAGTGTTAGCTCAAGTAAAACAGATCATTGCAGTGGCATCAGGCAAAGGCGGCGTAGGTAAATCCACCACCGCAGTCAACTTGGCCCTCGCTCTTCAGGCCGAGGGTAAAAAAGTCGGCCTGCTGGACGCCGATATCTATGGCCCCAGTATTGCCATGATGCTGGGAGTAGCCGAAGGAACACGTCCCGCCTCAGCGGATGGCAAGTCCTTCACCCCAATCATGGCCTACGGCCTTGAAACCATGTCCATGGCCTATCTCGTCAGCGACAAAACCCCCATGGCCTGGCGCGGTCCCATGGCCAGTGGCGCACTGCAGCAACTATTGGAGCAGACCCATTGGGGTGAACTCGATGTGTTGGTGGTGGATATGCCCCCAGGCACCGGCGATATTCAACTTACCCTGGCACAAAAAGCCGCTGTTGCCGGTGCAGTGATTGTCACTACACCTCAAGACATAGCCTTGCTCGACGCCCAAAAAGGGATCGAAATGTTTACCAAGGTGAAAATTCCCGTACTCGGCATTGTTGAAAATATGGCCGTGCACCTATGCAGCAACTGTGGCCATGAAGATCATATCTTTGGCCGTGGCGGCGGCGAAAAAGTCGCGGCAGATTACAACACCCAATTGCTTGGCAGCATGCCCCTGGATAGAAGCATTCGTGAGCGCGGTGATTCGGGTATGCCTTCGGTGGTGGCCGAGCCGGAGAGTGATATTGCTCTGCGTTATGGGGCCGTGGCACGGCAGGTAATTGAGCAGCTGGCGGCGCTGGATGATAACAGTGGGCCGGAGATTGTTTTTGACTAAGAGTTAGTGTCAATAGGCTGAGATCTCTCGCCTCTCGCTACTTTGTCATCCCGACAGAGCGTAGCGACGAGGGATCTCATGAATACTCCTAAATAGCCCAAATGGCAGCCCCTAGGACTTTGCCGGAATACTATTATTAACAGATATCCGCTAAAGAGAGCGTAATTGCGCGGATCCTTTTCTGCGAGACACTTGTTCAATTTGTCTTCGCTCATGGACTTATCATTTAGCAATAGTTGCGCTAGATCAACTACTAAATTTGCAATTTCTCAACATGCCTCCTAGTTTGAAAGGAGCAAGTAGTCTCGAACTTATAGAATCGTGATTGATTTTATAGAGCTACAACGGACTGTACTGATAAGTTTACGAGGCGCACATGGACGTAAAATACCGCTATATCGCGATCTTTTCGATTGCTCTCAATATTTTCTTTGCCGCTAATCATTTTGTTGTAGGCTCTAATCAACCTGAGGCCATTGGATCTGATCCTCTGCCTTTAGTGGATAAACCTGATGCCGACACTGCCCTCGTAGTTCTTTTAGATAACGATGATATCAACGATTTTTATTCGTCACTCCTAGACCAGGGCTTTACTCAGGATCAAACCAAACCTTTGCTGTTTACAAAGCTCAAGCAGCTACATATCGATAGTATTAAAAAGCCTAATGACAAGTTTTGGCTCCACCAGCCGCTTGCACAGGTTGAGTATATGGAAGCCCTTTTTGAGGGCTATGAGAGGGTTAGAGGAAGCCTGCAGGCTATTTACGGCGCTGCGGTCAAAGATGATTCTATGGTTAGCGATGTCTTTTATCCGGTTGCCAATCAGTATCCTTTTTTGACTTCTCAAAAGCAGATAGCTGTTCAGAAAATGCAGTTGGAAATGCAAAGGCAAGCTGTGCTCATGCAGAGCCAAGGTGCAAACCCTCGTGGGCTGACACCTGAACAGTCTCCTCAGAGGAGACTGTCAAGAGTTCTGGATACGACACAACTTACTGAATACCAGCTGAGAACATCGCCTTTGGCAAACAAGCTGCGCCAAAGCGAAGTTGTATTTACCGAAGCCAAATTCCGCAAAGCTTACGACATCCTATTAAGGCTTCAGCATAGTAATGATTCTCAGACCCCTGTCGATGTGCGCAATGACCTCAATGAACTTTTAGGTGATGAGGATGGGTTATTACTCTGGGCTGCCATTGATCCGATTTACAGTGTTCTCAAACAAGTAGCGACTCGACACAGTGTGCCTGAAGGGCATGCACTCACTGCCTATGATTTGATCTTATCGGCACGAAATGATGTTAGTGAGGCCGCTGCTCAGCGGGACTCTGATCCTCAGCAGGCGGTCTATCAAGTGCAAGAAATTATGTCGAGTCTCAAAAACCAATTAGCAGATATGGTAGGCGAAGCCGCTGCAAATGATTTTATTAACTTAGTTAATGGCCGTCGATCCCCGAGTCCTGTTCGACGAAATGGAGGGTGACTAAGACTGGTCCCAAGTAATAAGGAAGCAATAAAGCAGGAGCTCAATCATGGACATACAGATAAGGACGCAAGTTCGTAAGCATCTAAGAGTAGTGCAGTTTTTAGTATTTATGTTTTTCTTTCCGGCGGCATATGCCCAGTTTCCTATGTTCCCGCCTGCACCCTATGAACTTTATTCGCCGACCACACCTGATTTTATTGTCGGTGGTTATACCGTTGATTGGCAGGATACGACTGGATCCATTTGCTGGCTATCTGAGCGGGTCAATAATGGTTCATGGACAACGGTGCCTAATACCTATTCACCCACAAAGACAGTTACTCTCAGCCGCTCGGTCGGCACCTATGACTATCAAGTTGCCTGTATTGATGACTATGGCGGTGTTTTAGGTCCAGTTAGTACCGTTGGGGTAGTCTCCTCGATGCCTACCCTTGACTCATTAGACATTCAGCTAGGTTACCAATTTCAAATACGAACGGGTGATCTAAACAGTGATGGCAAGAAAGATATTTATCTAAAGCGAACATCTGGTGGCAATGCCAATGACGGTGTCATTGATAAAACTATCCTCACCCAAAATGCCGATGGCGATTTTAATGTGGTTGAGAATCCGACTTCAGGTCAGCTTTCAACGGCAGCAGGCTGGCCTGTAGCTAGCGCCACTTCGGCTGTCGTCAATGACTTTAATGTGGACGGAAGGGTAGATGTGCTGCTTAAGAATTTAGACTCAACTATCAGCAGTGTGGACGATCAAATCGTATTCTCGACAGGGGAGTTCTTCAAAGGAGCCGCTCAGGCTGCAACATCGATAGACTTCGAATTTGAGAAATTTTTCCGTGACACCTACAACTGGATTCTTGACCCAAACTATTTTGCGCAGGCTATTACAGCAAGTCTACCTGCCTATAATTTTTCATTGGATATAGGCGTTTATTTCTGTAGCTATTGGTTTGGATTCCCCACTTGTTTAAACGTTGGGCATGCATTATTTGAACAGACTGTAACACTGGCAATGCTTGGCTTGTCGGGCTATGAAACCATAGCTGAAGCAGAGCAGGGACTTGCAAACGCGCTCGGTTTCGCTAGCTACGACACATTTGAATGTGCTCTTGTCTGTGGTTGGATTGAGTTCTATGGTTTTTATAGCAGTACGGTGTTTACTTTTTATGATGTGTGGACGCCTACTACTGAGAGTCCGGGGTTTGATGATATTAACTTTAGTAAGCCGGCTTCAGAATTTGTCGATGAAATTGCTGGTATTTGGTTCAATGAGGTCTCTATGCCTCAATCCTCGGCGACAACTATCGAGGCGAAATTAAGTAAGTCTCTTGGCTGGACGCCAAATGTTAGTGATGATGCATGTTATTTAAATCCTGTAAGTATTGCTGCATGTGGTGTCTTTGGTGCAGTAACGGCCGCTGTCTATGGGGTTATAGTAGTGGTCTCGACAGCTGTTGAAACTATTTCTGATGTGTTGGGTGAGGATATTGATGAGCAAGATAGGCCTCCATGTATAACTGTCAGTGGTCGGGTTGTTTCGGTGGGAGCTGTGGGGCATCGCCCCCTCGATGATCTTCCCGAAACGAAAGTCCAACATGGAATAGCAGGCCCTCATTATAATCTCTATCAGGCGAATCAGAACCCTCATAATGGCCAATGCTTCTGGAAGCCTATCGGAGCTGTTAAACCCTCTGACCTTCCGGCAGACTCAATTCCGGTAGAGCCGTTCA
>Ga0136655_1001171_pt1 | contig 11852 bp, 14 predicted proteins | sample CPBDNA_2_FD_94863 | JGI IMG/M metagenome (GOLD analysis project Ga0136655, IMG submission 94863) | Freshwater to marine salinity gradient microbial communities from Chesapeake Bay, USA - CPBay_Spr_15_0.8_DNA (version 2) | ecosystem: Environmental > Aquatic > Marine > Coastal | place: USA...
AGCACGAGCAACGCACCGCCAAACAGGATTTCTGGTGTGTCAATCGCGAATCGTGGATTACGAAGCAAGGACTTTCTACGTCGACGAGCTGTTCTTGATAGTTTCATGGGCTTTCTCCTTTATAGTTTATATGTATGGTGGTGGTAGGCTTTCCATTCGCATTCCTTGGGCGAGAAACCCATGTTGCGATACTTCCGATACTCTTTAGCGAGCTGTTGTGCGTCGTTCGTTCTGCGTGGAGCACGGCCAAAGGCCGTGGTTCGCGGTTGGTTGCCCGGGTATCTCATGGTGTATCTCCCTAGAAGTACATGGCTGTGAATAGGTGGGTGTTGCGCGTCTCGCAGAAGCGGATGTCCTGTATGTGCTCGCAGTTCAGCGCGCTGGTCATGTGGTCGATGAATGGCTCGAGGGCTAGTTCGTCTTCCAGCTCTTCGCTGAGGAGCTGAGCTAAGCGCTTGTTCCAAGCGGGGTTTGTTACCGCGTACTCTGAGCATTCAGCTCCGAAGAAATCAGGTTGATCAGGATTGATTTCGTTGTGATTGATGAGCATGTAGTTGTTCATGATGTATCTCCTAATTGATTGATCGAACCATTCGACCAATTACACAAATCAAACCGACCGCGGATCACGGAACGTGAGCCGTGAAAAACGGACAAGGTTCCAGAGTCGTAAATCGAAAAGAAGGTTCCATGACTACGAATCGGGGTTGGGGGTGTGCTGTGCGGCCAGGGGGGAGATAGTCGATGAGGGATATAAAAGGGCTTTTTTATATTTTTTTTTATAAAATTTTTTTACAAAACAATTAGTTGTGCTACTATCCTGACCCATGACTGGAACTACTAGAAAGTGCCGGTGTTGCAAGGTTACCCAGGACAGTGCCGAATTTGCTTCAAAACATATCTGCTCTGCTTGCAAGATCGCCCAAGCCCAAACGCGAATCTCCGAGTCGTATAAGAGCTATTTAAAGAACCTGCACTCTCAAAGTAAATCTGGCAACAGCAAAGGGTCAGCCCACCGTGGCCTTAGTTGGTCGATAGAGCTGGAGCACCTGTTAGAGCTGTGGGAGAAGCAAAGCGGTCGGTGCGCAGTGTCGGGCGTTATTCTTACGCACCATAAAGACGGTACAGGTAAAAAAGAATACAATGCCTCTATCGATCGGGTATCTCCCGACAAGGGCTACACCCCCGAAAATACCCAATTGGTCTGTTACCGCGTAAATATCATGAAACACAACCTATCAGAAGACATGTTTTACTGGTGGGTCAAGACTATTGCTGATTTCTCTTGTGATTAGATATTAGTAACGCTAATATACGCTATGGTTGACATAGAAGTATTAGCAATCGAGGGCCTCGACGACGCAATTATCGGTTCAACGATCCGTAATGGCCGCGAGGTGCTTGCGTACAACTATGATAAAGCCGTTGACCTCATTATAGCGGCAGGCCACTCCGAGGAGTACGCCGAAGAATGGATAGCAGAAGTGTCGTCGAAAGAATTTGACGGGGCTCCTGCTTTTATATACGTAGATAACAACCAAGAGTTCTATGGACCAAGCAGCCCAGCTGGAACAACCGTCCACTGACTTAGTCAGCGCGCGCACCGAATTCCAATCGCGAATGCCGTACATGGGCATAAGCCGTGGTTCGTTAACCATGCAGCAGGAAAAGTTGGTCATGCTCATGGTTTCCGGTATGAGTACAGCAGCCGCGGGTCGTGGTGCGGGGTACTCTTGCCAGCAGGCCGCCTACGCTGCCGCCAAACTCCCCGATGTACAAAAAGCCCTCGAGTACTACCGCGAAGAGATGCGTGAAACTGTAAAGTTCACGGCTCAGAACGCGCACATGATGTATATGGAGGCTTATAACGCCTCTGCCAACGCCACTGAGATGAAGAACACCACTGATTCTCTAGTCAAGCTGCACGGTTTAGGCGTCCCCGATACCGCCCCCCAGGTAAACATCAACATTAACGGCACCAAGCAGCTCGAGCGCATGACTGACGAAGACCTATTAAAGATCGCAGGTAAAGACCTCCACTACCTCGAACCTAAAGGCGACTAGCATGAAATGTTGGCAGTGCAGATCCCCTCTGATTTGGGGGGGCGACCAGGATTGTGATGACGATGAAGAGTTCCTTATTGTCTCTAACTTCAGTTGTTCTAACTGTAAAGCGTTCGTTTTGTTCTACACGCCCAGAGAGATAGATGACTGAAGTAAAAAAGGTCGAGTGCATACGCTGTAAAGCGTCGCATTCCGAGACCCTGTACTCGGGGGACGACCGCCTCTGCGTGTATTGCAAAGCGGACATCGCTGAGCAAGGACCGTTACCCGCGGTTCCCGAACCGGAACCCACGAAGGAAGAAACACTAGAGGAGAAGGCGCGCGCGGAACTCGCTCTACGGTTCTTGACGCGTAAACGGCTCCTACCGTTCGTGGAGCGGTTTAACCCTGACTATTCAGCGGGATGGGTACACAAAGATATATGTAAACGGCTTGAGGAGTTCTCAAGAGATGTCACTGAAAAGAAGTCTCCAAGACTTATGCTATTCATGCCGCCTCGACACGGTAAAAGTACGCTTGCGTCAGTGGCGTTCCCAGCTTGGCACCTTGGGCGAAACCCCGAGCACGAGTTTATCAGCTGTTCTTACTCGGGCTCTCTTGCTATGGGATTCTCGCGCAAAGTCCGCGGCCTCCTACGTGAAGAAGGCTATAAGTCAGCATTCAAAACCCGCCTTGACCCACATTCTCAGTCTGCTGAAGCTTGGCTTACTACTGCTGGCGGGGGTTATGTTGCTGCCGGTGTTGGCGGGGGTATTACTGGTAAGGGCGCTCATATCCTTGTCATTGATGATCCGGTAAAGAACCGTGACGACGCGGAATCATCGAACGCGCGCGACAGCGCCTGGGACTGGTATACGTCAACGGCGTACACGCGTCTTGCGCCTGGTGGCGGTGTGCTGGTTATCCTCACTCGTTGGCACGACGATGATCTTGCGGGACGCTTACTTAAAGCTGCAGCAGACAACGGCGAACAGTGGGAGGTGGTTAACTACCCCGCCAGAGCAGAGGTCGATGAGCCCTTCAGAAAGCGTGGCGAAGCGCTCCACCGAGAGCGATACGACGAAGAAGCCTTAAAAAGAATTGAGAAAGCGGTTGGCCCTAGAGACTGGTCAGCGCTGTACCAGCAGAACCCTGTCGCGGACGACGGTGAGTACTTCACGCGGGACATGATCAACTACTACGACCGTGATGAGATTGACCACGACCGTATGCGCTTCTACTGCGCGTGGGACTTGGCTATCGGCAAGAACGATCGCAATGACTACACCGTAGGTATGGTCATAGGTGTCGACGAGCAGGACTGCCTGTACGTGGTCGACGTTGTACGGGGCAGGTTCAACGGCTTTGAGTTGGTAGAGCAGATACTTGATCTCTACGAGGTCTGGAAGCCGTCGATCATAGGTATTGAGAAAGGGCACATTGAGATGGCCCTTGGGCCGTTCCTCGAGAAGCGTGTACGCGAGCGCGGGTTGTACGAAGCGTATTTTAAAGACTTAAAGACTGGCCGCAGGGACAAGGAGGCGCGGGCCAGAGCAATCCAAGGCAGGATGCAACAGGGCATGGTCTTCATGCCAAAGGACGAAGAATTTACTGGCCCACTGGTAGCAGAGCTGTTGCGCTTTCCGAACGGGGTACACGATGACCAGGTAGACGCTTTGGCTTGGATAGGTCTCATGATGACGGAGTTCAGTACCTTTATCGAACGCGTCGAGCATGTACCTAGCTGGAGAGACCGACTACCGGGCCTATTAAAAGGCGAACGCACTAAATCAGCCATGAGCGCATAACAATGATAACGACTAAGAACATCAGCCCCGACAAGGAAGAAGAGATTTCCCGAACTCAATGGGCGCGGTACGAGCGCGCGCGAGACAACGGCCACCTGGATTATATCTGGATGGCTAAAAAGTGCGATGAGTACTACCGTGGAGATCAGTGGGATGACGAGGACGCCGCAGCCCTAGAGGCTGAAGGCCGCCCCGCGTTGACCATTAATACGATCCTCCCAACCGTCAACACAATTCTAGGTGAGCAGTCCACACGCCGGGCGGATATTCAGTTTAAGCCCCGGCGCAACGGGGACAGCGCAGTCGCGCATACATTAACTAAGCTGTACATGCAGATCGCAGACAACAACAAGTTGGACTGGGTCGAGCAGCAGGTGTTCGCAGACGGTTTGATAATGGACGGGCGTGGGTATTTTGATGTCCGTATGGACTTCAGTGACCACGTTGAGGGCGAGATACGGATCACGGCTAAAGACCCGCTCGACATCCTCATTGATCCTGATGCGAAGGACGCAGACCCCAAGACCTGGAACGAAGTGTTCGAGACTAAGTGGATGACGCTGGATGAGATCTCTGAGCTCTACGGTAAGAAAAAGGCGGAGCGCCTATTGTTTGTCGCTGAGAACGGTATGAGCTTCGGGCCAGACTCCGTTGAATATCAGGAGACGCGGTTCGGTGACACCCAGACAAATGACGACTACTTTGGTGCGGGGGTTCCTGGAGACGAGGAGTACCGTAACGTAAAGGCGTTGCGCGTCGTAGAGCGCCAGCATAAGAAGCTGACGCGCGTTACGTTTTTTGTCGACCCGAACACCGGGGATCAGCGACAAGCCCCAGATGCGTGGTCAGAAGCGAAGGTAAAGAAGTTCGCCAAGCAGCATCAGCTGTCTCTAATGAGTAAAGTGATCCGAAAAGTACGCTGGACAGTAACGTGCGACAAGGTTGTCCTGCACGATGACTGGTCCCCGTACAACGACTTTACGATCATCCCCTTCTTCTGTTATTTCCGCAGAGGCAGGCCGTTCGGCGTTGTCAGAAATCTGTTATCCCCGCAAGAGCAGCTAAACAAAATAGCGTCTCAAGAGCTGCACATTGTTAATACCACAGCTAATAGTGGCTGGATGGTTGAGAGCGGATCGCTGGTCGGTATGACCGCTGATGACCTCGAGGAGCACGGAGCGGAAACAGGGCTCGTGTTGGAATATCAGCGAGGCACTACCCCGCCTCAGAAGATTCAGCCGAACCAGATCCCTACTGGCCTTGACCGTATAGCCCAGAAAGCTGCGGCAAACATTAAGACTATCTCTGGCGTAAATGATTCGATGCTGGGCACGGACAGCGCAGAAGTGTCAGGTATCGCGATTCAAGCGAAGCAGAACCGTGGCGCGATCATGATCCAGGTGCCACTAGACAACCTGCGCAAGACCCGTCAGTACCTCGCAGAGAAGATCCTGAACCTCATACAGACTTTCTACACAGAAGAGCGCGTTATCCAGGTTACAAACGAAGACGACCCGCTCAAGCCGCGTGAGGAGATGGTCATCAACGCGATGACACCAGAGGGCACGGTCATTAACAACCTGATGGTGGGTGAATATGACGTGATCGTGGCAACTGCACCTGCACGAGACAGCTTCGATGAGACGCAGTTCGCTGAGGCCCTAAGTCTACGGCAGGTAGGCGTCATGATCCCAGACGATGCGATTATCGAATACAGCCACCTAGCGCGTAAGGGTGAGCTTGCTACCCGCATCCGCCAGATGACAGGCCAAGAGCCGCCAACACCAGAGCAGCAGCAAGCTATGGCGCAGCAGCAAGAGATACAGATGGCTCAGATACAGCTGGAGCTCGCCAAAATGGAAGCTGAAGTTAAGAAGCTGCAGTCAGAAGCCGCATTGAATATCGCGAAGGTTCAAGACACCGCAGAGATAGACCCACAGGCACGAATGGCTGAACTTCAAGCGAAATTGCAGATGAACCAAGAGCAGCTACAGCTTCGCAGGGAGCTGTCGTCTGCGACCAACCAAATTCGGCAAGGTCAAGCAGAGACAAGTGCGGCTACGAAAATAGCCACAACTGTTATGCAAACCTCTCGAAATAACCCCAAACCACAATAGGACTTTGATATGAGCAAGAATGAAGACACTACAGAAGACACGACAATGCAGTACGACGTAATGCCCGGTGCAGACCGCCCGGACGAAGACCCAGCGGGGCTTGACCTTAATTTTGGGTTAACAGACGACCCCGTTACGGCGGAAGTTGCCGAGGAAGAAGTTGTCGAGGAGGAAGTTGAAGAAGAAGTTGAAGAAGAAGTTGAAGAAGAAGTCGAAGACGAAGCCGAAGAAGAAGTTGTGGCTGAAAGTAAGTCGTCTAAAAAACAAATGGTGCCTAAAGCCCGCCTAGATGAGGTGCTTGCAAAACAAAAAGCACTGCAGAAACAACTAGATGAGATGACAGCACAGAATGAAAAGTCCGCGGAAGCGCCCGACGCCTACGATTTTGATTCGAAAGAAGTTGAGTACCAAAACATGGTGCTTGATGGTGAAACAGAAAAAGCTGTTGCGCTCCGCAGAGAGATTAGAAAAGCAGAGCGAGCCCAGCTTGAGTTCGAAATGCGACAAGAAATGAACCAAACCGTTAGCAAAGACCGGCAGATGACGGCCTTGCAGAACGCAGCGGCAGCAATGGAAGAAGCATACCCGGTGTTTGACAGCAACTCAGACGTTTTCGACCAAGAAATTACTAACGAAGTCGTAGATTTGCGGGATGCATTCATTTTGAAGGGTTATGACGCTGTAGATGCCCTATCGAAAGCTGTGAAATACGTCGTCAAAGACCACGACCTCGACCAAGCGCAAGAAAGTGTGCCAAGTCTAGCTGGTAAAGCGCAGAAACCTGATGAACTTGCTAGAAAACGCGCCCAGGTTAGCAAAAAACTTCGCGCCGCAGAGGCTCAACCGCCTGAACTTCCTGGTGAAAGTTCTTCTAATCATGGTGATAAAGGTTTCGACTTATCGTCTATGACTGAAGAAGAGTTCGCCGCTCTGCCTGAAGCTACGTTACGGCGTATAAGAGGCGATATTATCTAACGAGGTGAGCGATGCCCACTAAAAAAGACCCAAGAATAGCCCGAGCAGGAGTCTCGGGCTTTAATAAACCCAAGCGGACGCCTTCTCACCCAAAAAAGTCGCACATTGTGGTGGCTAAAGAGGGGGATAAGATCAAAACCATCCGTTTCGGCGAGCAAGGTGCGTCGACCGCAGGCAAACCCAAGGCGGGTGAGTCTGAAAGGATGAAGGCCAAACGCGCGAGCTTCAAAGCACGGCACGCGAAGAACATCTCGAAAGGCAAAATGTCAGCTGCTTATTGGGCTGACAAGGCCAAGTGGTGAAACAACTAGTCTTTGCGTTAATAATTGTAGTGAACGGTGAAATACAGCAGAACGCAAAGAGTTACTGGCAAGGGCTATCGCGATGCCGGTGGTATGCAGAGGAGCTAACAGTTCAGGGGACACTCAGAAAATACGAGACCCCTGTGCACGCGTACTGCGTTCCTGAATATGTAGACCCACAAAAAGTAACAATATACGAATAGCGGTTGCTTTGTTATATTAGCTGTACTAATATGCTAATACGTCCATCCCTGCGATATGGGGTCGGCCCGTAGCCGTAAAAAACGTAACCCCCCGCCTACAAAGGCGTTAAACCTGTCGAGGTCGCACCTCGCTAATCAGCGCTAGTTCGTTGTCCCACGATACGGGAATACGGATTAGCCGCTCCTTTAAGTCGGCTGATAAGGCGGCATGTGCCGCATAAAATTATTCTGTCAATTTATTAGGAGGCCATCATGGCTTTAACAAATTTCGGCACCTTGACTGGTGACCAACTCCAAGCTTGGAGCCGCGACTTCTGGAAAGTAGCTCGCAATCAATCTTTCATCAACCAGTTCGCTGGCGCGGGTTCAAACGCTATGGTTCAGCGCGTAACTGAACTTACTAAGAACCAAAAAGGCACCAAAGCAAACATCACTTTGCTTGCTGACATGACCGGCGACGGTATCACTGGTGACAACACGCTGGAAGGAAACGAAGAAGCCCTCCGCGCGTTCGATATCAGCATTGGTCTAGACCAGCTACGTTTTGCTAACCGCATCGCTGGCCGTATGGCTGACCAGAAGACTGTAGTTAACTTCCGTGAGCAGTCTCGCGACGCACTTGCTTATGCAATGGCTGACCGCTGCGACCAGTTGGCTTTCTTGACTTTGTCAGGTGTTGCCTACACTCAGAAAAACAACGGCGGCCTCCGCGCTACTTCAGCTTCTGCTGGACACGAGCTGGTTGACCTTGAGTTTGCTTCTGATGTGTCAGCTCCAACTAGCGACCGTCACCGTCGTTGGGACGCTACTAGCGGCCTAGTCGCTGGCGACACTACTGCTGTTGATGGCGCTGACAAGATCGGCTACCGCACTATCGTAGAGTTGAAGGCTTATGCTAAAGACAACTACATTCGTGGTATTCGTGGTGCTGGTAACCAAGAGACTTTCCACATGTTCGTTACTCCTCAGCAGATGGCAGCCCTGAAGTTAGATTCTGACTTCCTGGCTAACGTCCGCAACGCTGGCGTTCGTGGAACTTCTAACAGCTTGTTCTCTGGCTCTGCGTCGTTGATGGTTGACGGTGTCATGATCCATGAGTTCCGCCACGTGTTTAACACTTCCGGTGCTACTACTGGTACTTCTGCTAACGCTGGCGCAGCTGGCTACAAGTGGGGTGCTGACGCTGACGTAGTTGGCGGACGTGCTCTGTTCTGTGGTGCTCAGGCCCTGGCCCTGGCTGATATTGGCTTGCCTGAAATGGTTGAAGATACTTTCGACTACGGCAACCAGTCTGGTATCTCAGTAGGCAAGATCTTCGGTCTCCGTAAGCCTAAGTATAACAGCGACATCAGTGGCTCTATACAGGACTTCGGTGTTATCGCCCTAGATACTGCACAGTAAGACAATCGCCCCCTCTTCGGAGGGGGCTTTTTACTTTATAGGAACTAATCATGAAGATTGTAAGCAAAGAGTCGCTACGAGTAACGACACTAGGCGGGACAGCTGTTCTATTTGAAGCAGGCGTACCCAGAGAGATCTCCGCCGAGATTGGCCTTATTGCCATCCAGATGGGCGCGAAAGAGTACAACGAAAAATACGTCGAAGAACGCGATGCTGAAATCGCTGTTTTCGAAGAAATTGAAGAAACTATAGCCACACAAAATTCATCAGTGTCTGTCGATGATGAGCTAGTCACCTGTCTTGAAAAGATGATGGACGAAGGTGACCCAAGGAATTTTAAAGCCGATGGTTACCCTAAAGCGGCTGCTGTAAACAAAGCCCTTGGGAGAACGGTCGACGCAGATGCTCGAGAAGTTGCTTGGGAATCAATCCTCAACTCATAGGTAAAAAACGATGGCAGTCACAGTACAGAGCGTAATTGACAGAGCACAGACAGTGCTGCAAGACACAACCGGAGTTCGATGGCCTGTTGTCGCAGAACTTGTCTTATGGGTGAACGACGCACAGCGAGAAATCGCCCTTTTAAAACCCGATGCCGCAGCAGTTAACGATACGATTACTCTTATCGCTGGCACAAAGCAGTCGATCCCTACTGGTGGCAACCGCCTTTTGAAGGTCGTCAGAAACATGTCTTCCGCGAGCGACGGCACGGGCAAGCGCGCTGTACGTTTAGTGGACAGAGAAGTTCTCGACGCACAAACGCCAGACTGGCATGACCCCACAGTAGCTGGCGATGCGGCGCACACCGCTGTCGTAAAGCACTATATCTATGACGAGGGCAACCCACGTAATTTTTACGTATACCCCGGCATCAATGGGGCGGCTTATTTAGAGATCATCTACTCCTCTAACCCAGCGGCTGTTGCTCAGGTAGATAATTTGTCTATCCCTGATATTTTTGCTAACGCAGTGCTGAACTACGTTTTGTACATGGCCTATATGAAAGACGCAGAATACGCGGGCAATCAGCAACGCGCATCTAGCCACTTCCAGTTGTTCACAGCGTCTGTCACGGGCAAAGGGCAGATCGATGCAATTACAAATCCAAATATGGAACGTAGGGCCCCTCAGCAACTAGCGGGGGTGTAAATTATGGCGATTTCTTACGAGACGCTACTACCCGATATCCTACCGATGGTTCCAGGGTGCCCTGATACGTTGATAAAAAACAACGTCAGGGCTGCTGTCATCGAGCTCTGCGAGCGCTCTAGCGTGTATCAACTTGAACTGGACCCGCTAACAACTGTCGGTAATATCTACGAGTATGACGTAGAAGCACCGTCAGGTACGACGGTACAAAAGATTCTATGGGTTACTCACGCAGGTAAAGATGTCGAACCCCTCACCTCTACGCTTTTAGAGCAACGAATCCCTAAATGGCGCGAGGGAAACGGTGTGCCCGAATACTATGTACAACAAGGGTCATCATTGGTTTGGCTAGTCCCGATCCCAACGTCAACGAGTGCCTCGAGCACCATTGTGAGGGCTGTGCTTAAGCCGACTCACACGAGCACCGCGTGTGATGACGGAGTGATGAATGACTATAGAGACACCATTATTAATGGGGCTTTATTCCGACTTTTAAGAATCCCGAACAAAGAATGGTCTGACCTTCAGGGCGCTAGTGTCTATGGGTCATTATTTAGTGAAGGCACCGTGATAGCGGAGCGTAGAGCGCGTGGCGCTGATACTGGTGTCGCTAGGAGGGTTAGGTATGGCGGAACTTCAGGCGCATGGCGAACAAGGCGCAGACAATACGGCAGCGGAGGCTAACCCTGTTTTTTCTGACATTCGCACTGAGGGCTATTGGGTTATACCAGCGGTGCAGGAAATTTTAGATGAGCAGCCACAGCTTAGCTTTACGACAAACGACATATGCATAGCTTGTAAAGAAGGTTCCGCTGCTCTTTGGGTTGCAAAAGAAGGCTTTGTAATATCGACAGGCGAGACTGATACATTTACTGGGGATAGAACGTTTTTAGTTTGGGTAGCTTGGGCCAGAGACCGTAGGCAAAGTTGCGTGATTAAGTACTACGAATTCTTTGCAGACGTTGCTCGTGAGTCTGGTTTCAAGCACATAGAAGTAAGAACGCCAATCAGAAAGCTAGAACCCTATTTGATCGCTGAAGGTTGGGATATAGACACAGTAGTCTACACGAGAGAACTCTAATGGGTAGTAAACCTAAGCAGCAGGACTATAAAGCCTCAGCAAGCGAAAAAGCATCGGCTTCTGTGGCTATGGCGGAGTACACGTACTTCAAACAAAAGTATGATCCTCTGCTACAGAAAATGCGGGATGAATCGCTTAGCACCAACGACGATAAGATGCTAAGAGGTCGAGCGAATGCCGACACTATGCAAGCACTTACATCTGGCTCGATGGCCCAGCAGGCTATGTCCGGCCAAGGGTCAGAAGACCTAGCGCAGGCGTACCAAGGCCAACTTGGTATCGCGGATAGTTCTGCGGAAGACATTCGAAACAAAAGACAGACGAACGTGCTCGGAATTGCTCGAGGGCAAGCGGCTGATGCTCAGTCTGGTATGGCACAGGCGGCAAACCTCCAGACCTCTGAAGCACTAACCCGCGCCAAGAATAAGCAGATGGTATCCAGCGCAAAAATGACTGCTGTAGGACAGTTGGCTGGTGCTGCCCTGATGCAGGGTATGCAGAACAAAGCGACGAAGGGAAAAATCCCGGGGGCCGATGACATGGGCGCACCATACAAGCCAGGGCCATCAAAGACCGTGAGCGGGTCATTCTTCAGCCCTGTTAATAGCGCGGGCCAAAAACAGTCCGGTTTTGGTAGCCGCTTAGCATTCTCGAACATTTTTGGGGGTGGTTAAAAATGAGTGTATTCGGGGACACCGTAGAAAGCTTTCAAAATAATTTGTCGTATCAGAATAATGCAGCATTAGGCGGAGGGCTTCCGAATGTGTCGGACC
>Ga0136655_1001172_pt1 | contig 11842 bp, 10 predicted proteins | sample CPBDNA_2_FD_94863 | JGI IMG/M metagenome (GOLD analysis project Ga0136655, IMG submission 94863) | Freshwater to marine salinity gradient microbial communities from Chesapeake Bay, USA - CPBay_Spr_15_0.8_DNA (version 2) | ecosystem: Environmental > Aquatic > Marine > Coastal | place: USA...
CACTCTTGGGGTCTGGGTGATCGGGGGTGTAATGGTTGTGAGCGGCGGGCCAAAATTACCAAAAATATCTAGTGTGAAGCGACTGACCAGCGTTTTATCCACTTCTTCTTTGAGGTAATAGGCCCCAGCCACCCATTCAAACTGATCAGTGGTGCCGATCAACTGCAATTCTTGGGAAAACTGGTCTTGATCCAGCACTGAGGTTTCACTAAAACCATTGAAGTAGACCACGCCGTTGTAGTTGTTGTCATTGTCTTCCTGCAGGTCTCTATAAGCACTGATCGACTTGATAATCAGGTCGTCTGAGTACTGCCAACTTAGGGTCAGGGCATGTCCTTGCTGTTCAACAATAGTCGGTGTCAGTGGTGTGGCGGGCTGTCGTGACTCAGTTAAACGCTTGGGCTCTTCGCCAAACACACCGATGCGGTCTATATGCAGTTGATAGTAATTTTGTGTGGTTTCTACATCTGATTTGTCATAGCTGTAGTCGACCATAAGCTGCTGGTTAGCCTGCCAGTTAAGGCTAAAACGACCACCGTCTTTTTGATACTCGGTGTAATCAGCTTCGCCTGGTGCGGTGTTATTGACCCAGCCATCGCGTTCGGCGTGGATGTAATCGAGTTTGGCTTTAACCCCTGAAAATTCATCAAAATCAATTCGGGTGACACTGCGCAACTCGTTGAAACGGCCCATGCTGAGTGTCTGATTAAAGCCAAATTGGCCGCTGGGTTTTTTAGATACCAGGCTTACCGCGCCACCGACTGCATTGCGACCAAAGAGGCTGCCCTGAGGGCCGCGCAGCACTTCGATGCGCTGTAGGTCCACCAGTTCCATATCTAGGCCCTGAGATCGGGCCATATATACACCATCCAGATAAACTCCTACAGAGGCTTCGCGGGTTATTTCGCCGGTGTCTCGCGGTGCGTTGCCGCGGATACCAAAGGCAACATTGGATGCAGAGTTACCTAGCGGGATCATATGCAGGGAGGGGATGGCGCCACGAGCAAACGCGGCTAAGTTGTTGATGCCCTGCAGTTGCAGTTGTTTGGCGTTCATCACACTAATGGCAATCGGGGTTTCCTGGAGCGACTGCCGGCGCTTTTGTGCGGTGACAATAATTTCATCGAGTCTACTGTGCATCTCGCTATCTACATACTCGGTGTTGGCATAAACCCCTGTGGACTGGGTTGCAGCAATTAATAAGCTCATAGCAGAGCTTTTAAGAGCCGCGGCGATCATTTTTTGATTATTCATAGTGGCCTTTCCTTTGCGGGCTAGATTTCCATTGGTGTGTTGGTAGTGGTTCTCGCTCTAGGTAAAAAAACGTGTCGGCAATGTTGAGACGGCACGCATACCGATGGATTGAATCCAGTCGAGCTGATCGTCTGGCGGGCAGCTTATTTCACTGTAGGCGCTCAGCAAGGCCTCCAGAGCCACATGTATTTCCAGGCGTGCCAGAGCCGCACCAATACAGGTGTGAATGCCGTAGCCAAAGGTCAGGTGCTGTCGGGCATTCTTGCGAAAAATATCGAACTCATCGGGATTTTCAAACTGCGCTGGATCGCGGTTGCCCGAGGCGAGAAGTGGCAGCACCATCTCTCCTTTAGGTATGGTCACGTCATATATTTTTATATCGCGGCTGGCAATGCGAAAGGCGGTGTAGAGTGGTGGGCTGTGGCGCAAAAGCTCTTCGGTAAACGCGGGGATAAGCTGGGGCGATTGTTTGATCTGGGCCAGTATCTCCGGGCGCCGTGACAGTTGAATGATGGCATGGGTGAGAGCCTGGACCGTGGTGGTGTAGCCAGCTGAAACCATTAAGCTCAGCAAACTGCAGAGCTCCTCATCGCTTAAGGCCTGCTGGTCGACTCGGGCTTCGAGTAGGCTCGAGAGTAGGTCATTGCGGGGTTTCAAGCGACGCTCTTTAATCGCCTGGAGAAAATAGGCCTTCTGTCGGCGAATCGAATTTTCGCATCCGTCGATAAATTCATCGCTGGGCCTATAGGGCGACATCTGCTCTTCGTACTCGACCCACTCTTGTATTTCTGCAAGGCTTTGCTTGTCTCCCACACCGACAATCTGACCGATGATTTTACCAATATAGGGGTAGGCAAATTGACTTATAAAATCCACCGGCATATCCGGAGTCATGTTGTCTATAAGGGATTTTGCGGTCTCGCGCATCAGGGGAATCAGCGCCTTAATATTACTGTTGATAAATGCCTTGTTGAGCAGCCCATGATATTTTTTGTGCTCTGGGGGATCCTGGGAAACCACCAGTCTTTTAGACTTGCAGTCATCGCTTAGCCAGTCGGCCTGAAAGAATCGGTCTAGGGCTTGTGATGAGAAAACCTCTGGCTGTGCAAGCGCCTCCTTGATGTCTTTGTAGCGGCTGATCGCCCATAAACCATTGGGTTCAATCTGGCACACAGGGTGATGCTCGCGCATCAATGCAAAGGTCTCAAAGGGATCTTTGCACTGCAGATCAATGCCGGGTCGGGTGTTTGATAGAGGGTTTTCTTGAGTACTGATTACTGGCATTGATCTGACTCCCTGAGCTGCAGTGATAACGCTTAGTCTTCGAAGTGAATCAGCCCGCTTTCCAGGCCTCGTTTAATGGCCGCATAGTTGGTTCTGACCCCTAAACTTTTTCTAGCGGTCTCTAAATGCTTGTTTGCCGTGACTACGCTGATACATAGTTTGTGGGCTATGCATTGAATATTTAAATCGTTGTTGGCAAGGGTTTGCAGGACTCGTAAAGGAGCGGGGTTGATCTTATAGATAGTTTTCGGGAGTGGCTTTTTCAGTCCAATTACATCCGAAAATCGCTGGCCGACGAGAATGTCTATGGCTTCTGAAAGCAGCTCTAGGGACCGCAGACATTGCATCACGCGCTGGCGAAAATCAAATGGGTTGCCGTCTCTCTGGGTTACCAAAAACATTACTTTACCGCTGCCGTCGAAAGAATTTGAGGGCATATTAAAAAAATCGTAAAAGCCATGGGACTTATTAATTTTGTATATTTCATGGCTAGTCTCGGTCATGTCATTGTCGAATGGAGCCTGATTTACATAGTTTTCTAGCTCTGATCGAAAAATAGGCCGGGTTCGGCTGTTGGCATAGGGGATAATCAAGTCATGTTGGTAGAGACCCTGCTCAAAATAGCTCCGTGAAATGGCCCTGGGAATGGTCGACAGAACCAGTGAATCTATGTCGCCAGACGCATCCATGTGGATAAAGGAAAAGTCGGAGAATCCCATTTGATTGACCGCTTTGAGAATCCGCTGCTTAAAGTCATTTAAGTCTTTAGACCGTGACAGCTGGGAAAAATAACTTAGCTCCGCATCTTGGGGATCGGTGCGCCAGCTATGTGAGCTGTTGGCACTGCCATGGGTCTTTGGGTACGGTGATTTTAGGTCGATCGAACCTTGTGACTCCTTGTCCTGTTGTTCTTCGTACATATTCTTGGGCATCCTAATTCGTCTTCCCTCATTGGTGTAATGGGGCAACCATCAATACCCAATACGGTAAATTTTTATCCTACCCCAATGAACTGTAGGGAATATTTTCAACTTTATTGACTTAGGTGTTACATTGGGACGAAGGTGCTTATAAAAGACTAATAAAAATAATAATCGAGGTACTCCATGTCTGATCCATCCCCGCCTGAAGGGGCTCCTGCAAAATCCTCTGAATCAACCGCTACACCTGTATCCAATGGCTATCGCCGCTATGTGTTGGTTTTACTCACACTGGTCTATGCGCTCAATTTTATTGACCGGCAGATTCTGGTTATTCTGCAAGAGTCGATTAAAGTGGATATGGACCTGTCTGATTCTCAGCTCGGTCTGCTCACCGGTTTTGCCTTTGCCATCTTTTACGTCAGCGTGGGTATTCCCATTGCCCGCTGGGCCGATGTGGGCAACCGCCGCAATATTGTCTCTCTTGCGATAGCGGTGTGGAGTGGTATGACGGCACTTTCTGGGTTTACCCAGAACTTCTGGCAGTTGTTAATGGCGCGGATCGGTGTTGGCGTCGGTGAAGCTGGCGGCAGCCCCCCATCCCATTCGATGATTTCTGATTATTACCCGGTTGAACAGCGCGGCAGTGCCCTGTCGTTTTACTCTACCGGTGTTTATCTGGGCATTCTGTTTGGCTTTTTGATTGGCGGGTGGATCAACAGTGAGTTTGGTTGGCGAACGGCCTTCTTCGTGGTCGGTGTGCCGGGCTTTTTGGTGGCTCTCTTAGTCCGTTTCACCATTCGCGAGCCGGTCCGCGGCGGTCTCGAAGGTCGCGCCCTAGAAGCCCCAGCAACCTTTGGCGAAACCCTGCGCACCCTTAAAAGCTTTGGTTCCTTTAAGCTGTTTGCCGTTGCCGCCGGGCTAAATGCCTTTAGCAGCTATGGTATTGGCAACTTTACACCGTCGTTTTTAATTCGCTCTCACGGTTTTAGCAGCTTGGAGGTGGGCACCAGTCTGGCGCTGATCACCGGTATAGGCGGCGCGCTGGGAACCTATATGGGGGGCGTATTGGCGGATCGCTACGGCGCTAAAGACAAGCGCTGGTATCTGTGGATTTCAGGGATTCCCGCGGCCTGCAGTGTGCCGCTGATGTTTACCGCGGTGTTTATTGGCGATCCCCGATTAGCCCTGGGCTTTCTGTTTTTTGCCACTATGCTGGGCGCCTTTTATCTGGGGCCAACCATTGCCATCTCACACACATTGGTGAGCCCGAGCATGCGCGCAATGGCCTCGGCTATTCTGTTCTTTATTCTCAACCTCATTGGTTTGGGTTTAGGGCCTTTAGTGGTGGGTATGCTGAGTGATTTCCTCACTCCCAGCTACGGTTCTGAGGCACTGCGTTATGCCCTGGGCATAGTCTCATTTGTCAATTTGATCTCGGCGGCGTTCTTCTTTTTGGCGGCGCGTAAATTGCTCGCGGATCTCAAGGCATGATGAGTTTGCTCCGCAGCAAGGTATTTTTTGCCATCTTTTTAGTCGCTGTAGTGAGCCTCTACAGTGTGGGAGCGAACCGCGATCCGCTGCCAGATTTTGGTGGCTACAGCGATGTGAAGCAGAAGAAAACGGCGTTTTTTGACTATATGCTGCCCCTGGTATCTGCTGCCAATCAGTCGATTATGGAACAGCGTGCCGAGCTTGAGGAGATGGCCACCGACGCTGATCAACTGTCATTTTTTCAGCAGCGCAATTTGCTGCAGTTGGCTGAAAGCTATCGCGTAGATACGCAAACTCTCAACAACCAGCAAGTAATTGATCAGCTGCTATTGCGAGTTGCGGTACTGCCCCCTTCATTGGTTCTGGCTCAGGCGGCCATCGAGTCGGCCTGGGGAACCTCGCGCTTTGCTCGGCAGGGTAATAATCTGTTTGGTCAGTGGTGTTATCAGAAGGGCTGCGGCCTTGTGCCTCTGCGGCGCTCGGCAGACAGCAGACATGAGGTGGCCAAGTTTGATTCCGTGGCCGCTGCAATTGATGCCTATCTCCACAATCTCAATACTCATCGCGCCTATAAAGATCTGCGCGCGCTTCGCGCTGAGCTGAGCACGGCCGAGAGTTCTGCCACTGGTCATCAACTGGCACAGACCCTGCTGTATTACTCAGAGCTGCGCCAGGTCTATGTCGATGAGGTGCAGGCGGTGATCAGAATCAATCAATTACATGGCTATGACGAGCTCTAAAAATGAAAAAATATTTTATTGTTTTTGCACTAGTTCTTGCTGTCTCTCTTGGTCTGTTTCTCACTTTTGCGCCGGCCATTTTGGATGAGCAGCAGAATGTTGTGGTCGAGCATCAAGCCTACGAGATCTCTGACCAAGCCCAACAACTGCACAGCAGTCTGCTGATTGGCGACTGGCACGCAGATAGCTTGCTGTGGATGCGCAATCTAAGTGAGCAGTACGACTATGGACACCTGGATTTTCCGCGCATGCAGCAGGGCAATATGGCGCTGCAGATGTTTACCACGGTAACCAAATCTCCCAGCGGTCAAAACTATGAGCGCAATAGTAGCGACGCCAGCGACAATATTACGCTGTTAGCCATGGCTCAGCGCTGGCCTGCGGCAACTTGGACTAGCCTTGCTGAACGGGCACTGTTTCAGGCGGACAAGCTGTATAAATTGGCTGCCCGAGATCCTGATAATTTAATGTTGATTCGGTCGCGCATTGAGCTGGCTGAATTTCTAAAACGTCGTCAGAGCAATCCAACTCTGATTGGCGGGTTGCTGGGCACCGAGGGTTCCCATGCACTGGATGGGGATCTGGATAATATTCAACGGCTGTTTAACAACGGCTTTCGCATGATGAGCCTGCAGCATTTCTTTGATAATAAACTCGGGGGTTCCCTCCATGGCACTAGCGGAGAAGGCTTAACGCAATTTGGTCGCGATGCGGTTAACAAGATGCTGGCTCTCGGGATTATGCTGGATGTCTCTCACTCCTCGGAACAGGTAGTGGTCGATACCTTGGCTATCAGCAATAAACCGCTGATTGTCAGTCACACCGGGTTTCAGGGTCACTGCCCATCACCGCGCAATATCAGCGATAAGTTAATGGAGCAAATCGCCGCAGCAGGGGGATTGATCGCTGTAGGATTTTGGGATGGTGCCATCTGTGGCAACAGCCCGGCCACTGTGGCCGCCGCGATTGTCTATGGTATTGGTCTAGTGGGAGAGGATCATATCTCTCTGGGTTCCGATTTTGATGGCACAGTGACCACCTCTTTTGATGGCAGTGAAATGGCTGTCATCACTCAGGCACTGCTGGAAGCGAATCTCAGTGAGCAGCAGATCCGCAAGGTGATGGGTGAGAATATGCTCACTTTCCTGCAGACCTATCTGCCCTGATTAATGTGCCAGGCTGCCGTTAAGGTTGGCTCTGCTCTAATGGGATATTGAGCAGATAGTCTGCCACCGCCAACTGAGTCTCTGCATCGAGATAATTCTGCGCCGGCATCTCCGGATAATCCGCACGAACCTTAAACGGCGCGTTAATGTAGCTAACAATACCTGCCACATTACCTGCGTACATGGCCTGAATATCTCTTATGGACGGGCCAATCAGCACATCGTCGTAGGCATGACAGCCAGCACAGATGCCCATATAAGCAATTTCACCCCGCTCCTCTGGCTCTATCACTCGTGGCTTGGCACCGCCGGCTAAGAGGTAACTGTGGGTGCTGTGGGTGTTGGTAAAACCACATTCGGCAAAGTCGCCCAGACCCACATGGTTGTAACGGTGGCGATTGATAATGCAGCTGTCCTCACTGGGACCGATCTGAAAAATATCTATATCGCCGGTATGCAGTTCGGTGAGAGCAAAGGCGCGCACTTCGTCGATAGTGTCATAGCCATTGTTGTGCATCACATTGTCCAGAATCATCACCCGATCAGCATTGGGATCCACGTCTGGGTCCAGAGTTAAGCCCGGGGCATTGCCATGGTCCTTGATCAATATGCCCGCCACCTTGTGATTAACGATAATATTGCCTTCGATAATCACATCATCTGCCGCCATAACCAAAATCCCTGTGCCCGAGGGAATGCCCGCCACAGTGGAGCCCGGCGCGGCAAAGTTGGGAATATTATTATCGAGAATAAAGTTGTTGCGAATAATCACATCGTAGGTGGTTTTGATCGGCAGGCCCGGGGTGATAAAGGCGAGGATGCCACCGCTATTGTTGTGGGTGTAGTTGTTCTCCACTATGGCATGGCGGCTGTTCTCGATTTCGATACCGGCGACACTGTCGAAGACTTCGTTGTGGGCCACATGAATATTGTCACTCATGCCCACATAGATTGCCGCGTCGGCTATACCTGAAACAATATTGTGTTCAATCACGCCGTTGACGCCGAGCTGGGGGAAGATTCCATAGATACCGGTGTCGATAATAATATTATTGCGAATCTCAAAATTATTACCCGCCTGGCTCATGATGCCATTGCCTTTGTAGCGGGTAATTTTAAAGTTGGCGATCAGGATATTATTGCCAGAGTAGAGAATTGCATCGTTAAGTTTGCCGAGGCCATCTAAGGTCGCGCGCTCACCGGCTTCAATCACACCCACCAGATGAATATCGTCTTTGTCTATATAGACAGTTTCCGAATAAATTCCAGGCATCACCTGAATGGTGTCGCCGGGCTGAGCGATCTCCACCGCGGCCTGAATCGAGTCGCCGGGATTAACCGTTAGGGTTTGACCTGCAACGGTACGCTCTGGCAGGGCAGTGTTAACCCTGTCTGCTTGACCACCACCGCCATAGCTGGCGCCACCGACACTGCTGGTGATCTGCGGTGTATCGTTGAGGTTGGTACCCAGTTGCCAGCCGCCGATAAAGGCTGCCAGGGCAATAATAAAACCCAGTGTTTTAGCTTTTTTCATGATTTTTCTCACTCATGGTTTTCAGTCCCGAAGGCACTGATTGTGGAATGCTGGGCAACAGACTGCTGTCGCTGAGGGTGCGCATAAAGTCGACTAAACGATCGAGTTCATGGCTGCTTAAATCGGGTTCGGAGATATGCCAGTGCAGCAGTAGATCCTCGCCTTCAGGCACTGCATGGCCGCGGCCATCGCTATAAAACTTGGCCACTTCGCGAAGTGTTTCAAAGCGACCGGAGTGCATATAGGGTGCCGTCTCGGCAATATTGCGCAGGCTCGGCACTTTAAAACCGCCCTTTAATAAAGGTGAGTCAAAGGTCTTTTCGGCGCCTATATCCCTGGGCATGCCCTCGGGTTCCGGGGTGCCGATCACCGCGATCTGCTGATTGGTAAACAGCGGTGGCATATGGCACTGAGAACAGCGTGCAACAAAGGAGCGAAAGATATTCAGGCCTTCAATTTCCTGAGGGTTAAGTGCTTCGGCATAACCATGGGCATATTGATCATAGCGGCTGTTCAGGGAAATCAATGAGCTCTGAAAGGCCGCCAGAGCTGTGGCAATCTGATCCAGATCTAGATTCTCTGTATCGGGAAAGGCCTGTTTAAACAGCTTTGGGTAGGCTTCCACCGCCTGCAGGTTGCTGAGAAGTTGACTGGGGCTGTTGCCCATTTCCTGAGGCGAGAACAGCGGGCTCAATGCCTGCTGTTCAAGACTCTGTGCTCGAGCATCCCAAAAAAAGTCTTTAATAAAGGCACTGTTCCAAAGGCTTGGAGCAGATCTGCTGCCCTGTTTGCCGTGGATACCAACACTGCGCCCTAGGCCATCACTAAAGCCTTGGCTGGGGTTGTGGCAACTGGCGCAGGAGACCGACTGATCCGCTGAGAGCAGCGGATCAAAAAACAGTAGGCGGCCCAGATCGATCTGCTGCGGGCTAAAACCATCGCGATGGGCGGGCAGGGCGGTTTTTAGACCACCTATGCCATGGTCGCCCAAGGAATCGTAAAGTTGATAGAGATTGCGCAGCAGGCATTGATTGTTTTCGTTGCGTAAAAAGCTTGCGGGACAGTCTGGGGAGAGTGTTATAAACGCAGGCTCCTCTGAGGCAGCTGCGCTGCAAAAGACTAAAGCGCCGAGCAATAGCAGTGGATAAACCTGTTTGATCAGATTGGTGCGAGATACTGTTGATAACAAGAGCGCCATACTGCGGCCTGTTTTTTTTATTACTCTTATCTCTTTAATGGATAAGATGTTTTTCTTGAGCCGACATTATGCCATAGTCGAAAACTGAAATGGCGAGCACAATAACAGCCATTAAATTCGATATCCGAGGGTTACATTATGTTCAAGGTTTTAGGTGTTTCAAAAATTCTGTTGCTGACTAAATCGGCGATTTTTTCGCTGACGGCGCTTTTCTCGCTCACGGCTGTTGCCGGCGGACATCTGCCCGGAGAGAAAGGTGCGCATGATCACCACCATGACCATGGCAGTCACACTGCGCCTGCAGTGGCCCAGGTCTCTTTTGTTCAGCCTGCCGATGGTCAGGTATTTGATAGTGCCGAGGTAAAAGTGGTTTTTGGAATTGAGGGCATGTTGGTGGCACCTGCAGGTACGGATACGCCTAATTCAGGCCATCACCATCTGCTGATCAATGTTCAACAGATGCCGGATATGACCATGCCGCTGCCGGCGTCGGAAAATATCGTTCACTTTGGTAAAGGGCAGACTGAGACGACCTTAACGTTAACACCAGGAACGCATCGTCTGCAGCTACTACTGGGTAACTATGCGCATATTCCACACAACCCGCCGGTAATGTCTGAGGTTATTGAGATTACGATTAAGTAGGGCAGGCTTGAAAGAGATAGACCGGATCAGAGCTGATCCGGTCTAGTTTGGTAGGCAGAAAATATTATTTAGCTCTTTAGCTAGGCGCTTTTTAACCAGGCACTATTTAACCAAGCATCTTGGCAAATTCACCACTCTCAACTAGCGCATTTAAGTCACTGTTACCCCCAATTAAAACACCGTCGACAAAGATCATTGGGAAGGACGGCCAGCCAGTCCACATTTTTAAAGCATTGCGTCTATACCACAGAGAAAAATAACTGCCGTACTCCAAGTAGGCGTGATCAGCACCCATGGCATTGAGGGTTTTGCGCGCTCTTTTTGGCGCTGGATTCTGCGCCATACCCACAACAACAATTTTATTGCTGGCAATCGCCTGCTGCACTTCTAAAACAATATCCAGGTTCTTGGTTGCCACGGTCTCTTGTATGGCCGGGTGGATCTTTGTACTGTCGAGAATATGTCTACTCATGTTAAATCCTTATCGTGATCTTATTATTGTTGTAAAGGTTTTCTAATTCTTAGGTTTATCGTACACCCCAACCAGCTGTCGGCTCAGTGCCAGCAGCTCACCATTGGGGTGATAAATCTTAGCTTCGGTATGGGCATAACCGCGGTCCGCCTGAACCACGTCGCAGTGATAGTAGAGATAATCGTCCGCTGCCAGCTCTGTTCGCGGCTGTATAAATTCCACATTCCAAGTGATCGAGCTGGTCGGTGCAGGCTGACTTAACATGGGCATCACCGCCGGCGGCCAGGCATCAATCAGTGCCAGTATAGCGCTATCGGAAAACACCTCGGGGCGCTCTTCAAAACGTATCCAGCCACTTATTACAGACTCGCTGCTGCCGCTATAGAGCCTCGCGGTACTGGTAAAGCGGGTGTCTAAATACTCTACAAAGCCTGGGGCTACGCCCTTTACAAAGGGCATTTTGGTCGCTTCTTGGGGGGTCTTCTCAAACAGCATGGGCGCTTGGCTGAGGCGAACGCCGGAAATACGCTGGCGACCGAAGCAGGCGATCACCTGAGTTTTGACCGCGCCATTTTGCAACAGCTGACCTTCAATCTGAATTACCGACCGGCCTTCGGAAAGTATTTTGTACTTTAGTTCGCAGAGTTCGCCCTCGATGGCTGCGCTGCAAAAATGAATATTGATGGTGCGCAGATCGCAGTCTTTGAGGCCGGTCTGGCTTTCTATATAGGTCAGCACCATGGCCGTAGTCAGGCCGCCAAAGACGCTGCGTCCCTGGCCCCAACTACCGTCAACTGTCAGTTGGTTGGTGGTCTTGGCAAGCTCTTCATAATAGGAGTAATTCATTTGTTACCTTAGTGGGATAAAACCGTCTCTGTTGCACCAGCGACTATAGCACTGCGGACAAATTAAATGGCTCAATCAGTGACTAGCCGGACAGAGCAGTTCAGGCTAGTATTGCAGGCTAATTATCAAACTAAAAACAAGAGCCTAAACGCCATGAGCATTCAATTTTCTGACAGCCTTACCCTTCCCTGTGGTGCCACCATTGCCAATCGTTTCGCCAAAGCCGCTATGACCGAAGGCCTTGCCAGCGCCGATGGTGTGCCGGGAATCGAACTTGAAACCCTCTATG
>Ga0136655_1001173_pt1 | contig 11835 bp, 8 predicted proteins | sample CPBDNA_2_FD_94863 | JGI IMG/M metagenome (GOLD analysis project Ga0136655, IMG submission 94863) | Freshwater to marine salinity gradient microbial communities from Chesapeake Bay, USA - CPBay_Spr_15_0.8_DNA (version 2) | ecosystem: Environmental > Aquatic > Marine > Coastal | place: USA...
CTGTTTCAGGCGCTTTGCGGCCCATAATGACACACCAACAAGTGGTATTTTACGTTCGCTAGAAGCTGTTTTAAGGCGTCTATGAGGATGTGGTTTTAAGTCAATGTAAGGTATATCAGCTTCGAGCTTTAAGTCATCAATCATAAGCCCTGCGGCTTCAGATAAACGCATACCTGAGTCAAAAATAATGGCTACTAACCATCTAATATCATCATCCAAAGACAGGCATTCAGCTTTAATTTTAGCCATGTTGGATGGATTTATCGCATGACGCTTCTTGGCGTCAGTATTAGATGGAAGATAAACCTTAGCAAAAGCATTCTGACACTCTAATCCCTGCTCTAGAGTGACAAAATTAATGACAGCTTTGATACCTGAGAAGACTCGTTGCAGTGAGCTATTGCTTAAACCTTTGTTGATCAACCACTCTCTTAATACCGTTGCATCTTTGGAGGTGTATTGGTCTATTGATCTATTACCCAGACACTCAATCAGATAGCCAATATAACGCTGTGCGGTTGTGAAGAATAGCTTCGGTCGTCCAACACCTTTGACCGCAAAGTAAACCTCTAAGGCCTCTTCAATTGTAGGAAGAGAGGAAGCGTTTCCATCTGTAACCAAGAGATGTGCGGCGGGTACTTCTATACTCTTTAGTCTTAGTCCTAACCAATAATCATCAAGCTTAGATGCAAAGACTTTGGATGCAGTTTTAGCTCTTAGTAGCGAGTTGGTTTTAAGTGATTGGACAATCCGTGGTCTTGCATAGAAACATCTAAGATCAACAGGAACTGATCTAGAAAAATAAAAACTGTTATCTTTAAGGTAGGTGTATTTAGGGTATCTAAAATGTCTACTCATTTGTCTACGGCTCCTCATCAGTTTCGTAAGAAACGAGAGCTAACAAGGGCTGTAGAGACTTTAAAGATAAAATATGGCGGTGGAGGAGGGATTCGAACCCTCGATACCGATTAAGGTATGCACCCTTAGCAGGGGTGTGGTTTCAGCCACTCACCCACTCCACCGAATTGTGTCACTGGATTGTACCAGTCCTATCTGTTTGTTCGCATCCCTCCGTCGGGATGGATTCGATCGGCGCTTCTCGCGCCGCTCTCACCCCTTCGGGGCGCCGTCGCTTTGCTCCAGCGTCCAAACCGCTGCCCGGTTTGTCGAGCCCTCATACCGATTAAGGTATGCACCCTTGAGCTGTGGTGTGGTTTCAGCCACTCACCCACTTCACCGAATTGTGTCACTGGATTGTACCAGTCCTATCTGTTTGTTCGCATCCCTTCGTCGGGATGGATTCGATCGCGCGGCATAATAACACATCAAGCGCACAATCAAAGGGATTAGGCGGGATCCGTGTCTGGTTTTTTTGTTAACAACGCCCGACCCTCAGAACGTTGCTCAATACCCAGCTCAGAGCGAGTAATGGCCAGATCCTTTGGCGCATCAATGCCAATACGTACCTGCCCACCCTTCGACGACACGACAGTGATCGTAATTGAATCGCCGATAACGAAGCTCTCACCAATTTTACGGGTTAGTACCAGCATCACTCACTCCATGAAGCTGCTGTTGAACTACTCTTCAACCGGATCGCCGTCTAAACCAAAGGCGGTGTGCAGAGAGCGAACGGCCAGCTCTAAAAACTTCTCTTCAATAATGACTGAGATTTTGATTTCTGAGGTCGTGATCATCAAAATATTGATGCCAACACTCGCCAGCGCACCGAACATCTGACTCGCCACCCCTGCATGCGAGCGCATGCCCACGCCAACCACAGAGACCTTTGCAATCTTACTATCACTCTGAACGCTTGTAGCGCCGATCTCGTCGGCTACTGCCCGCAAAATCTCCTCCGCTCGAGCGAGATCGCCACGGGCCACCGTAAACGTGAAATCAGTCGTGTTATCGTGGCCCACATTCTGAACAATCACATCAATCTCGATATTAGCATCGCCAACCGGACCGAGGATTCGATACGCGATACCAGGCATATCCGGCACACCAGAGACCGTCAGTTTGGCCTCATCTCTTGTAAAGGCAATGCCAGCAATAGTGGGGGTTTCCACGTCATTCGACTCCTCGATAGAAATTAGAGTGCCCGGACCTTCTTTAAAACTATGCAACACACGCAAAGGCACATGGTATTTTCCAGCAAACTCAACGGCTCTGATCTGCAACACTTTAGAACCCATACTCGCCATCTCGAGCATTTCCTCGAAAGTGATACGATCAAGCCTTTGTGCACTACTCACGACGCGTGGATCGGTGGTATAGACACCATCGACGTCGGTATAGATCTGACATTCATCTGCTTTCAGCGCAGCCGCAAGTGCTACGGCGGTGGTATCCGATCCGCCGCGACCCAGGGTTGTAATATTGCCGCTCGGATCGACGCCTTGAAACCCTGCGACCACTGTGACGAAACCAGCGTCTAAATCGCTCAATAACTGGGTAGCTTCAATGTGCTGGATTCGTGCTTTCCCATGCGCATCATCAGTCAGAATTTTAACCTGCCCGCCGGTATACGACTTGGCTTTGACGCCGCGCTTCGCAAGCGCCATCGACAATAACGCAGTTGTAACTTGCTCACCCGTCGACAGAAGAACGTCCATTTCTCGGGGCACTGGGCGACCTTGTATTTCATGTGCAAGCGCTACTAAACGGTTGGTCTCACCGCTCATTGCCGAGACCACCGCCACCACACGATGCCCTTGCATCTTGAATGCCGCAATTTTATCGGCAACACCTTCAATGCGCTCAATCGAGCCCACCGAGGTACCGCCAAACTTTTGCACAATTAAGCTCATTGAGCTCGACCACCTTTATTAAAATGGCGCGCATTAAACACTAAAACGCCAGGCTTTTAAACTGGAAACGGGAAATTAAGGTAATTGGGTATCAACCCATGCCGGGACCGCATCAAGAACATCATTTAATGCTTCTACGTCAACGCCTCCACCCTGCGCCATGTCAGCTCGGCCACCCCCTTTACCCCCCAATCTTTGGGAGAATTCGCGGATCAAATCACCGGCTTTCACAACCTCGGTCAGCTCGGAACTCACTCCCGCTGCAAGTGCGATTTTGTCATCCTCAACCACCGACGCCAGCAGTACAACGCACCGACCTAATTTGGACTTCATCTGATCGACCGCCTCTCGCAGGGCTTTCGCGTCTGCGCCATCAAGGCGCGCCGACAATACCGGGACTCCGCGCACATCGATGACTTTATCGGTTAAGCTACCACCGGCTGACTGCGCCATTTTACGCTTGAGCTGCTCGACTTGCTTCTCGAGATCTCGCACTTGCAAGCGCAGGGCCGAGGCGCGCACAAGCAGAGTATCCGGTTGAGCATTCAGCTCGGCACATGTCTCTAATACAGATTGCTCGAGTTGTCCGACGTGCTCAATGGCCGCACGCCCGGTCACCGCTTCCATGCGCCTTACCCCGGCAGCGACTCCGCCTTCTGAGATAATTTGGAACAATCCGATATCACCGGTGCGGGTAACGTGAGTGCCTCCGCAGAGTTCAACAGAAAACGCATCGTCCCCCATCGTTAACACTCGCACTTCGTCGCCATACTTCTCGCCGAACAGCGCCATGGCACCGGCATTAACAGCCTCATCCATGCTCATCAACTGAGTCGATACCGCCGTATTTGCGATAACTTGCTCGTTGACCATACGCACAATTGCGGTTCGTTGCTCAGCCGACACCGGCTGGTCATGTGAAAAATCGAAACGCAAACGCTCCGCGGTTACCAGAGAGCCTTTCTGCTGAATATGCGGGCCGAGAACCTTCCTCAGAGCAGCATGTAAAAGATGCGTGGCGGAGTGATTTCTGCGAATCGCCGCGCGGCGCAAACCATCGATACCGGCCACAATTGACGCTCCGACAGCCAATTCGCCATGAGCGACACTCACGTGGTGCAACATCAGGTCACCTTGTTTGGTGGTGGTCGTAACGGAGGCGTCAAGACCGGGCCCCTGAAACTGCCCTGTATCCCCAATCTGGCCACCAGACTCACCGTAAAAGGGTGTCTCATCTAGTATGACAACGCCCTGCTCACCGCTGCGAAGCGACTCACAAGCCGCTCCCTCTTTGTAAATAGCAACGACGCGCGATGAGGTCTGCTCACTGTCGTAGCCCATAAACTGTGTTTCACCGTCATGGGAGATCGTTTTACTGTAGTCGACCGAAAACTTTCCACCCTCTTGCGAGCGCACTCGCTGTCGCTCCATCTCAGCTTCATAGCCAGCGAGATCGAGCGTCATTTGCCTCTCTCGAGCGATATCATTGGTCAGATCCAATGGGAAGCCATAGGTATCGTAGAGTTTAAATACCAGTTCGCCGGGAATAACGGAGCCACTCATACGCTCGAGAGCCTCATCGAGAATTTGCATTCCATGATCGAGGGTCTTCGCGAACTGTTGCTCTTCTTTGTGCAAGACCTCTGCAACCTGAGCTGCTTTCACCCGCAGTTCTGGGTATGCGTCACCCATCTCTTCAGCCAGCGCATCGACGAGCTGGTAGAAAAACGGACCAGACGCACCCAGTTTATTGCCATGCCGCACCGCGCGCCGGATGATTCTTCGAAGCACGTAACCCCTGCCCTCGTTGCTTGGGCGCACGTCATCGACGATCAAAAAAGCACAGGACCGGATGTGGTCAGCAATGACTTTCAAAGAATTGTGAGATAAATCGTCGGTTCCAACCGCATTAGCCGCCGCTTTTATCAGTGCCTGAAACAGATCAATCTGGTAATTGTTGTGCACACCTTGCATGACAGCGGCGATACGCTCCAGTCCCATTCCAGTATCAACAGAGGGCTTCGGCAGGGGCGCCATAGTGCCACTCGCGTCTCGGTTAAACTGCATAAAGACCAGGTTCCAAACCTCGATATACCGATCCAAGTGATCATCTGGAGAGCCTGGCGGACCACCGGCGACATCAGCACCGTGATCATAAAAAATCTCAGAGCTTGGCCCACAAGGACCTGTATCGCCCATCTGCCAAAAATTATCCTCGTCGAGACGCGAAAAACGGTCGGGACTCACCCCCATCTCTTTCAGCCAAATATCAGCGGCCTCATCATCGGAGATATGCACCGTGATCCAAAGACGCTCTTCTGGCAGCTGCAACACTTCCGTCAAGAAAGTCCAGGCAAACTGGATCGCCTCACGCTTAAAGTAGTCACCAAAACTGAAGTTCCCCAACATCTCAAAAAAGGTGTGGTGCCGCGCGGTATACCCCACATTGTCTAGATCGTTATGCTTGCCACCAGCTCTGACGCAGCGTTGCGACGTCGTAGCGCGCTGATAAGGCCGCACCTCGGTACCCAAAAAGGTATCCTTAAATTGATTCATCCCTGCATTGGTAAACAATAAGGTGGGATCATTGCCCGGCACTAATGAGCTACTAGCAACTCTCACGTGCCCTTGACGCTCAAAAAAAGACAAAAAAGCTTCTCGTATTTCAACGGTTTTCATACAGATCTCGTTACTCAGAGCAAGTTAGGGCGCAAGTTCCGCCTCAGAAAATGTGCGCCCAGCCAGTAGGTGCAAGTGTAGGTGAAAGACAGTTTGTCCTCCCCCTTCTCCATTATTGACAATCACCCGGAACCCGTCTTCGACCCCCATTTTCCTGGACATTTCTCCGACAACCCACATCAGATGTCCAAGGAGCGCTCGATCGTCCGGGCTCGCATCAGAGAGTTTTGCGATGGGTATTTTGGGAATGATGAGCAGATGGATTGGGGCTGCAGGGTTGATATCTTGGATGACGATACACAGATCATCCTCGTACTCAATGTTCGCCGGGATTTCGCGAGCGATAATTTTTTCGAACAGTGTTGTCATGTCTCAGCTCAGCTTCTCGTCGGCGCGCAGCAAGCGGGCTTCAGATTCAAGCATCACGGGGATACCGTCACGTATCGGATACGCCAGCCCACTGGCTTTGCAAACCAATTCTTGTGCTTCTTGATCATAAGTCAAGGGCGCTTTTGTTACCGGACACACCAGTATTTCTAGCAATTTTTTGTCGAGCACACACCCTCCAGATCGAGTGCAAATTAATGTTGGAGTATAACGCGTTTCTTAGGGCTCAGACACCAGAGAAAAAAGGGTCTTTGGATCGACCCGCACAGCGCCAAAATTCATTCGCCAGTCCAAGTGCGGACCCGTAGCTCGGCCTGTAGCACCGACATCACCGAGTAACTCCCCTTGAGCAACGAAGTCACCGACCTTCACATGTACCGCACTCAGGTGCAGGAAAGAGGACGTCACGCCATAGCCATGATGCAAAATGACAGTGCCTCCCGAGTAATACAAATCAGCTTCGGCCAGCACGACCAACCCACTCACCGGTGCTGTGACCGGAGTGCCTGTGGGACGGGCAATATCCAATCCATAATGCGGATTACCCGGGACGCCATTATAAACCCGTTGGCTCCCATAAACCCCAGAGATTCGGCCCGAGAGCGGCATCTGCGTCGCGCTGAGTAACTCTTGTATACAGGGTGCGCACTCATACGCTTGCTGTTTTGCTTGCGCCACCTTAATACGCTCTTTGCGGATTCGTTCGGTATCTTCTTTAGGCGGCGTTACTGTTCGCTGTGGCACGCCATTGATGATCGAAATCGCGTATTCTCGTGGACTGATCATCACGCGCTGCAAGCAACTCGCACCATTCTTGAATTGAACGGCTAACTGGTGATCCAGCGCGTCGTCTCGACCCAAACCAACCCATGATAACCTTCCGTCAATGAGGGTCAGCTGAGAGCCGTTCCAGCTGACTTCCGTCGCATCCTGAGTCTCGATTCTGAGCCACGCACCCTGGGTTAACTCTCCTGATACCCGAGCACACTCATCTGCCGAAACGAATGTCGACAACATACCTAGCCCAGCGGCTGCTAACCAGTGAATCATAGTCCCTCCATGCGTTGGTATAGTGTACCCTGCATCGAAGATATCACAATGAGGAAACCCGCGTGTCACGCTACCGTCCCCCTCGCACCCCGAGTGCACCCTACATTACACGTCATGGGGCAGAGAACCTCAAAGCTGAGCTTGATCGACTCTGGAAAGTCGAGCGGCCTAAAGTTACCGATGCCGTAACAGAAGCTGCAAAAAATGGCGATCGCTCAGAAAACGGTGACTATATCTATGGCAAACGACGACTGCGAGAGATCGATGCCCGTGTCCGGTACCTCACCAAACGTCTTGAGACTATTACGGTGATTGCGCAACCACCTCCCGACCAAAGCCGCATTTTCTTTGGCGCCTCAGTCCTACTCAAGAGTGAACAGGGTTCGGTGCAGCAAATCCATATCGTGGGTGCAGATGAAATTGATCTAAAGATGGGCAAAATCAGTATCGACTCACCTCTAGCAAGAGCCATACTGGGCAAAAGCGCTGGTGATAGTGTTGAATTTGTTGCCCCTCGCGGACTCGAACTCAAGCAAGTAGAGCGGGTCGATTATGCTTTGCTGAACTCAGCCGAGGAGTCCACACGCTAGGGTCTTAATCGACTCAGCGCCCTAAAAAATAGCAACTATTCCCACTCATTTATTCCTCTGCGTCGTGAGTTGTCCCAAACGAATCGTTATAATGCACGATTGCGTAAGTTCAATCCCTTACTAACACTCACCTGACTGCTGAGAGACTGTCCAGAATGACTGATCAACGATACAACGAACTGCACCATGCCAACGAGTTTATTGAACGTCACATTGGTATCTCAGTCACTGAGCAAGTCGAGCTCTGCACGCTGCTGGGTTATTCGTCAATCGATGAGCTTATCGCCGCCACCGTGCCGGCCTCTATCCTGAAATCGGATGCAATGGACCTAGATTCCCCGCAGACCGAGCGCTCTGTATTACAAGAACTCCATGCCATTGCGCAGCAGAATAAAGTGCTCAAATCGTACATTGGATGTGGGTTCTACGACACCATTACGCCTAATGTAATCCGCAGAAACGTGCTAGAAAATCCCGGTTGGTACACTGCCTACACCCCCTACCAGCCCGAAATTTCGCAGGGTCGATTAGAGGCTTTGCTCACTTACCAACAAATGGTCATTGACATGACGGGGATGCCACTCGCAAATGCCTCGATGCTCGACGAGTCTTCCGCTGCCGCAGAGGCGATGACACTGCTGCATCGCGTCAACAAACACGCCAAAAGCGAAGTCTTCCTGGTGGCAGACGACTGCCATTCTCAAACTATCGCCGTCCTAAAAACCCGAGCGGAACCGCTCGGTATTACCTTAATTGTCGGCGATCCAAGTACATTGATCAAAGAACATGCGGCCTTTGGACTACTCCTGCAATACCCCGGTACTTATGGCGACATCCGAGACCTTGAACCCCTTATTAAAGAAGCGCACGGTAACCACACCTTAGTAGCGGTGGCGGCCGATCTACTCAGCTTGGCACTGCTGCGATCGCCGGGATCGCAGGGCGCTGATGTGGTTCTTGGAAACACCCAGCGGTTTGGTGTACCAATGGGCTTTGGAGGGCCACACGCGGCCTACTTTGCAACCCGAGATGAGTACAAACGATCAACACCTGGCCGCATCATTGGTGTTTCAATTGACCGTAGCGGTAATCGCGCTCTACGCATGGCGATGCAAACACGCGAACAGCATATCCGCAGAGAAAAAGCGACCAGTAACATCTGCACCGCCCAAGCCTTACTGGCCATCATGGCGGCTTTTTATGCGATGTATCATGGTCCCACTGGCGTCCGCCGTATTGCAGAGCGAGTCCACTATTTAACTTCGAAGCTCCATGCGAGCCTCACGAGTGCGGGTGTTTCTGTGGTCAACACCACTTTCTTTGACACCCTAACCATCTCCGTTGAGGACAGCGCTACTCTTATCCAACGAGCCGAATCAATGGGCTGCAATCTCCGCCAAATCGGCAATCAGCAAGTCGGTATTTCAATCGATGAGACAACCACGCTTGAAGATATTCGAAGCCTGATCGACCTATTTATCGAGAATGCACCAATGCTCGATACAACGGCCGACATTATCCCTATCCAATTACAGCGCGCGGTCGACTACCTGCAGCATCCGCTGTTCAACGACTACCATTCCGAAACTGAGATGATGCGCTACATGCGTCGGCTTGAACAAAAGGATATTGCCCTCAATCAAGCCATGATCCCACTCGGCAGTTGCACCATGAAGCTGAACGCGACCGTCGAGATGATTCCGGTAACGTGGCCTGAATTTGCTAACATGCACCCCTTCGCCCCCGCCCATCAAACCCAAGGTTACCAGCAACTGTTGGCGCAGCTCGAAGTGATGCTGCAAGAATGCACAGGTTATGACGCGATGTCGCTCCAACCAAACGCTGGGTCTCAAGGTGAGTATGCCGGTTTACTCGCGATTCGCCGTTATCACGAGAGCCGCGGAGATCAGCACAGACGAATCTGCCTGATTCCCTCGTCAGCTCATGGCACTAATCCCGCCAGCGCAGTCATGGCTGGTATGCAAGTGGTCATGGTTGGCTGTGATGAGGACGGCAACGTCGATATGGCCGACCTGCGAGAAAAGGTAGAGACCCACTCTTCTACGCTCGCTGCAATTATGGTGACTTACCCCTCAACACACGGCGTGTTTGAACAAGAAATCGTTGCATTGTGCGATTTAATACATGAGCACGGTGGGCAAGTTTATGTTGATGGCGCCAATCTCAATGCCCTTGTTGGGATTGCCGCACCCGGGAAATTTGGCGCTGATGTGTCGCATTTAAACTTGCACAAGACTTTCTGTATTCCTCATGGCGGTGGCGGCCCCGGCATGGGGCCCATAGGCGTGGGTGCTCATTTAGCGCCCTTCCTGCCATCACATCCTCTGGTACCCGTGCACGACCTGCCAGCCACCAACGATACCGTGTCCTCGGCGCCGTTCGGAAGTGCCTCTATTCTGCCAATCTCATGGGTCTACATCAGACTGATGGGCGCGAGTGGCTTAAGGCTCGCCAGCCAAGTTGCTATTCTGTCAGCCAACTATGTTGCGCATCGCCTGAGACCTCATTTCCCCATTCTTTACACGGGCAAAAATGGCACTGTTGCGCACGAATGTATCATCGATATTCGACCGATCAAGGAATCCAGTGGTATAGGCGAGGAAGATATTGCAAAGCGTCTGATGGACTTTGGTTTTCATGCGCCAACGATGTCATTTCCCGTCGCGGGCACTTTGATGATAGAGCCCACGGAATCAGAATCAATCGCCGAACTCGACCGCTTTTGCGACGCAATGATTGCGATTCGGGAAGAAATCAGAAAAGTGGAGCGTGGCGAATTTGACGCCATAAACAACCCGCTGAAAAACGCGCCTCACACCGCCCTCGAGAGTATTTCTGACGGCTGGCCGCATCCTTACACTCGTGAGCAAGCGGTGTACCCCGTGGCTAGCTTGAGGAACGCCAAGTATTGGCCGCCGGTTAATCGCGTTGACAACGTATATGGCGACCGCAACTTGATCTGCTCCTGCCCACCGATCGAGGACTATATCGACTCGTGAGTGGGCGCTGAGCGCACCCGGTCCGGGACTATTGCTCTATTGCGGCTGGATCGCACTGCTATTCAGCCTAACATAAAGTGCGATTCTATCGGTGCAGCGCCATGACTATTACGGCTGGATTTCGCCGACATCCAGCCCCAGCTGGGAATCGGCGCCGAACTGTTCCGACCACTGATCGATCACGCTGTGAAGCTGTTCCTGGGATCTCAGTTTGCGTCGGTTGCCGCGCGGTACCAACCGATTAACTTGATCCTCATCGAGCAGTCGGGCTTTGGCTCGATCTCGCCATTGAGTCTCTAACACCTCAAGTATCAGGGCTTTCGCCGCGGAGTCGTAAATCGGGCAGGTCACTTCTACACGAAAATCCAAGTTGCGCGTCATCAAATCAGCAGAGGAAATAAAGACTTTCGGATCACCGTTGTTGTCAAAAACAAACACTCTGGGATGTTCAAGGTATCGATCAACGATACTGATCGCCTTAATATTCTCACTCAAACCTTTTACACCTGCTTTCATCGAGAACATGCCTCTAACGATGAGTCTGATCTTCACGCCGGCTTGACTGGCTTGATAAAGCTTATCGACCACTGTCTGATCCACCAAATTATTGCACTTGATGAAGATGCCTGCAGGGCGCCCCATTTGGGCATTCGCAATCTCGGCGTCCATCAGTGCCATAAGACCCGAGCGATTGCTGTTTGGCGATACCATCAAATGTCGATAGCGAAAACGCCGGTAAGTATGCCTAATAAAATCAAAGACATTCGATACCTCAAGACCAATCTCTCTGTCAGCGGTGAGCAAACTAAAGTCGGTGTAAAGGCGCGCTGTACTCTCGTTAAAATTACCCGTTCCCAAATGGGCGTACTGGCGGTTACCGGTTTCTTCCATGCGATTGATCAAAATCAACTTCGAGTGTACTTTCAAGCCGGGTATCCCGAAGATGACCTGCACCCCAGCGTCTCCAAGCACTCGCGACCATCGGATATTGGCACTCTCATCGAATCGAGCTTGCAGTTCAATCACCACAGTCACCTGCTTCTGATTCCGAGCGGCGTTGATGAGCGCGTTCACCACGTGAGAATTTGAAGCTACGCGATAGAGCGTCATACTAATCGAGGTCACCGCAGGATCAAGAGCGGCGGTGTGCAATAAGTCCTCGACGTAACGAAAGGAGTGGTAAGGGTAATAGAGCAACACATCGCGCTCTCGTATTTTCTGGAAAATACTCGAGTTCGGTCGGTCTAGAAAGGGCAGACGCGCAGGAGCAACAGGTTCAAACTCTAAGTAGTCGGC
>Ga0136655_1001174_pt1 | contig 11828 bp, 10 predicted proteins | sample CPBDNA_2_FD_94863 | JGI IMG/M metagenome (GOLD analysis project Ga0136655, IMG submission 94863) | Freshwater to marine salinity gradient microbial communities from Chesapeake Bay, USA - CPBay_Spr_15_0.8_DNA (version 2) | ecosystem: Environmental > Aquatic > Marine > Coastal | place: USA...
ATGCAGATCAGCATCAGATGGCTCAATATCAGGTATGAATATATCTGGATTTTTCAACTTATTTGTCACTGATCAATCCTTATATTTTAGGTTCAATTTTTTGAATATATAGCGGTGTAGTCTTTCGTCATTTCCAAGAGGGATATGATCAACATCGTATGTGAATTCTTCCCCCTTGTTTAGAGGAACACCAACACATGATAATTTTGAGCACAGAAAATTTGTAACATCGCGAACGTTGGAACCAATTTCTCTTGGGACCGGAGCATCTACCACCACCATGTAGTCCACCACTACACCTTCTTTGCCGAGAATGTAGGCTATGTCAGTCACAGCATTACCACCAAGCGAGTGTCCTACTAGAACAAGCGGATGCTTCAAAGTTCCATCCCGGTGAGCTGTGAGTAACTCCATAGCAATACGCCCGGACACATAATGCGGACGTGCACGCTTTTCGCCTGTCACCTTTTCCAGCAGGTTGTTCATTCCGTAACCAATGAAAGGTAGATCACCAAAAAGACCATTTACTGCCACAAATGTGCCATCGAATTTATTAGACAATTCAGGTTCCTTTGGTGTGTTGGGCTTATCTGACACATTTTTACAAGATACCATAAAAGTCACAGACAAAATGACAACCACCGAAAGAACAATCTTAGCGTATTTCATTTGGTACCCTCAGTTTTAATTTGACGATCGCATTTCATTCAGCTTTTCACGCATAGTGTGCATCGCTTCAAAAGTGGTATCAACCGACATTGGAGCGTACATCGAAAGATCGAGACGCGTAACCCATTCAGCCCGGACACCGGATGAATCCTGTATGATACAGAAATATGCATCTTGCCAAGGGTCGTATTCGCTCATAAAGAACTCCGCTGCCTGACCCATTGGGTCGCGCCCTTTTGCGTGTACGACAGGCTTATGATCAGGTATGCGCTGCTTATTACGTGTCGCTTCCATACTCAAATCATTATTCTTTCGAAGAATAGCTGCGGTTTCGTCAGGTAGTCTCATTTGTTTCTCCTAGAGGTGTCATTGACACTATTTGACACTATTTTTTACCTTTTGTCAATTTCTTTCTATTCAAACGGTCCATTTCGAGACGAACATCAATCCACTCGCTAAGGCGTTTTGAACTGATTGCCCCGGCGCCGCCAGCCACAAGCTCACCACCTTTGAGCAGAACAAAGCTTGGAACCGCCCGACAATCATAGTCAGCCGCCAGCTCCGGTGAGTCCTTAAGATCACAATACAGGAACAGAATATCGTTACCACGCTTGCGCTCTAACTTGTCGAGCGCTTCATCAAACAGGTTACATGGTCCTGCCCAGTTTGCCACGAACGTCAACAATATCAAACCGTCTGACTTCTCATGTGCGAGAAGTTCATCAAATTCTTTCTTGGTGGTCATGGTTAGCTGATCGGGTTCAGCAAAGCTCATGTGGTTATCCTTTCTCTTGCGCGACCACGGCGTGTTAGTGGTTCGACATAGGTTTCCTCATCGTCTCCCTCTAATAACACATCGTCAGCACTCATGACACCTCTTTCTACAAGAAGTGCACATAATTCTTCGTGTGGTGGTAAAAACAGATGCTTTTTTGCTTTACCATTAACTTTGTATGATCTACTAATACTGCGTTCAGCCCCAATAAGTTTGTTAACAGTCTTCACCATCTCACTTTTAGTATTTTTATATCTGTTGGTGCACCATACTTTCCAATGAGCGTGTATATCATCTGTATCCACCAAGACATAAGTATCATCGTTCACGGTAGTTTTTTCTGTAAAATCAATGAACGGTAGACCTCTGCGATCATCCTCTTTGATGTAACCTTCAGCCAAGGCTTCAACCAGTGATCTGTGTTCGGGGGAAGTGTTTTCACGCACCTGTTCTTGTAGACCTTCAGTTTTAGGAACATCGAATAGAAAGCGCACCCAACCAATTTTAGGTTCAGGCCATTGAAGCATAATATTCATGAATGCCTCATATCCACCATTTTCAAGTTGTTCTGCAATTGCACCAAAATAGTCAGTATCTTGGCGTCGAGTATCCGCCATCTTAAGTACGAAAAAACGACGCTCGTCTTGTGTTGCAGGTGTGTGAAAATCTTCATTTGTAATACTGATCAGGCGTAGGAAGTTTTTCTTGGTGCTTGTATTTCTGAACTTGATGCGCTCTGTGCGATCGCTAGACGTGATAATATCTTTCAACTGTCCTTCGTGCTTCTTATCGCCACCCCACGTAGCCTCTTCCAGCACGCAAACCAGTGAGCCACCCAACATATTGTTGAATTGTCCAAACACGTCGTCAATGTTGGCTGTCTTTGAAATATAACCTTCCAACAATTTACCTAGCACAGTTTCAACCAAGAAAGATTTACCAGTACCTTTTGAGCCACTGATAGAAATCATCACGCCGGGCAACTTATCAGGGTGTTGAAAGATGTGAGCAAAATATGTCATTAGATAATTATAATGCTCTTGATTGTTTCGGCACAAATTTACCATAATATGATTTAGCAATTTGTCACAATTACCTTCCGCCGGCTTAACAGGAAACCCTTTCCACGTGTTATACAGCCCACGCAATGTTTCATCATCACTTGGATAGAAACCAAAGCCTAATTTGTATGATCGACGTTTTGACCATTTCATCCATTCGGACGCAATTTGAACCTCTTTAAATTCATCACCGTTTGGAATTGACATACGGTCATTTTGATAGAAGTCTTTGAAGTCTTTCGTGTTGAAAGATATGAAGGTCTGATTATTCACCGGCTGCTTTGTTTCTTCAATGACCATCATCTTTCCAGAGTCAACAACTGCGGCGAATTTCTTGTTGTAATCAATCAAATGCTTTTCAAGCTTTGGATTTACGTCAGGACCGTTTTCCAAGCTTTCCTTCTTGATAACCTGCTTGATTTCTTTTACGACTTTGTTCAACGAAGACTGCGACATGCCAGTTTTTTCTTTGATGGCATCCAAGCTTTTATGATAGTCAACGGTGGAAATTTCAGCACTCACAATAACCTTGATTGCCTCTTCCAGCTTTTCACCGCCAGTTTTATCATTGACGCCTTCTAACAGTTTATCAACAATATCTTTGTCCGAACGTTCATCATCATCATCATCGTCGTCTTCGTCTTCGTCCATTTCACGACGTGCGGCATCGAGAAGGTCTTGTGCAGACGCACCTGTGTCCAAGCCATCCTTATCGACGAACTCCATAAGATCATCAAGCGAATGATCGTACCTGATCATCATTTCATTTACGAAGTCAATACGATCATATTCGCGGCAGCTATCATGCTGACAATTGGCAGCAGCGTTTTCCTTACCATCAACGCCGGGGTTCCAAGTGCAGAACGCCACGTCGGTCTCGTCTTCAGCGTTGCTATGTCCTGCGTCGAACGGGCACTCGAATACCAGCTTGCCTTCTTCTTTTTCTTCTCTTACTTCTTCGAGACTTTCGAAGTAATCAGCGATGCGGAAACCTCCACCATATTTAGCAAAGAACCTCTTGAGGCCGGGAGTCCAATCCTCTTCACTTTTCGTTTCCGAGCCGAAGTGTTCTCCGAGATTATCGACTGCTTTGATACCTGTTTTTGGTTTAATTCGCTGCGGACGTGGGTCCCCGTCTTCGATTGATTCAAGCTCAAGGCAGTCTCCAAAAATAACGTGTGTTTCATAAGGCGCTCCGGGCGCATGGCGTGGCATGTAAAACAGGCGTGACACATCTGTGCACGACCTATCAAATTTTGTGTTAAGCAATTCAGCAACACCGGCATATTTCTTAGCCCACTTTTCCATACCGTCTTTATGCGTGAAGCCTTCTTCCGCAGGACGAAAAGGGTCTGTCAAAATAAATATGGCGCGGTATTTCGGCATAGGAGCATGTTCGGTGAATACCTTCACACCTTCGCTCGTTTGCTTAACGTCAGTCACAACAATGTTTTCAACAATACGTGGGTCAATACCCTTATGGACCGTGAGATATTCGTACATATCATCACCATCCAGAGGATGCTTCGCATCAGCTATGGCGAGCTGCTTGAACACATCGTCACGACTGTATTGTGACTCGTCTTTCATATGTGAATGAGACGTGTAAATAATAGCAAACAAATGTTGCTTTTTGATTTCTTTGATTATCTCGTCGATCGGGGCGCCATGATCAATGTCAAGCGCCAGAATATTCAGCTCACGAACTGATGCACGCTTACGTGTCAGTTTACCTTTAGTGTCAGGAATAAGATCGCCCTGCATAAAGCAGATGCCATCCTTGGGTCCTTCAACGTGTGTGGATAATTGGTCAATCAGGGTGGCAAATGGAATTTCTTTATTCTTCCAATTGAATGTATCACTCGACGCACCCATACCTATTTTCAACTTGTCGTTGAACCACTCAAGGTCTTCGTTAGACACATTTTCAAAGCCGTGCCATACGGCTTGATTATCGGGTTTAGACACTTAAAGGTTCTCCTATAAAATTTCAATCTATATACTATGATTCCACAAATCAAAAACAATTACAAGCTTTTTCTTTTATTAGGACCAAACAAATAAAAAACCCCGCCCTGTTAAGAGCGAGGTTTTTATGACCTGATAGCAAGATCAAAACATCAGGAGACGACGGAAATAAGTCAGGTCTTTTCCATAAACGCATCTTAGCATTTCCACGAAAAATGTCAACAATAAAAATAATAGTGGCTCATTTAAAGTGCCATTATTAATTTCTTTTGCGTGTCGCTTGGGTCAATGTAAGCACGCGTAGTGCGTATGTCTGCGTGCCTCAAAAGCTCTTGCACATCGGCAATCGACCCACCAAGTGTGTTACACTTGCGTGCCAGATTGGTTCCGAACGTCCGGCGCCCGGTGTGGGAAGAACAGCCTTGCAGACCAGCTTTGCGATACATATTGAAAAGATACACCGTCACATTATTTGGTGACATAACCCCACCACGTGATGCCTGAATTATCGTGTCTGAACTCGCTGCATTATCTGACTTCAGATTTTCTAGTGCCTCACGGAGCATAGGATGCATAAATACTTTTGTATCAGATTTATTGCCTTTGGTGATCGAAGAGCTAAGCTCGATCAAGCCACCCGCCGGTATCAAATTACCAGTGGCGTCGAGTACGTCACTCCAACGTAATCCTGCAATCTCTTTCGAGCGCAAACCACACTTGAATGACATAGCTAAAATAACGGTGTCACGTTTGGGGTTCAAACCCATCGCTACAATGTCACGAAGATTTTCAAATTGTTCATCAGTTAGAATTTTTGCACGTTTCGTAGTCATGGCGGTCTCCTATAAAATTGATCTTGCAATTTGTTAGCACAATCAATTTAAGAAAACAACCCCTATTCTATTTCAAGAACTTCTTCCGTTTCATCCACCGGTGTTAGATCACGCATACCATGCTCCGGGCAGTCTTTATTATACACATCGATCATCTTACCATCAGGGGCAATCAGGATGATGGCTGCTGCTTCCAACACTTCTTTACACGGACAGTCTTTGTTTTTGTTAAAGAACTTCTGTGGCTTTTTCATTTGTTAACACTTTCTTAACCATATTAATTTTTTAAGAATAACACAGTTGACACCAAAAAAGCAATTGTCTATAAGGGTGGCACACAACACGAAAACAACACAGGAGACCGCACAACATGAAGACCCTTAACACACAAGAAACAGCAGTAGTATCAGGCGCAACAGAAACTAAGACGCTAACAATCGCTGCAAACTCGAAAGCTTTCAAAGAGCTTATCTCTGGTATTTATTCTGATAAAGAATTTGCTATCACTCGCGAACTATTTGCAAATGCATGGGATGCCCACGTTGACGCAGGTATTTCTTCACGTCCTTTTGAGGTTAATGCTCCAAGCGATTTTGACCCGACATTCGCTGTACGCGACTTTGGTCCTTCAATGTCCCATGAGTTGGTGATGAATCTTTATTCACAATTGTTCATGTCAACAAAAGATAACCCAAACAGCGATGAAAGCAACAAATTCACAGGCAAGTTTGGTCTTGGTTCAAAAACACCATTTGCTTACACGGATGCATTTCAATTGAGCACATATAAAGATGGCATCGTGAACAACTACGATATCTTTATGAACGATGGCGTCCCACAGATTTCTCTTTTCTCAACACAACCAACGGATGATGAAGATGGTGTACGTGTTGCATTTCCTGTCGAGAAAGCCGACTTTCATTCATTCTATCGTGCCATTAGAACAGCAAGTGAAGGTCTTGATGTTTTACCAATTATCAGTGGTTTTTCGATTGAGTTGAAAAGAGACGAGGTTGTATTATCTGGTTCGAATTTCAAATACTTTGGTAAAAACGTTGCACAATCTTCGTATAATGGTTTACGTGTTCGTCAGGGAACTGTTATCTATCCATTGAACAGCAATGCTATTGCCAATCTACCTAATGATCTTTTTAGCTTCTTTTCTTTCAACATGCAGATTGATGTACCAATTGGTGATCTGGAAGTGAACACCGCACGTGAAGCCTTATCATATGATGAACGCACACAAACAAACCTGATCAAACATCTTCAGACAGCCCATGATGAACTACGAGATAGCATGTCTGCATCATTCAAAGGTGTTAAAACATACGCCCAGTTTTGCAATGTTCACAGACAGCTTTCGGAGAATTTTGACAATTATTTCTTCCAAGCAGTAAATGGCGGTCTGAATTTTCGCGGCAAAGAATTCGCGAAGTATTTAGCTTTTAAGATTTATTCAAAAATGGTTGGACCTGAAAATAAAGATGGCAATGGTCTGACCCTATCTTTTTCTAAAAAGCGGTTTGACAGTGACTATTGCCTGTATTCTTCAAGTGATATTAATTCTTTGAGTGTTATGTCTTTTCGCAAAGGAAGGGGCGTCAGCGATTCTTTCTCTGAAACCAGAGAAAGCAAGAAATCAAAGCTTGGAATGTTTAAAACTATCACATTTACATCTGGTAAATCATTTTCAGTTGTTTTTGAGAGAATTGTAGACAACAAACCATTGTTTAAAAGTGCATCACGTTTCCGTAAGATTGCAAAAGAGCTTAATAAGCTAAAAGGTCGTGAGGTTCTTTGGATACGTACAACTGGTGACGACAGAAACATCGAACGCCAGAAAGCTGAACTGTTGGTACAGCTAGGTCGTCCTAAAATTCAATTCATTGATCTTGCTGACATTGAAATTGAAAAAGGCGAAGCTGCTGAAAGAATAGTAGTTAAGCCACCAGAATACACAAATTATTGTAATTCTTATTACAAACCTTTCCGCGACCCACTCCCGTCTGACCCCACACCACAGGAAGCTTACTACATCAATCGCTATGCACGTGAACCAATGACCAAGCGCCATCTAAGTACGCTTATAGCCGCTCTGCGAAAGCTACAGGCGGCAAACATAATTCCAGACTTACCTATCATTGGGGTTAATTCTTCGCAGTCCAGCAAAATCAAAAACTTCCCCGGTTGGAAAGAACTTGAAAGTGTTATCGAAGAAAATATTGCAAAACTGATCAATAAAGATGATGTTGTAACTATGCTTAAGAGTAAGCTTGTGAAAGAGGTAACGTCTCTTGATACGAACTATCCTCTTAATAAAATGAATAACCTACTTCAGTATAATCAACATATCTCTGATAACAAATTGTTAGATGCCCATGGCTCCAGAAATGTCAAACTAGGCAATCAGTGGGCAATTCGTCAGGAAGCAAAGAAGAATGGTATATGGGATTTGTACGCCTTTATGCGTGAATTCACCGAGCGGAAACAATCATACGTGAATAATAAGATTGAAGTTGCTCTTGCTATTATGGGTTCTGAAGAACTCGAAGCAATGTTCCCACAGGAATATAAAGTTTATTCAAATAAATTGGAAAGTATCGTTTCTCGTATTGATGAATTTAATACCAAATACGAGCTGCTTTCATACTTGAATGTGCATGGCGATGATAGCATTTTCGCTGTAAGAAAATATCTTGGTTTGATGAAATAAGTCATTGACAAACACTTCCCCCTATGTTTTATGGGGGAAGATTTAGATTAACATAAGGAAAAAGGAGTTTACATATCATGGCTCAAGTAGCTTATCGCATGTCCACCAAGAGCATTACTTTGATGCTTAACAATCAACCGGCTATCATACCGTCTTCGCATATTAATTTTGACGAAATCAAATCTGAATTGATGAAAGATGTGCACGACGAAGATCGCATCGCAGATTTGACAGACCTTATCAAGGCAATCAAAATTGCAAGTGCTGGTCGTGTTGAAGTTTACAATTCAAAGGTTTTGTTTGACGGTGTTGAATGTCACAATTTCCTTGCAACACGAATTCTTCAACATGCACACAACAAGCTACCTTTTGAGCCGTTGATGCTGATGTTGACAAACCTGATGGATAATCCGAACACAGAAATTCGCAATGATTTGTTTGCATGGTTGGAAGCTGGCGATATGCCTGTGACTTCAGATGGACATATCATCGGTTACAAATATGTGCAGGATGATTATTATTCTGCTCACATTGGTACTAATGGTAAGGTGTTCCACGGTCTTTATGAAACAGTGTCTATGCCACGCGGTGAATGTGATGAAGATCGCAAAAGGACATGCTCAACTGGTCTACACTTCTGCTCATTCGGATATCTTGGACACTACTCTAAGAACTACCGTATTATTATCGTGAAAGTCAATCCCAAGAACATCACAGCCATTCCTGACGAATACAATTTGCAAAAAGCCCGGTGCTGTGAATACTATGTGATGGGCGAAATCACTGAAGATTTAGCTGATCATTATCGTGGTACAACCATCACTACACCTGAAGGTAACACAAGCGAATTCACACTTAACGAAGTTGAAGACGTTGATGGTGTTGAAGAAGAGACTTTCTACGCCAACGCCGGCGAAGGACGGGACGAAGGTTTTGTATCACCGAGCGGTTATAAGTCTCTTGCCACACCCGCAGGTATTGATGCTTACAAAGATGAAAAAGCTGATGCCAAAGCGCATAATGCTAAAGTGAAAGCAGCTCTTAAAGACAAGTCATTCACTACCCGTCAAGGTGTGAAGATCAAAGCTTACAAATTGTTCAAAACTGTAGGGTTGCATGGACAACGTGGTGCCTCCAAAAAATTAGGTATACCACGGACCACAATTCAAAGTTGGTTGCTTAGTATTCTAAACGAGACTAAGTAATCCTCTGGACAGGCGGACGTGTTGTGTGTGACCGCCTGTCCACTCATTCAATTAGAAAAAAGAAAGAAAGGAAAATCAAAATGATTTGTTATAAAGACAAGACGTTTTGTTCAGCTTATCAGGCAGACTGTCCTGCAATCATCCCAACAAAATAAGGAGACCCCTCTTGCCAGTAATTTATCAAAAATTCATATATCGCGAAGACCTCGAAAGCAATCCAGACTCAATGTATCTGTTTGGAGATAATGACAAGCGCACAGGCTATGGCGGTCAAGCCAGAGAAATGCGTGGAGAACAAAATGCCATTGGTATACGCACAAAGTGGATTGGCTCAAATTCTAAGGCTTCGTTCTTTTCAGACAAAGACTTTGACTTTATTGCAGTCATGATCGAAGAAGACTTGGAACCAGCAATTGCTCACCTTCGCGCCGGTGGCATACTTGTCATACCGCTCGACGGACTTGGGTCAGGGCTGTCACGTTTGCCAGAAAAGGCACCCCGCGTAAATGAGTTTCTTGAAGATCGCCTTGAAGAGCTTGAGCGTGTCACTACGATTGATTGGAACAAGCGCTAATGATGTTAACTCCATCGGAGAAGTTCCAAAATCAGTTAAAAGAAGAAATCATTGACAACAGGTTAGCTGTCAGTGGGTTTATTCATATGATGGTTGGCGACTTAATTGGTGAAGGTGAGACACGAACAGTCTATGATTGTGCCCTGTCCCCTGCACTTGTTATCAAGCATGAACCAAATCAAACTATGCATAATGTCCTTGAGTGGGAAATTTATAAAGATTTGGAAGGCAACAAAAATAAGCTGAAAAAATGGTTGGCTGAACCTGTAATGCTATCCCCATGCGGACGTTGGTTGATAATGGAAAAAACGTCACCACCACCACCCAGCTTTATCTATCCAAAGAAAATGCCAAAAGCACTACGTGATTTTCATAATGAGAATTTTGGTCTTATCGACGGAAAGTTTGTGTGTCATGATTATGGAAGCATTCCACTGATCACCGACCCGGAATCAAACAAACGTGTTAAAGTGAAATGGCGTAGGTATAGCGGAGAAGTTTGATGCGTATCGAGAAGCACAGGAACAAGTTTGTTGCCTATATACCGTTCAGCATGAAAGAGAATTTCAGGGACGGTGGATGGCTTTGGGACAAAGACCTGAAAAAGTGGATAACCTTCGACATAAAGAAGGCTGCCTTGTGGCACGATTTTGCTGTCGGTGTGGCACGCAAAGAGCTTGACGACTATAAGTCTGGTCTGACAGGCGCCGTTGCTGACTCGATGAAAGAAGAAAGTGACTTCCACGTACCAACACCGGACGGTTTGAGTTTATTACCCTTCCAGATCGCCGGTGTTGAATACGCTGTCAAACGAAAAGACACGCTAATTGCCGACCCGCCGGGTTTGGGCAAAACTGTTCAAGCTATTTCATTCGGGAATTATATCAAAGCACGGCGAGTGCTGGTAATTTGTCCATCATACCTCAAAGTTAACTGGTCTCGCGAGTATAAGAAGTGGGATATGTTGGGTTTGAGTGTGGGTATCGCAACAACTGTGCAAAAAGACAAGCTAGGGTCAAACGGGGACCCCCTACGAAAGCCGGCAAAGGAAAAAGGGCGTCTTGGTGCCAAGATTAAGTACAGCGCTCCTGTGTGGCCTGATACGGACGTTGTGATCATCCATGACAACCTTATGCCTGTATTCTATGAGAAAATTCAGTCAATACGATGGGATTTGTTCATCGCAGACGAAGTACAGGCGTACACAAACGCCAAGGCTGCACGCTCCACATATGTTTGGGGTGGCGGCGCAGGTAAGAAACGAGTGAAACGACCACCAGCAAAGAGACGTATGTTTTTGACCGGTACCCCGATAACAAAAAACCCATACAATATGTGGGTATTTTGCATGAATTTTGACTATGAGAACCTTGGTCGCAACTGGAAGAAGTTTATCTTCAGGTATTGTGCTGCATACAAAGACAACTTTGGCTTGCACTGGGACGGTGCTTCAAACCTTGAAGAGCTGAACTTCAAACTACGTGAAGCTTTCATGGTGCGCCGAGACAAAGTATCTGTGCTTAAAGACCTACCACCCAAGCGCCGGGAACTTATTGTCCTACCTGATGATGGTCTGGCGAAGCAGGTTGCTGCCGAGGTGAACTACGTTGGTGAAATGATGAAAGACTTCGAAGCAATGGTGGGCGCCGTTGATCTTGAAGACGAAGAACAAACCTTGGATGCGTTGCAGAATTTATTCCCGTCTGACACGTCAAACATGAGCTACGAAGACATTGCCGACCTCATGACGAATGAGCAGGTTGTAGCTTTCGATGAAATATCTGAACTACGAAAGAAAATGTCTATTGCCAAGATACCTCTTGTCAAAAATCATGTGGACAATCTTTTACAAGGTGATGAAAAGATCATCATTTTTTGCCACCATAAAGCTGTTGCTGATGAATTGCACAAACACTATCCTGATGCTGCTTTCATCACAGGTAAAGTCCACGCGGACGATCGCCAAGCACAGGTAGACCGGTTCCAAGAAGAAGACGATTGCCGGTTGATCATTGGTAACATTGGTG
>Ga0136655_1001176_pt1 | contig 11823 bp, 10 predicted proteins | sample CPBDNA_2_FD_94863 | JGI IMG/M metagenome (GOLD analysis project Ga0136655, IMG submission 94863) | Freshwater to marine salinity gradient microbial communities from Chesapeake Bay, USA - CPBay_Spr_15_0.8_DNA (version 2) | ecosystem: Environmental > Aquatic > Marine > Coastal | place: USA...
AGCCTGATCGAATCCGCGTTGTCTTAACCTTCGGGGGTGCAAAGGAACGGCAATCACCGCACAAGGTTTTCTGCGAGTGCTAGCCTCTTGTCGAACGCCGGCGTAATACGCCTCCATCACGAGTTCGAGCTCTTTACTCAGCCCCGCGCCGATATCTAACCGTTCGTTGAATTTGTAATCTGCAATTAGCTGATCGATTGGCGTAGCGTAGGCGAATGCGCCGCGGCAGAGTGCAAATGAGGGAGGGTGGGTGGCGCAGCGATTGCAGGGCTCACCTTGGTGCTCGCTCTGTGGCCCGGCTTCGCTCTTATTGTCGCTCTCGCAACTGAGTCCGCAAACAGTGCATGCGTGCTTAATGCGGGGCAGACTCAGAAGGCAATGGCTGCAGAGCGTGCTGTGCGTGTCTGAATCAAGGCCGCAACAGCAGCAGAGGCCGGATACAGTCCGAGCTAATCGATCCGCAACAAAGCGGCGTACTTGACCTTCATACACAAAAATTTCGGAAACTAAATCAGTCAAAAGTCGCCTCGCGATCGTTGGTTGCTCGTAACAAATGTGTCGAGCCCCTTTGGTGTAGTCGCAAAGCGCGACGATTGCCAGTTGAGCCGAAAAGCGCTGGCGACTCACCTCGCGCGGCTAGGGTTTCTAGGGTTCTTCCCCTATAATCCACGAGTAATTGAGTGCGGTAGAACGAACTGCCTGCAGCAGCGTGCTGCGATGCAGTGTCATCAGATTAGAATGTTCGAGGAGAATACCAATGCCAGCCTACAGAGCGCCGATCCAAGATATCGGCTTTTTGCTAAACAACGTGTTCGATGCGGATAGCTTGTTTTCATCGATGCCGGGCACTGTGGAGGTGACGACCGACCTCACCTCAGCAATCGTAGAGGAGGCGGGTAAAATTGCCGAAGGACTGCTTGCACCGATTAACCAGAGTGGCGATCAGCAGTCATGCCAATATAACGACGGCGTAGTGACAACACCCGATGGTTTTAAAGAGGCCTATAAGGCCTACGCTGAAGGTGGTTGGGCGGGGCTGACAGGTGAAATCACCTATGGCGGCCAGGGCATGCCGAAGACGCTGTCTGCGTTAATTGAAGAAATGAGCTTTGCAGCAAACTCCTCTTTCGCCCTGTTTACGATTCTTACGACAGGTGCGACGCTCACGTTGAGTCACCACGGTAGCGACGAACTTAAGCTGCGCTATTTACCAAAAATGTATGAGGGCATCTGGACAGGCACCATGTGTCTTACCGAACCGCATGCAGGTACCGACCTCGGCATGATTAAAACTCGCGCTGTGCCCAATGCCGATGGCAGCTACAGCCTGTCGGGTACCAAAATTTTCATTACGGCAGGTGAGCATGATCTTGCCGAAAACATTGTTCATTTGGTTCTCGCTAAACTGCCCGATGCCCCCGCAGGCCCGCGCGGCATCTCCTTGTTTCTCGTACCTAAAATGCTCGTCGATGAAAACAGCGAGCTGACAGGTGAGCGCAACGGTGTGCGCTGCGGATCGATCGAGCACAAAATGGGCATCAAAGCATCTCCCACCTGCGTGATGAATTTTGACGAGGCGACAGGCTATTTGGTTGGTGAGCTAAACAACGGCCTCTCGCACATGTTCACTATGATGAACTACGAGCGCCTCTCGATGGGCCTGCAGGCGAACGGCCTCGCCGACAGTGCTTATCAGGTCGCGGCGGCTTATGCGAAAGACCGTGTGCAAGGACGTGCGCCTAGCGGCCCCCAGCAGCCCGAGGCAAGCGCCGACCCGTTGCTTGTTCACCCTGATGTTCGCCGCCTGTTGTTAACAATTCGTGCGAATATTCTTGCAGGTCGATCGCTTTCAATTTTTGCCGCGATGCAACTCGATATTTCGCGGTTCCATCCTGATGCCGCTGCGCGAACTCGCGCCGACAAACTCGTTTCTTTGCTGATTCCTGTGCAGAAAGCCTACTGCACCGATCGCGGCTTTGACGCCTGTGTGATGGCACAACAAGTGTTGGGCGGACACGGTTATGTTGCCGAGTGGGGACTCGAGCAGAACGTGTGAGATGCGCGCATCGCGCAGATTTACGAAGGGGCCAATGGCGTGCAGGCGCTCGATCTAATGGGGCGTAAAACAGTGAGAGCTAATGGTGAACTACTCGCCCTGCTGTCCGAAGAGATGGATGCGTTTGTTGCGTCGCAAGCAGGCGTGCCTGCCATGCAGTCTTATTTGGTGTCGCTCGCGACGTGTCGCAGAGTATTAAGTGATGCGACTCTTTTTGTGATCGACAGTGCTGCGAGCAATCCAGAGGAGATTGGCGCGGCCTCTTACGCGTACATGGAACTGATGGGCCTCACGCTTTACTGCTTCATGTGGCAGCGAATTCTGGCTGCCGCGCTGGCTGATAAGGGCGGAGACAATGCAGAATATCTCGACGGTCTCGTGAAAGTAGGTGAGTTCTTTCTGGCGCGGCAGGTGCCACGTGTCCACTCGCTGCTCGCAGAGATTGAGGCGGGCTCAGAGTCGCTCATGGCAATGGCCGCGAATCAGTTCTAACGAAAGCGGGATTGTCTATCCGAGCCGCAGGCCAATGCGCCTGCGGCTATAAAAAGGCGTCCACCTCAGAGCGTGGGGCCAGGCATAAACACCGATAGGCCCGCAGCAATAGCGATAATTAGCGTAAATATAATCGCAAGTCTAAACCGCCGTGCTGCGTCTCCAGCCCTTGCAAGTAATGTCGATACGTTGATTGAGGTGAGTGCCTGGGGTTTACCGCCGTCGTCTTCGTCACCTTCGGGCAAGGTAAGCAATCTCTCATAGAGCAAAGGCGGGATTGGTGCCGACGTCAATAGGTCTTCAATTCCCGATTCGACGCTGCGCACAGTGTCGAGCATTTCTCGCAAGTCCTTATCCGAATTCGCAGCGGCCAAAACCTGTGCATCCTCGGCGAAGGGGTCGCTCAAAATTGCTTTACGAAACGCAGTCTGATCCATTGGGAATTACTCAAAAATGGGGCGGTGAATTCTAGAGGCTTGTAACAGTTGAGTGGTAAACAGGAGATTTTCTTTCAAACTAATTTTTGTTCCGGTATGCATGTCGCACTTTTGGCATCGTTTAACGAGGGCAACCTAAGCGCGCTCTGCGCTTAAGTTGCCTAAATTACAGTGGTTTTAAGTTCACCGAATGGTCAAAGAAGAGGGTATTGCCTTGCCGTATCATTTTGTTTCGTTAGCTGATTTTTTGGCGAAATAACCCATCGCTTGCGTGAGTCATTTGGCAGCCATTATTTAATTTCAAATAATTGCGAAGAGATCTTGCCCGGCTTCGACGCAAACTGATTGATGACTTTGCTGCGCGCCCGAAAAAGTCTCGTCATAACGGTATTGGAGTTGATGTCCAAAATTAGCGCGATTTCTTTGCCGCTAAAACCGCCAATGATTTGCAATAGAAGTGGTTCTCGGTAGTCTTTTTCGAGTCTGTTCATCGCGTCGAGTAGCCAGCGTCGCTCCATTTTATTGTCGGGCTCGATGCTGTCTTTCTCTACGATGACTTGTTCGTCGACATCGACCAGCACGGGCCGGTATCTTTCGTAAAGGCGCGCATTCTCACGACGCAGAATGGTGAAAAGCCAGGCTTTGGCCGCATTGTCATTCTTTAGGCTGTCGAGAGAACGCCAAGCGCGCAAGAATGTTTCTTGGACAAGGTCTTCGGCTAGGGGCTGGCTTTTACAGAGCCAGAATCCATACCGGTAGACATCTTGATAGAGAGAGGCAACCAGTTTTTCGTATCTCGCCCGACGAGAAAGATCCGCTGCGTTATCGATTTTGTGCGTTTTTGCTTCTGCCATTTCCCGGACCACTCTATACGTAGACTTCGTTTTGTAAGTATTTGCGAGCCTTTGCAGGTATCTCTTCGCACCCTGGCAGGCTTCATAAGTTTTACTGCCTGCTTATGTTGTATCAGTTTGTATCACAAATTGCATTCCCACAAGCATGGGAGGAATTTTTTAGGGCTAAGATGGGTAGATTCTGTGCGATTCTGGTTTAGCGTCTCAGTCTGTATACTCTGAGGCTTTAGAGCGCGGGCAATAGTCAGGACTAGTTATGATAGAAGTAGCAATAGCGGGGGCGGCCGGACGCATGGGCCGAACATTGGTTGAGGCGGTCGAAACAAGCGGCGCCTCGATAAAGGTTGGCGCTGCGAGTGTCCTTGCAGACGACCCAACTGTCGGCGCTGACATCGGTCTTCTGGCGCTTGGTCGGCCGTTGGGTGTAGTCGCAAAGCCATCATTCGAGAGTCAAGTCGATGCGTTTAGCGTGCTAATTGATTTCACCAGTCCCGAGGCCACGCTCGGCCACCTCGCGCTGTGCTGCCGCTATGGCAAGGCGATGGTTATTGGTACCACTGGCTTTACACCCGAAAACCTTGCCGCCATTGATGCCGCCGCCCAAAAAATACCCATCGTTATGGCTCCCAACTTCAGCGTAGGAGTCAATCTCTGTTTGCAGCTGCTGCGCAAAGCCGCCGAGGTGTTGGGGGATGATGTTGATATCGAAATATCAGAGGCACATCACCGCTTTAAAAAGGACGCGCCATCGGGCACGGCGCTCAAAATGGGAGAGGTGATTGCCGAGACTCTGGGACGTAATTTAGATGAGGTTGCGGTCTACGGACGCGAAGGGAAGGAGCCTGAGCGCGATCGAAAGACGATTGGTTTCGCCACAGTTCGCGCGGGAGATATCGTCGGCGATCATACAGTCACATTCGCAAGCTTAGGTGAGCGTGTCGAAATAACGCACAAAGCGAGCAGCCGCATGACTTTTGCCAGTGGCGCCGTGCGCGCCGCCGAGTGGGTCTCGTCGAAACCCGCGGGGCTGTATTCGATGCAGCATGTTCTCGGATTAGTCGAATAGATCACGATTCCTTATCGCTTATATTTGGCATTTTGGGAGAACTGCGTAGACAACTTGGGGGTGGTGTCTCTATAATACTCGCTCAGTATGACGAATGCTGAGACCTTTGCGAATTCCTACAAAAGCGGAGTGAAGATATTCTTCATCCGCTTTTTTTGTGCCTGTTTTTCAGTCGTTTACGCCCAGTGGTGGCCCTCGTAACGCGCTCATAGCGTGTAAGTTAAGAGGCTCAGCGCGAGAGAGCGGGCGACGCCTAAGACACGAAGTGCACAGTAGAAAAGGGAATTGAGATTGGCAAGGCGAAGACCCGATAACTTAGAAAAGCATAAGGAGTGAGAGTGGCCGCACTAGCTGTATTAGCACTAGAGGATGGCAGTATCTTTCGTGGCGTCGCACTCGGCGCCGAAGGGAGCGCCAGTGGAGAGGTGGTATTTAATACCTCGATGACTGGATACCAAGAGATTCTGACCGACCCCTCCTACGCACAACAAATCGTAACCCTTACCTATCCTCACATTGGCAGCACGGGTACTAACGACGAAGACAATGAGTCCGACGGCGTTTGGGCCACCGGCCTTGTGATCCGCGATCTGCCTCTCATTGCGAGTAATTGGCGCAGCGAGCAAACTTTGCAAGACTTCTTAGTCGAGCGCAAAGTTGTAGCAATAGCTGAGATAGATACCCGCCGTCTCACTCGCGTACTCCGCGATAAAGGGCCGCTTAATGGGTGTATCGTTTCAGGCACAGAGCTAGAAACCCTCGGAGAGGAAGGCGCAATAGCCAAGGCGAAAGAATTCCCGGGGCTCAAAGGCATGGACTTGGCTAAGGTCGTGTCGACTAAAGCGCAGTATCCTTGGACAGAAGGCGTCTGGGACCTGGTCGACGGACACAGGAAAGATGTGCCAAGCCGCTTTCGCGTCGTCGCCTACGACTTCGGTGCCAAGCGCAACATCTTGCGCATGCTCGTTGAACGCGGCTGCGAGGTCATGGTAGTTCCGGCGCAGACACCTGCCGCCGATGTGCTCGCGATGAACCCCGATGGCATCTTTCTGTCTAACGGGCCAGGTGATCCCGAGCCTTGCGACTATGCCATCGAGGCAATCAAAGTGTTCCTAGACGAGAAGCTTCCTCTTTTCGGCATTTGCTTAGGATGCCAGCTACTCGCCCTCGCCTGTGGCGCGAAGACGATAAAGATGCGGCTCGGTCACCACGGGGCAAACCACCCAGTGCAGAATCTGCGTGACAACAGCGTACTGATCACAAGCCAGAACCATGGCTTCGCGGTCGACGCGGACACGCTTCCTGCCAACCTCGAGGCAACGCACAAATCGTTGTTCGATGGATCGCTTCAAGGTATCGAGCGCACCGATGCGCCGGCATTCGGATTCCAGGGCCACCCTGAAGCAAGTCCAGGCCCCCATGATGTAGCGCCTTTGTTCGATCATTTCATCGAGCTACTAGAGCGGCGCAGTTAGCGCGTGATTGTCGGACGCCTCCATAAGAGGCGACTCATCCCAATTAATCAGAACACAAGAGAGCAGTAGCGCACATGCCAAGACGCAAAGACATTCAAAGCATTCTAATACTCGGCGCCGGCCCCATCGTCATCGGCCAAGCCTGTGAGTTTGACTACTCGGGAACCCAAGCGTGTCAGGCGCTGAAGGAAGAGGGGCTCCGCGTAATCCTCGTTAACTCAAATCCCGCAACTATTATGACAGACCCGTCGATGGCGGATGCCACGTACATCGAGCCGGTCAACTGGGAGATAGTTGAGAAAATTATCGAGAAGGAACGCCCCGATGCGATCCTGCCGACGATGGGTGGTCAGACCGCACTTAACTGCGCGCTCGACCTCAATCGCCATGGCGTGCTCGATAAATACGGCGTCGAGCTAATTGGCGCGAAATGCGAATCGATCGATAAGGCCGAAGACCGCGAATTGTTCGACCGCGCGATGAAAAAAATCGGACTAGAAACACCTCGCCACCAGATCGCACACAATATGGCCGAAGCCTTTGAAGCCCTCGAAGAGATAGGGTTTCCTTGTATTATCCGCCCTTCGTTCACCATGGGCGGCAGCGGCGGCGGAATCGCCTATAACAAAGAAGAGTTTGAAGAGATTTGCCAGCGCGGCATAGAATTGTCGCCAACAAGTGAATTGTTGATCGACGAGTCTTTAATTGGCTGGAAAGAATACGAGCTCGAAGTCGTTCGAGACACTAACGACAACTGCATCATCGTCTGTTCGATCGAGAACTTCGATGCGATGGGTGTTCATACAGGCGACTCGATTACTGTTGCGCCGTCGCAGACTCTCACCGACAAGGAATACCAAATTCTTCGTAACGCGTCGATCGAGATACTCCGTGAAATCGGTGTCGAAACGGGTGGCTCGAACGTACAGTTCGGTATTAATCCTAAAGATGGCCGCCTCGTTGTTATCGAAATGAATCCGCGCGTTTCGCGCAGTTCGGCGCTTGCCTCTAAAGCAACAGGTTTCCCCATTGCACGAGTTGCCGCTAAGCTTGCTATTGGCTTCACACTCGACGAACTGAGTAACGAAATCACTGGTGGCGCGACGCCTGCATCGTTCGAGCCATCGATCGACTACGTTGTGACAAAGATTCCACGCTTCACATTCGAAAAGTTCTCTGAGGCCAACGACAGGCTTACTACGCAAATGAAGTCAGTCGGCGAGGTGATGGCAATTGGTCGCACTTTCCAAGAATCTTTGCAAAAAGCTTTGCGAGGGCTCGAGGTGGGAGTGTGTGGATTTGAGCCTATTCTCGATACTAAATTGAGCGACGCGCGGGAGGTGTTGACCCGCGAGCTTACCGAAGTTGGTGCGCAGCGAATTTGGTATATTGGCGACGCTTTCCGTCAGGGTTGGTCTATGGAAACCGTCTACTCGCTAACCGGTATAGATCCCTGGTATCTCGTTCAGATCGAAGAACTGATCAAAATCGAGCAAGGGTTAGCAGGTAGAGAACTCGCCTCGATCGACGCGGCAGAGATGCGCCAACTCAAGCGCAAAGGCTTCGCCGACAAACGACTTGCTCAGGTGCTCGAATGCCACGAACTCGATTTCCAGAAGCATCGCCATAGTTTAAATGTGCGCCCCGTGTATAAGCGGGTTGATACCTGCGCCGCTGAGTTTGTGTCGGCAACGGCATATATGTATTCAACTTACGAAGAAGAATGTGAATCTCTGCCGAGCACACGTGAAAAAATCATGGTGCTTGGTGGCGGGCCCAACAGGATCGGCCAAGGTATTGAGTTTGATTACTGCTGTGTGCACGCCGCACTCGCGATGCGCGAGGATGGTTACGAAACCATTATGGTTAACTGCAATCCTGAGACAGTCTCTACCGATTACAATATTTCGGACCGCCTTTATTTTGAGCCTCTAACCTTCGAAGACGTGATCGAGGTTGCTTTGCTCGAAAAGCCCAAGGGGGTGATTGTTCAATTCGGTGGACAGACGCCGCTCAACTTAGTTAAGAGTCTCGAGGCTGCAGGCATCCCTATTATCGGTACGTCGCCTGATGCGATCGACCGAGCTGAGGACCGCGAGCGGTTCCAAAAGCTGATCGAGAAGCTCGGCCTTAAGCAGCCTCCGAATCGCACCGTACGTAGCGTCGAAGAAAGCTATGCCGCCGCCGATGAAATTGGTTACCCGCTTGTTGTCAGGCCGTCTTATGTTCTCGGTGGGCGCGCGATGGAAATCGTGTACAACCATGAAGAGCTTAAGCGCTACATGCACGATGCCGTTAAGGTCTCAAACGAGAGCCCTGTGCTCCTTGATTATTTCCTCAACGCCGCAATCGAGATCGATATCGATCTAGTGAGCGATGGCAAGCAGGCGGTTGTGGGCGCGATTATGCAACACATTGAGCAAGCCGGCATCCACTCTGGTGACTCTGCCTGCTCGTTGCCGCCGTATAATTTACCTGCCGAGGTGCAAGACCGTATTCGGGCCCAGGTCACGGCGATAGCGTTAGAGCTAGGCGTTGTGGGGTTGATGAATACGCAGCTTGCGTATCAAGATGGCGAGCTTTATGTGATCGAGGTTAACCCACGCGCGTCGCGAACTGTCCCGTTCGTTTCTAAATGTATTGGTCGATCGCTTGCCAAGATCGCAGCGCGCTGCATGGCAGGAACATCGCTTGCCGATCAAGGATTCGAGACCGAAATAATACCCGAAACATTCGCCGTCAAAGAAGCGATCTTCCCGTTTATTAAATTCCCAGGCGTAGACCCAATTCTAGGCCCAGAAATGAAATCTACTGGCGAAGTAATGGGCGTAGGTAAAACCTTCGCCGAGGCCTATGCGAAGGCGCAGATGGGAGCGGGAGAAAAGTTTGCTACGTCGGGCAATGTGTTTATTAGCGTTCGCGAAGCCGACAAGCCTGGGGTGGCCGAAGTGGCGCGTCGAGTGATAGCCTTAGGTTACAGTATTGTGGCAACCCAAGGTACGGCGCAGGTAATCGCCGCCGCGGGGCTGCCTGTAACACGTGTGAATAAAGTAGCCGAGGGCCGGCCACATATTGTCGACATGTTGAAAAACGAAGAGATTCAGCTTGTCTTCAATACAACCGAAGGCAGAAAGGCTATCGCTGACTCGTCGATGATTCGCCGAACTGCGCTGCGTCATCGCGTGTATTGCACAACGACGATTGCGGGTGCGCTAGCGGCTTGCGAAGCACTGGCTTACGGCAATAATATGTCGGTCTACACGTTACAAGATCTTCACGCTCAGCTCGAAAGCAACTAAAAGGCGACAAGAATGCAAAGCGTTCCGATGACAATTCATGGCGCAGAGAGTTTGCGAGCAGAGCTAACTGAGCTCAAAAGTGTGACGCGCCCAAAAATTATTGAGGCGATCGCTGAAGCGCGAGAGCACGGCGATCTCAAAGAGAACGCCGAATACCACGCGGCGCGCGAGCAACAGAGTTTCTGTGAGGGCCGTATAGCAGAGATCGAAAGTAAGCTTGCAGGCTCGCAGGTTATCGACGTGACGAAGATCGAGCCAACCGGCAAAGTAATCTTTGGGACGACAGTGCAGATGATCAACCTCGACACAGAGGCGACGGTTACCTACCAGATCGTAGGCGACGATGAGGCCAACGTCAGCAAGGGCAAAATCTCGGTGAGTTCGCCAATTGCACGTGCGATGATGGGCAAGGCAGAGGGTGATGAAATCGTGGTTAAGGCACCTGCGGGCGATGTCGAATACGAAATAGAGAGCGTCAAACACCTCTGATCCTCGCTTGAACAAGGCAGTTCTCGCGAAGGCTAACTAAGGCTGAAATCGGATTACGTTAGAGAGTTTAGGGTCTTGTTTCTTAGCCGCGCGGTAAAGTAGCAATACGTGGCCAATAGTCTGCACAACAGCGCCTTTGCTCAGCGCGCATATCTCTTCAATAAGCGCCGCTTTTGCGGCCTTGTCGCCGGTCACTAATTTGAGCTTGATGAGCTCGTGATCGTTCAGTGCACGCTCGAGTTCGAGCTGAATATTTTCCGACAATCCCTTCTCCGCAACTGTGATTACGGGCTTGAGTTGATGGCCAATCGCGCGGAAGCGTTTCTTATCGGCGTTGTTGAGCGTCATAATAGACCTTAATGCTAGCTGAGTCGCAGGGCAGCGGATTGTAGGGAAGCTCGCGGCCGAACGCAATTGAGAATAACGAGAATCAACGATGGCACAGTCTAAGACCAGTAAGCAATGGCTTAAAGAGCACTTCGACGACGAATACGTGCGCAAGAGCCAGGAAGACGGCTTGCGCTCGCGAGCGAGCTACAAGCTGTTGGAAATACAAGAGAAAGACAAGCTTATCGAACGTGGAATGACGGTTGTCGATCTTGGTGCGGCGCCAGGAGGGTGGTCGCAAGTTGCCGCTGATCTCGTTGGAGACAAGGGGAGGGTCATCGCTAGCGATATCTTGCCAATCGATTTCTTAGCAGGGGTCGAATTTCTCCAAGGCGACTTTACCGAGCAAGCAGTGCTAGATCAGCTCCTTGGTATGCTCCCCGAAGGCGGGGCTGACCTTGTAATGTCGGACATGGCACCCAATATGAGTGGTATGCGTGATATCGATCAGCCACGGATGATGTATCTTGCCGAACTCGCGCTCGACTTAGCGAGATCCGTGCTTCGTCCGGGGGCGTACTTTCTGGTGAAGGTATTTCACGGCGAAGGCCTCAGAGAGTTCGAGGCGCAGTTAAAGGCTGACTTTGCCTCTATAAAAGTTCGTAAGCCAAAAGCATCGCGAGCCCGTTCCAGCGAAATCTATCTTCTGGCGGCAGGTTTCAAGGGCGCATAGCATCGGTTTACTCATTAATTTGGCCGTGTTTACATCAACAATTGGTCAGTAGCCTGAGTCACTTTCGAGTGACACAGGCGAAAATGTGTTACTTTTTACCTTATACACGAGTCGCTAAGGGCGACTTCGAGCGAACGCCATGCGCTTTCTCGTTGTCTAGACGCTCTCTTCGACAAACAGATTCACTTCAGTGGGGGAACTACCCTTGAACGACATGGCAAAGAATTTGGTCCTTTGGATGATCATTGCGGGCGTTTTGCTCACGGTGTTCAACAACATCAATCGGGATCCTCAAGCCGACAGCATTATTTATTCCCAGTTCGTTAAAGAGCTGCGTGATGGTCGTGTGCAAGCGGTAGATATCCAAAACTTGCAAATTACGGGTTACCGCAGCGACGGCTCGCGCTTCCGTTCGATTATGCCAGCAATCGGCGATCGCGGATTGATGGACGAATTGCTCGAATCGAATGTTGCCATTAGTGGCACGCAAGATGAGAAGCCGGGCTTCTTGTCGCAGCTGTTTTTATCATTACTCCCGGTATTGGTCATAGTCGGCCTGTTCTTTTTCTTCATGCGGCAGATGCAAGGCGGCGGC
>Ga0136655_1001181_pt1 | contig 11810 bp, 8 predicted proteins | sample CPBDNA_2_FD_94863 | JGI IMG/M metagenome (GOLD analysis project Ga0136655, IMG submission 94863) | Freshwater to marine salinity gradient microbial communities from Chesapeake Bay, USA - CPBay_Spr_15_0.8_DNA (version 2) | ecosystem: Environmental > Aquatic > Marine > Coastal | place: USA...
ACTTTCGGTGCAAAAAACAATGCCTTTTTTTAGCTTAGTAATGGGATGTCTAAGCCTTTACGGCATCCTATCCCTGTTGCTCAACCCTACTTTTAACTCTGCGCTCGCATCTCAAGATGCTTATTACCACATTCGCACCGAATTAGAAAGCATCATTGGCCTTCACCCTACTTATTTCTCTTTGCTCTGCTCCTTGGCTTTTCTCTCCCTTCTTTTCGAAATGAAAAAGAAACGATTTGATTTTTCTATTGCCCTCTTTAAATACTTTCTTCTCTTGATACTCTTAACAGGCTTGATTTTAGCCAGTTCTAAAATGATTTTGTCTGGTTTATTTGTAACGTCTATGATGGTTTTAGGCGAAGGACTTAAGCCAAAGGCCATTCTTCTCCGTTCGGTACTCGCCCTGTCTATTGCCGCAATTCTAGTCTTTTCGATCCGACCGCTAAAAGAAAGAGTTTCAACTTTAATAGTCGCTCTTACAGAAAAAAAAGTCGAACAGACGAATCCTGATAGCATTCGCAAATGGATTTATAACTCCAGTCTTGAAGTAATTTCTGAAAACCTGATTTTAGGCACAGGCATTGGCGATGCACAGAAAGAATTAAATTCCAAATACGAAGCAAAGGGCTACCATCTTGCATTAAAAAGGAACTTCAACACCCATAATCAGTATTTACAGCTCTGGCTTTCGGTGGGCCTATTGCCCTTTCTTGCCTTCATAGCTTCACTGATTGTGCAATTTCTCATCGCTCTATTCCTAAGAAATACACTGCATATTGCTTTTGTTGTTCTTTTTTCAATGAGTTTTCTAACTGAAAATATACTCGCTCGTCAAGATGGGATTTTTGCTTATGCCTTTTTCAGTTCTTTTTTCTTGTATTCTTCTTGGTCCATAAACCGAGCTGTTGTTTTCATAAATGGTCGCTATTTAAGTCAGACTCTTACAGGTGTACAGCGTTTTGCAAACGAAATCGTTCGTCACTTTCAGTCGATAAATCCTTCTTCCATAATTCTAAGTAGGGATAAGAATCAAGCTTCAGATGTTCGCTCATTGTCAATTCCCTTTGTTTCATTGAACGGACAGATTTGGGAACAATTCATACTTCCCTTTTATCTTAAATTATTGGGATCTCCCCTCTTAATAAACTTGGGAAATAGTGCTCCAATCTTCTATGGTAACTCAATCATAAGCCTTCACGACATGGCGTTTAAGGTTCATCCTAGTTGGTTTTCAGACCGATTTCAAAAGTGGTACAACTTCATGATTCCTCGTATTTCTAAGTCGGCAGTTCATATTCTTACTGTGAGTGAATTTTCAAAAGGAGAAATAAGCCATCATTACTCTATTCCAAAAAATAAAATCTCTGTTTTATATAATGGTCAGCCCTCTTTTACTCAAGAAACTCAATTTTCACCTCCTTCAATCCACGGTGACTATGCTTTATGTGTAGGTTCAATTTCAGAAAGGAAGAATCAACTAGAGCTCATTGAAGCTTTTTTGCTAATAGAGAATCCACCTTTCAAATTAGTGCTTGCTGGAACATTAAACCCGCAGATTTTCAAAGAACAGGCAGAAATCACAACTAAAATAAATTCATCGCCTCATTGCATACTCATTGAGCAGCCGAGCGATTTGGAGTTGGCGAATCTATATCATCACGCTCATTTTTGTATTTACTTGCCTATTTATGAGGGATTTGGAATTCCAGTACTTGAATCTTTTGCCTTTCAAAAGCCTATTTTATTGTCCGATATCCCTGTTTTTCGAGAGTTGTTCGAAGGCTATGTACTTTTTTATAGTCTGGGTAATATTGACAATCTTCGCGACAAATTAATGGAGATGTATACCCACTCCGTATTTTGGCAGGTAAAGGTGTCGAAATTCGATTTTAGCGAAAAGGAATTTACCTACCCATCGTCGGCAGAGAAACTGACAGAGCTTATCAGAGCTTTAAATTCGAAGGGAGAATAGACATGAGGAGTCAGGCAAACCATCCGAAATATCGACTGGGCTTTATCGACTTTTGGTCAAGTCGTTTTTCATCCATCGCCCGAAACTGGCAATTAATTAAGCAATTGCTCTTCCTAAGTTTAACCGAGCAATACAAAAAAACCTGGCTGGGAAGTCTTTGGCTTTTTGTGAATCCACTTCTCAGCATTGTAATTTGGTTGATCATGAATTTCTCCGGTATTTACCAACCGGGTGAAACCTCTATTCCTTACGTGGGCTATATTTTATTGAGTATGTCGATCTGGCTCTTTTTCGTAAGCTTCTTCAAGCAATTAGCTACAGCCGTAACCGAATCAAGCAGAATGCTTATGGAAGCTCCCTTTGAAATGGAGGCCAAATTGATAGAGAAAATTCTCCTCAACATTATCAATTTTGCCATCCCTTTGAGCATTAATATCATCGTGCTACTCGCCATGGGGGTGCGTTTCGGTTGGTCTTCTCTCTACTTTATTCCTGCACTCATTCCTCTTATGCTATTGGGGGTGGCCATTGGAGTCTTCTTTTCTTTAATTGAAGTGGTTTTCAATGATATATATTTAGTTGTTAATCAGGGTTTGGGAGTATTAATGTTTTTAACTCCTGTTGTATACACCGCTGAAGTAGACAGCGAATTTCTGCAGAGTATCATAAAGTTAAACCCACTTACCTATCTCATTAGCGTGCCTCGAGATCTGCTCTTAGGCGACACCGTGAGTATGTGGGAAGGCTATTGGATTTCGGCAGGATTTGCCTTTCTCATCTTTGTTTTGGTCATTCACTTCTTTTTCAATTCAGTCTATAAAATTGTTGAAAGGATTTTTGAATAGCCTTATGGAGAACGACCTAATTATTGAAGTAGATCAAGTCTATAAAAAATTCTGCACCAACCTGAAGCTAAATATGCTATATGGTCTGCAAGATATTTTCAAATTTAGTCAAGCCGATTCTTTGCCCCCTTTGCGCAGAAAAGAATTCTGGGCCCTTGAAGATGTTAGCTTAAAAATCAAGCGCGGAGAAGTAGTGGGCATTTTAGGGATGAATGGAGCAGGAAAGACCACTCTTATTCGAACCATTATGGGCACCTTCCCTCCTAGCTCAGGAACCATAAGGGTAAATGGAAGGATTACCACAGTATTCGAGCGCACACGCGCCTTCCAAAAGTTTTACAGCGGCATAGAAAACATAAGGGTGAAATGTGCGCTTTTTGGAATGTCTCCAAAAGAAATCGATGAAACCATTCACGATATTTTAGACTTTGCAGGAATTGGCAAATTTGCAGAAGCCCCTTTTGGATCGTATTCTGCTGGTATGCGCGCTAGAGTAAATTTTGCCATTTCTGTTTTCGCTAAACCTGATTTACTGATCATCGACGAAGGCTTGGCGGTAAGCGACGTACACTTTCGTAAGAAGTGCATGGAAACCCTCTCTGAAATAAAAGAAAAATCGGCAGTTATGCTCGTTTCACACAATTTGGAACAATTCGAACAATTAGCTACTCGATTGATAATCATGGAGAATGGAACCATTGTGGGAGAAACGGATGACATTAGTTATGGTATAAAACAAATCATGACTAAAAATGTCACACCCGCATCCAAAGTGGCAGGATTTTGAAGATTTCTGCTGAACATATTAAACTGGTTTCGCTGCATATTCCAAAAACAGCAGGTACTTCCTTCCGAACTATTTTGGAAGAACGCTTTGGCAAGCCTAAGGTCTTGCATTTCGATATCTATGCCTCTGGAAGTATTCATGCCAAACGAAAACCCTTCGATCGCAATAGCTTCAGAAAAAAGACAGCTGTTTTACATGGTCATTTCAGCTATACCGATTTACACAACTATGTGAAACTGCCTCAAGACGTTGCTATGATTACTTGGCTGCGGCATCCTGTGGATCGTGTTGTATCGAACTACCATTTTCTCAATGAAATAATCGCCAAGCGACTGAAGGAGCTGCCCGACGAGAACTTAATGAGCAGAATGGGAAGGTCTTTGTTGGAATTTGCTGAACAGACTGAAAATCAAAATGTCATGAGTCGCTTTCTCAAAGGATCCGATCTCTCTCGATTTAAATTTATTGGAATTCAAGACCATTTTGAAGAGGAATTAGTACGTCTCGAAAGAATAATGAACTGGCCTCCAATAGTTAATAGGATTCACAATGCAACAGAACGACTAAAACTAGAAATTTCCACTAGAGAATATGAGCAGATTGCCCTGCTGAACCAAGGCGATATGATGTTATTTGAACAAGCTTGCCATCTTAGAAACCAAACTCTTAGCACAGATTCTACAAAATGATTTGGTTAAGCTCCTTTCCACGTTCAGGAAATACCTTTCTGCGGAATGTCCTATTTGAAGTGTACGGATTAGAGTCTAGCTCTTTTTACGAAGGCCTTGGCGAGCCTCTGAATTACACCGATTTTCCTTTCGTTAAAACCCATATGCGTCCTTTCGAACTCATTCCAGACGCATTGGATATTCCAGCGGTCTATATTGTGCGTGATGGTCGAGACACTCTGGTTTCTATGGCCTACCAAAGAAAAGATATCTACGAGCCTGATTCTAATTTTCGCGAGAACTTCCTCGAAGCTATGATTGCCGCAGAGGAAAGCTATTTTGGCGGATGGAGCCTCAATGTGCAAGATTGGTTGAATCGAGCTTCCCTCCTCCTGCGATTCGAAGATTTAATTCAAGATCCTATTGCTCAGCTAAGTCGCCTTTCTTCTTTAACGAACTTACCCGATCCCAACTTATCCAAATTACCTGGCTTTGATGATTTAAAATTTGGTCAGCCAAAATATGGTAGAGGAAAGCGTATTGCATTAAATGAGGAAGAAGAATTAGCCATTGTTCGCAAATCTTTTAGAAAGGGAAAGGCCTTTGGTTGGAAGGAAGAACTCGATAGAGAGCTGCAAAATTTATTCTGGAGCTATCACCGGAATACCATGGAAAAAATGGGCTATTCCCGCAGTGGTGGACTCATTGCTCCAGAAAAGGACTTCGATTATCAAGTAATGAAGTTATTAGGTATCGAAACCGAAGTGCCTGATAGAAAAATGCACATTCTCATTGAAGCTAATAAGCTCTTAATGCACCAAAACGATGGCATTAAAAGGTATTTGCTCGAACTGCTCAAGGCTCTGTATCCCGTTGTTCAAAACCCCGATTCACGCTGGCAAATCGATCTCTTTTTAAAGGGACGAGTCTATTCTTTAAAAGACTACGGCAAGAATTTGTTTGATGCCAAAAAGAATGAGAATCACTTCAATCGTTTTGCGAAAATCTCGAAATTGATTCGGGGCTTTCTAAAACAATTTGTGCCGAAATCCTACAGAGAAAAATTCACCCAACTGGTAAAGCAAGCCATGATCAAAGTGGGATTGAAATTTGCCAAATACATTGCCAAATTCGTTTATTTCTTCGAGCGATTAAAGTCGGGCAAGGAGCAGGCGAAGGAAAATTTCGAGGCTCAATTAGGTGGATTGGAAATGGGGACATACGATCTCGTACACGTTCCATTGCCTCAACATTTTGAGCCCTTTAGAGGCACAAACAATCGATATTTACTCACCTTACACGACCTCACCCATCGCTTGTTTAGCGAATATCATACCGCTAATAATGTGCAAAAAGCTGAGAAAGGATTGCAGTTCTTCATAAAGGAGCAGGCAGATATTCTCTGCGTTTCTGAAGCTACAAAAACAGATCTAATAAAAGACGAGGTGTTGTCCGAAGATCGATTGCATGTGGTCTATGCCGCCGCCGACAATCAAAAGTTTAGACCCAATCTCAACAAAAACAAAGGCCTATACACCCGAACGGTATATGGTATTCCAGAAGGGCCCTTTTTCTTTACTCTGTCTACTTTGGAACCGCGCAAGAACTTAATCAATACTATTAAGGCCTTCGATGACTTACTCGATGAGTTTCCAGCACTGGATATTCATTTAGTCATCGGTGGAAAGAATGGTTGGAAGTCGAAAGAATTGATGCAATTGCGCCATAAAAAGCAAATCATCTTTACGGGATTTATAGACGAAAGTGACTTACCCATTCTATATAATGAAGCCGAAGCACTTTGTTATGTTTCACATTACGAAGGATTTGGACTTCCTCCTTTGGAGGCTATGGCTTGCAAAACACCGGTGATTTACGGCAATAATAGCTCAATGAAGGAATTGCTTGAGAACTACGGACTTCCTGCCGATCCGAATGATACCGATTCCATTAAACAGCAAATGCAAAAGATTTTATTCGACAAAGAATTTACTCTCGAATTGAAGGAGAAGTCGTTAGAGCGGTCTTTTGATTTTTCTTGGCGAAAAGCAGCCATTGAAACCCTTGCCGTGTACGAAAAGGTGATAATAAAAAACACACAAGCATAGACGGATGGTTTTCACAAGTGTGATTTTCTTGCTTCTCTTTTTGCCAATCTTCATGATGGCGTATCACTTAGCTCCTCAGAAGAGAAGAAATTTGGTTGCTCTTTCAGGCAGCTTGATTTTTTATATGTGGGGCGCTCCTCTTTTCTTTTGGCTTCTATTGGCCTTGCTTATCGGCAATTTCCATATTGTAAAACAGATGGATAAAAGCCAGGTGCCGAAAAAGAGGAAGAGCTTACTCATTGCTTCACTCCTTATTAATTTGGGTGTGCTGGCCTATTTTAAATACGCTAACTTTTTCATTGAAAACCTAAACCTCCTTCTTGAAGGCATCGGATTGAATGCCGTTATCTGGATGAAGATTGCCCTACCCATCGGCATTTCCTTCTTTACTTTCCAATCCATAACCTACACCTTAGACGTGTATTGGAAGAAGCATAGTCCGCTTGAAAAAAGCACAGATTATCTACTTTATATTTTGTTGTTTCCACAGCTTATAGCTGGTCCAATCATCCGCTTTAACACTATTGCTGAAGAAATAAAAGACCGTAGTCAGAATTATACGAGCGATTATAAACTTAGTGGATTATATCGCTTCATTATTGGATTGGCCAAAAAGGTTTTAATAGCCAATCAAATTGGCGATCAGGTGGATATCATTTTTGCTCTCGATAGTCCTTCCCCTTACTTTGCTTGGATGGGCATCATAGCCTACTCAATGCAGATTTATTTCGATTTTGCCGGATATTCAGACATGGCCATTGGCTTAGGTAAAATCCTCGGCTTCAATTTCCCTGAGAACTTTAGAAGCCCATACACTTCAAAAAATATCACTGAATTTTGGAGAAGGTGGCATATCACATTGGGTACTTTTATGCGCGACTATCTCTATATACCCTTGGGTGGAAGCAGAGCCGATAAAATACAAAGAGTCTACTTTAACCTCATTGTGGTCTTTCTTCTTTCAGGTCTCTGGCATGGTGCTTCATGGAATTTTGTTATTTGGGGCGCTTGGCACGGACTATTCCTCATTTTTGAACGCGCCTTTTTATTGAAATTTTTAAATAAACTGCCCGCATTTTTCAATCTAATCTATGCGTATTTAGTTGTTTTAATTGGCTGGGTTTTCTTCCGTGCCGACGATCTTCATTCTGCCAAGACCTACCTCGGTACAATGTTCGGTCTGCGCCATGCAGAAGCTCCAATGCCCCAGATAGAAAGCCTTCCACCTGAATTTTATACCTTCTTATTGATTGCCTTGCTTTTTGCTTTCATTGGCATTTCAAACCTAGGAAGAAGATGGGAACAGTTCTTCTTTTCAACTCCCTTCTCGGCAAAACAATATCTCAGGCTTTCCCCTTTGTATTTGATTCTATTGGTGCTTTCCATCAGCTATATCGCCTCCTCAGATTTCAATCCTTTCATTTATTTTAGATTCTGATTATGAAGGATGGAAAAATAAAAAGAGTACTCATTGTGTTCTTTTCAGTATTCTTAGCCTATCCTCTTTTTGAGATGTTAACGCCCATTTCCATATCTGGAATGGTGCACCGAGCCAATCTTGAAAAAACAGCTGAACCCTTTAGTCTTAAATCCTGGTTTAATGGGAAGTTTCAAGATTCATTTAGTCAGTATTTGAATGACAATATTGGTCTTTTCCCTTTTTTTATTAAGGTACACAATCAACTAGAATATGATCTTTTCGGAAATATCTATACAGGCAATGTCATTGCGGGAAAAGAGAATTTCTTATTTGAAAAGGAATATATTGATGCCTACTTTGGCCAAGATTTCATAGGAATTAAGAAAATTGAAAAGAATGTTGCTCTACTCAAGCAACTCCAAGATGAGATGGCAAGGCGGGATAAGTATCTCATGGTCTGTCTTGCTGCTGGAAAATGCAGCTATTACCCAGAGTATATTCCCTATGAAGCAGATATAGACTCTACCAATTATCAGTATTATACGCAGGAGTTTGAACGGTTGGGAATAAACTATCTCGATGCAAATCCTTGGTTTTTAAAGATGAAAGACAGCTTGGGTTACCTACTGTATCCGCAGTACGGAATTCATTGGAGTCACTATGGAGCCATCTTGGCAACCGATAGCATTGCCCGATCTATTGATCATGCTACATCATGGAATTTGCCCAAGATGAAAATACTCGATAGGCCCTACAGTGATGAAGCGAAGTATTACGACAATGATATTGCGCACTCCCTGAATTTGTTTAATCCTATTCAGCCCAGTCCTATGGTCTATCCAAACTTTGAATGGGGAAAGAAGAAATCAAATAAAATGCGCAAGCTGCTTATTGTTGGAGACAGTTTCACTTGGGATATCTTCGAGTATTCACGTATTGGTACTGATTGTTTTGATGAGATTCAGTTTTGGTTTTACAATCAAACTGTTCATCAAGATGCACAAAGAGATGGAAAAGAAGCCAAAGCCCTTCCTACTCTAACTCGTCATCTAGATTTTAACGAAGTGATGCAAGAGTTCGATGCCTTTTTAATTCTTACCAATCAGCCCAACCTAGTTAACTTAGGATGGAATTTTACTCAAGATGCTCTAGGGGTGCTTGCCGATTCTACTCTGAGACCCAAGGAAAGGAATAACTCCTATCTGCAAGATCAAGCCCGCTCTAAAAAAGAATGGCGAGATGAATTGCAAAAGCAAGCCAAAGAAAGGGGCATTTCTTTGGATTCGATGATTAACGTCTACTTGCATGACCCCAATTATAAACCATAAGTTGCAATGAAGTTTAACTCTGTTGAATTCTTCATTTTCTTATTCCTTGTTTTTGGAATCCTCTGGAGATTTAATAAATCTCTAAAAATCAACAATATAATTCTCTTAGTCGCGAGTTATATTTTCTATGGTTGGTGGGATTATCGCTTTCTTTTTTTAATGTTCTTCAGCTCTGTAGTCGACTATCTAGTGGGTTATTATATGCCCAGTTCTAAGAATCGAAAACTTCTAATGGGCATAAGCCTTAGCGTGAATTTAGGATTGTTGATGTTCTTTAAGTACTTCAACTTCTTCTTGGAATCTGCACACGATCTCTTGCATAATTTTGGTTACCAAGGCGGATTTACCACATTAAATATTATTCTTCCAGTTGGAATTAGTTTCTACACCTTTCAAACACTTAGCTACTCTTTAGATGTGTACAAAGGCAAACTAAAGCCTCAGAAAGACTTTATTGCCTTCTTAAATTATGTGAGCTTTTTTCCTCAACTGGTTGCCGGGCCTATTGAAAGGGCAAAAGCCTTTCTGCCTCAATTTCTATCTCCTAGAGTTTTTAGCTATCCCCAAGCCGTACTTGGTATGCGATTGCTTTTATACGGAATATTTAAAAAGATGGTGGTTGCAGATAATATTGGTCTTCGCGTAGATGCCATTTTTGCCCAGCCCAATCAGCATACTGGTCTTGAACTTATCTTCGGCTTATCGCTATTCGCTATTCAACTATACACCGATTTTTCTGCTTATACCGACATTGCCCGTGGAGTTGCTAAAATGCTGGGATTTGAGTTGATGCGCAATTTTAGAACGCCACTTTTCTCTAAGAGTATTCCTGAATTCTGGACTCGCTGGCATATTTCCCTCACCACTTGGTTTCGCGACTATCTCTTTATTTGGTTGGCTGGCATAAATAAGAAAAGTCTAAGTTGGAGAATTATTTCAACTATTCTTCTCTTCCTTATCATTGGCTTTTGGCATGGCGCAAACTATACTTTTATAGTGTTTGGATTGTTAAATGGACTCTATTTCATCCCCCGTATTCTGAGTCGGAAAAGTCAAAAGATGCGCAGTTTACTTAGCTTTCTTAATAATAACTCTCTCATTAGCAAGCCCGTTGTATTAGGTAATTTTTTAATTCTAAGCTTCACCGGTGTTTTGTTTAGATCCAATGATTTATCCCATGCCTCTACCTATTACCAGGCCGTTCTTAATCAAGATTTCTTTGGTCTGAACGATTTTATCCTTGCCATTTTGCCACTCAGCCTTGGGTTTATGATCTTCGAGTGGTACAATCAGAAAAAATCGCATCCTTTTGACCTTGATGGCTATCCTACTTGGCTGAGACGAAGCCTATATGTTATTATGATTTTAGCCGTCTTCTTGTTTGGATATTTCGGTACAGAACCCTTTTATTATTTCCAGTTCTGATGAAACAGTTTCTAAAAAAAACTTGGCCTTATGTATTCATTGGAATCGCCTACTTCTTGATTGGGGAATACCTGCTACATCGCCTCAATGAAACAACCTCCATTAAAGAGGTGGCTCGAATTCAATCTTCTTCCAAAAAAGAACTGTATTACGGACGACAGGTCTTGGGCAATTCACTACCCCTCTATAAGTACACTCTTTTTGAAAGGCTTCAGCCAGAGGTTTTAGTTGTGGGACAATCTGTTACTCTCCAATTTAGAGATTTTGTCTTCGAGCCTTTTCAAGACAACTTCTATAATGCGGGTTTAATGATTCGCAATTTGGCAGATCTCAATTACTTAGCCGACTTATTCGAACAAGGCGAGATAAAAAATCCACGCTTTATGCTCATTGCCGTGGATCTTTCTTTTGTTTTGAAAAAGACCTTCCTCGATGAATATTCGTTGGAATTTGATAGACCTGAAGACCGAGCTCTTAACGCTAAATCGCATCTTCAAGGGACTCAAAAGCTTATGTTGGATGCCAAACTTCGGGAACTTCCACTACAAAATTGGGGCTTTGGGAAGGCAGGTATGATGGGAAGAGGCTACCGAAACGATGGCAGTTACAGGCATTTGCCCGAAATCGAGAGATATCTAATCGATTCTACTTATCACGATGGAAATTTAATTGATCGGCTAAAAAATCGTCAAGCACCTTTCATTGTGCCCTTTGAATACGACCCCGAAAAAGCAAAGAGAACAATGGGTGTCTTAGATCGGTTTACCAAGCTTGGTATCGAAATCCTCCTCTATATCCCTCCCTATTCCGATGCATTTTTCAATCAAGCTATGGAAGACACCCTCTTTTCTGGCTTTTGGAAAGAGTATATGTCCTTCCAACAAGAGCTGAGCGACAAGCAGTATGCAATTATTGAATTTACCACTCCTTCTAGAATGGGCCTCGATGATCGTTTTATGGTAGATGCGGAACATCCGGGTGAAGTGATGAGTGCACTGCAGTTAAAAAAGTATTGCGATGAGAATAGGCAAACCCCTTCTTTCCTACACCATTTGAAGTTTACTACCTTAGACTCCCTTCTGCAGCAAGAAAATACATTGCCTATTTCATTTTTAAAAGATTCCATTAATCTTAGATTTAAATCAAAGGAGAAATAACATCATTTAATTAAAAGTCTAAAAAACAAATGGGTACAATCAACTCAGACAAAGCTTGGAATGCATACGGTAAAAAAGACCCCTATTTTGGGGTACTTAC
>Ga0136655_1001183_pt1 | contig 11805 bp, 9 predicted proteins | sample CPBDNA_2_FD_94863 | JGI IMG/M metagenome (GOLD analysis project Ga0136655, IMG submission 94863) | Freshwater to marine salinity gradient microbial communities from Chesapeake Bay, USA - CPBay_Spr_15_0.8_DNA (version 2) | ecosystem: Environmental > Aquatic > Marine > Coastal | place: USA...
GAATGCAATTATCATGCCTTACTTAAAAAAAAATGAAATCTGGTAAAAAAAATGATTTAGCCTAATTTTAAGCCTTAAATTTGTAAAAAACAAATATCATTTCAACACCATTAGAAATATTATCAAAATATTGGGGGTACCAAAAATTCCGACCTTTGCAAGCAGAGATAATTTCTGCCGTTTTGGAGGGTAAAGATACCCTTGCGTTGTTACCAACAGGCGGAGGAAAATCGGTGTGTTATCAGGTGCCCGCTCTTTGTCAAGAAGGTATATGTCTGGTTATTAGTCCTTTAATTGCTCTCATGAAAGACCAGGTGCAACAACTGGTAAAGCGAAATATTTCAGCCGTTGCCCTATATTCCGGACTCAGACAAAATGAGATGGACAGATTATTGGATAATTGCACTTATGGTCAGGTAAAATTTCTTTATATATCCCCCGAAAGACTTTTTACAGAACGATTTTTAATCAGATTATTGCAATTACCTCTAACCCTCATTGCGGTGGACGAAGCACATTGTATATCTCAATGGGGCTATGATTTCAGGCCTGCCTATTTAAAAATTGCAGACATCAGAACCCATTTTCCCAAAGTGCCCATCCTTGCATTAACCGCTACGGCTACTCCGGAAGTAGCCCAGGACATTCAACATAAACTTGATTTTAAAAATCCTGAAGTTTTTAAGGATTCATTTACAAGAGATAATCTTTCACTGGTTGTGAGGAAAACAGAAGATAAGGAAAGGGAATGTCTGAAAATATTACAAAAACTAAATGGTTCCGCTATTATTTATGTAAGAAACAGGAAAAAAACTAAAGATTTAGCTGCTTTTATTACCTCCAATAGAATATCAGCCGACTTTTACCATGCAGGCTTAAGCATGGAGGAAAGATCGACAAAACAAGATTTGTGGATTCAAAATAAAATAAGAGTAATGGTCACTACCAATGCTTTTGGGATGGGTATTGATAAACCAGATGTTCGATTGGTCATACATTGGGAATTACCTGATAACCCGGAGGCATACTATCAAGAGGCTGGCAGAGCGGGTCGCGATGGTCTTAAATCTTATGCCGTTTTACTTTTTCAGCCTAATGACAAACATAATTTAGAAAAAATATTCGCACTAACTTATCCGGAAATTAATGTTATAAAAAAAATATATCAGGGACTTGCCAATTATTTTCAGCTTGCGGCAGGAAGTTCCCAGGAAGAATCTTTAGATTTTGATATGATTCACTTTAGTGGTGTGTATAAATTCGATCATCTTATCACTTTTAATTGTTTGTCCATTCTTGCCAGAGAAGGGTGGATTTATCTTTCAGAAAGTGTTTATGTTCCCGCAAGTTTCAAGATTTTAGTAAATAGAGAACTACTGTATGATTTCCAACTTAAAAATCCAAATTTGGAGCCTATCCTAAGAATTTTATTGCGAACCTATCAGGGTGCTTTTCAGGACTATGTTTATGTTCATGAACGAAAACTTGGCGATTTTTTAAATATGTCGATAGAAAAAATAAAACAACAACTTCAGTATTTAAATAAACTCCAGATTTTAGCCTACAGACCACAAAAGGAAAAACCTCAACTTCAATTTATTAAAGAAAGAGCTGGTCAGAATGATTTTCACATAGATGCAGAACGATATTCATTTTTAAAGAACAGAGCCAAACTTCGTATGGAATCTCAACTAAAATACGTTGAAACTCCACATTGTAGAATGAATACATTGGTTGAGTATTTTGGTGAAAAAAGACTGAATCCATGTGGAATTTGTGATAATTGTCTTTCAAAAAAAGATACTTCTTCAGAAATTAATACTCAAATTGACCAATTAGAAAGTATTATTAAAACCCGACTGACTGAAAAACCCTTATCGATTTCGGTTTTATCAGCCCCTTATCATGGCGTAGTTCGGGAGGCATTATTACAAAAACTACATGTATGGCTTGACCAGGGAATCATCACAGAAAGAGAAGGATTATTATTTTTAAATAAGTAAAAGTCTATGCAAATAACGCTGCTGGTTTCCAACGATATCCAATACGATCAACGAATGATAAGGATTGCCACATCGCTTCAAAAGGAAGGCTATCTAATTATTCTCGTCGGACGACAAAAAAAGTCAAAAACCATTCCCTCCTATTCCTTTAAAACGCATCTTTTAAGTTGCTATTTTTCCACGGGCGTATTGTTTTACCTTGAATTCAACCTTCGTCTTTTTCTTTATTTGTGTTCAAAGAAAAGAGAGGTAGTTTATGCAGTAGATTTTGATACTTTGCCGGCAACTTTCTTATATCATCTGATTTATTCTAAACCTTTTGTATTTGATTCTCACGAATTATTCACCGAAGTACCTGAACTTCAGAACCATAAAATTAAAAAATGGATTTGGGAAATGGTTGGTAAAACTGCTATTCCCTCTGCTACATTTTCAATGACGGTCAGTGAATCTCTCGCTCATTATTTATCTGTAAAATATAGTGTAAACTTTGTAACCATAAGAAATGTACCGTTGAAAAAATCCGTTGAAACGATAGATATAGAACAAAGAAGGAAAAATAAATGGATATATTACCAGGGAATGCTGCACCAGGGAAGAGGTATTGAATTTCTGATAAAATCTATGAGAGAACTGCCAACCTGGACCTTAATATTGGCAGGTGACGGTGATATATCAGACAATTTAAAAGCTTTAACCAAAGAATTGGGACTTGAAAAACAGGTAATTTTCAAAGGAATGATTCAACCTGAGGAATTAACCGATATAGCAAAAGATGCCTGGATAGGAATTAATCTATTAGAAAACAACAGTTTAAGTTACTATTATTCTTTAGCCAATAAAACCTTTGATTATATTCAAGCCAGATTACCTGCTATTCATATCGATTTTCCTGAATATAGAATATTGGCCAATGAAAATGGAAGTATCACTCTTTTAGAAAAAATGAAAACCGCTGACTTCGTTGCTATTATTGAAAATATCTGGGAAAATGAAAGCCAATATAAAAATATGGTGTATGCGGCGGAGCAGGCGGCGGAAAGTTTCATTTGGGAAAAGGAAGAAAAGAAGCTTATCGCCGAATTTGCAACTTATTTCCCTCTTTTAAGGGACAATGTACAGAAATAGAACAATCGGGATAAATCAAATAAAAACAAGGAAAAAATATTCCCCGAAAAAATATAATTTTTCAATAATCGGCTTTCAAATACCGGATAAAACACTGCACAAAAGGTAACGAGATTCATTCTTTCCAATAAATTATAGCTACTTAGCATTTTCGACGGAACAGAAAATCCCAATTGCTTTAATCGCAATAAAGAGAAAACCGCTTCTTTACTTTTGGCAAAAAAAACCTCATTTTCCTCTAATCCCAGATGAAAAACAGGATTATCAATATGCTTTATTGGGATACCTGCCTGTTGAAATTTATAGCCAAGGAGGGTATCTTCATGTCCATAACCTGTAATAACATCGTGTAAAGGGAACTGTAAAAATATTGATTTTGGCACCAGGAAATTTCCTGTCATAAAGTGATTGTAAGGGTTTTTTAGTCTATTTCCTACTGAAATTTCCTCTCTTGCCTTCCCGTAAAACCAACGAAAATATCGTTTGCTTTCAGGCTGATGGTTTTCATACCTAATACCTCCAACTAAAACAGCTTTTTCGGAAGCATGTTGTAAGTATTGAGCTATGAAAAGATTAGAAACGGGTAAAACATCGGCATCCAGAAAAAGTAAATAGGGAAATTTTGCTTTTTCAGCAAGCAATTCTCTGGTTTTTGATCGCCCCATATTAACGGGAGATTTAAAAAATGAGATGTTTTCATTATCACATTGATCCAAAGAAGCAATGTTAGATGCATCATCCCAAATGATAATCTCCATTTTAAAGGAAGAAAAATCATTCTGCCTCAGAAGAAAATCTACCAAAGGAGAAACATCAGTATTAAACGTCGGAATTAAAACTGAAATCACTCAGGGTAGTTTTTAATAAACATTAATTATTCCATAGCGGCAGTAATCCATCTGGTAAAAAGATTTGCGGAACCATTGTCGGGAGCAAAACGGGTTTGTTTTAAGAGAACCATAATCGTTCCCGTTTTAGGATCGGCCCAATAATTGGTGTTAAAATAGCCACCCCATGAGAATCGACCTTTGTAACCATTCCCACGTTCTTCCCCGAGAGAAGTAATGACACCAAACCCAAGGCTATTAAATTGTTCACTTTTATCTGTAGGCGTTAAATCAGGTGTTTGATTAGCTGCAGTTAGCAAGAAAACGGAATATGGACTCAAAACTCTTTTTCCATTAGCTGTGCCATTATTCAGTAACATCTGGAGAAAAAGCGCATAATCACGAGCTGTACAACTTAAACCAGCCCCACCACTAAACCAAGTTTTAGCTCCCTTTACCGGATAATCAGCATCGTAATATGTACCTGTATATTTTTCCCATCCCTTTCCATTTGAAGCGGGCTTAAGCACGGGAACCAATCTATCTGCTTTACTTTCAGGCAGATAAAAACAGGCATCTTTCATACCTAATGGTTGAAATAAATTTTCTTTTAGGAAAACATCAAATTTTTGACCGGACCATAATTCAATAAGATATCCTAAAACATCTAATCCCATGGCATAATTATATTTTTCTCCTGGTTGGGACACGAGCGGAATAGATGCCAGTTTATTTATATTTTCAGCTAAAGAAACCTTATCAGTAGTATAAAGTTCTGTTATTCCAGCTTTAGCAGCAATGGCATGAAAACGCACATCTCCGGAAATTCTGCCATAAGACAAGCCGGAAGTATGGGTAAAAAGCTGTCTAACTGTTATGGGTTTGATTGCCGGGACGGTGGTATAAGAAGTATCTTTTTGATTATAGGACGATAAAACGGTCATATTTTTGAAGGCTGGAATCCATTTTGAAATAGGATCATCCAGATTAAATTTGCCCTGTTCATAAAGAATCATGGCCGCTGTAGAGGTAATCGCCTTGCTCATAGAAGCGATTCTAAAAATATCATCTATTTTATATGCCCGATTTGTTTTAGGGTCAGAAATACCAAACGCCTTTTCATAAACGATTTTTCCATTTCTTACCACCAAAGCTACAGCACCAGGAATCTGCTCTTTATTAATAAGTTCCTGGAATCCAGTCTCAATATTACTTAACCTGTCATTATTAAACCCTAACTCATTATTTGTAAACGAATTTGGAAATAACTTCTCGTAATCAGCCGGAATTTGAGCAAAAGCTGAAAACTTTGTAATAAATAAGATAGCGAAAATAAAATTTTTCATCCTTTTAAAATTGAATTTAAAAACACTAAGTTACAAAAAAAATAAATGCCATAAAACTTAGTTTATTCCAAAGTGTTTAATAGTTTTACTATCTAAAAAAACGAGTGTGCGAAATTTAAGCCTTTGGGTAATCTTATTTTTATTGCTTTTAGGGAATTTATCAACACTTATATTGACTAAAGTCGAAATTTTATTAACGTTAGAGAGCACTCAGGAGCTTTTTGATGAAGGTAAATCAACGCAAGAGATTGATTTTGAGATAAAAAAAATATTTCATATAAAGGGGATAAAACTCTATATAGATTTTTCCCTCTCCACTTTAATAAATAATTTCAAAAAAATACCTTTTTATTATTCAGATCACATCATACCCTTATTTAGTCCCCCTCCAAACCATTAACACATTTTTTATTCTTTAGAGATGGCAAATATATTTGGTCATCTACATCCGAAATTTAAACTATTTTACTTAAACTTATTGTTATGTTTTCAAAAATCAAATATGATTTACCTGCTAGTATTGTAGTATTTTTAGTAGCTCTGCCTTTATGCTTAGGGGTAGCATTGGCTAGCGGCGCTCCTTTATTGTCAGGCGTTATTTCAGGCATAATTGGCGGCATCGTCGTTGGATCATTGAGCAGTTCTCACACTAGCGTTAGCGGACCAGCAGCAGGTTTGGCCGCGGTAGTTCTTGCCTCCATCACTCAATTAGGAAATTTCGAGGTATTTTTAATGGCTGTTTTGCTGGCCGGCATTTTCCAATTTGTTGCTGGTATTAGTAAATTAGGCTTCATTGCCAACTATATACCGTCCAATGTTATCAAAGGATTATTGGCAGCCATTGGCGTTATCCTGGTACTAAAACAGATTCCACATGCTGTAGGATTTGACAGAGTACACCAGGCTGATTTCACTTTCCTACAAAAAGACGGTGAAAATACCTTTTCTGAATTACTGAATATTTTCACCTATTTTTCATGGGGAGCTATTATTATTTCCATTTTGTCTATGTTAGCTATGATATATTGGGATAAAACACCGATGAAAAAAGTTAAATTTTTTCCAGCTTCCCTGTTTGTGGTAATTTTTGGTGTCTTTCTAAACTTTATTTTCGGAAAATTTATTCCTTCATTGTACATAGACCCTTCTCATCTAGTAAACATCCCTGCCTTCGAAGGTATAAACTCACTGATAAATACCCCTGATTTTTCAAGTATTTCAAACTATAGCGTTTGGACGGTAGCATTGACCATAGCCATCGTAGCCAGTATAGAAACCTTACTGAATCTGGAGGCTGTTGAAAAACTTGATACTCATAAACGTCAGGCTTCCCCAAACAGAGAACTTGTTGCCCAGGGCATTGGAAATACTCTCTCGGGATTAGTTGGTGGTATTCCGTTAACTTCTGTTATCGTTCGAAGTAGTGTCAATATCAACGCAGGAGCAGAAACTAAGTTATCGGCTATCCTACACGGTATCTTTTTGTTAATTAGTGTTTTAATTCTCAGTCCGATAATTAACCTGATTCCTCTTTCTTCACTGGCAGCTATATTGATTTTAACAGGTTATAAATTAGCTAATGTAGCCTTGTTCAAAAACATGTACAAAAAGGGTTTAAGCCAATTTGTTCCTTTTTTAGTGACTATTCTGGCTATTGTCTTTACCGATCTGTTAATTGGCGTCATCATCGGATTATTTGTCAGTATCTTCTACATTTTAAAGAGTAATTTCAAAAATCCTTTTGTTTTACAAAATGAGGTACTTCATTTCAACGAAACCCTCCGTTTAGAGTTACCTAACCAGGTTTCCTTTCTTAACAAAGCATCTATAAAAGATACTTTGTGGAGTGTTCCAAAGGGTTCTAAAGTTATTATTGATGCTTCTAATACTGATTATATAGACCATGATGTCATTGAGGATATTGAGGAGTTCAAAAGTACTATTTCAATAGAAAGGGATATCAAGTTAAATATTATTGGTTTAAAAGACCAATACCAATTGAAGGACCATATTCAATTTGTCAATGTTTTAGATAAGGAAGCTCAGGAAAAGTTGACGCCCGATGAAGTCTTAGATACCTTGAAGAAGGGAAATGCTCGCTTTTTAACAGGTGATCTCACTGAAAAGTACTTAAAACATCAGGTAAATGCGACCTCTTTTGGACAAAATCCTTTTGCCATCGTACTCAGCTGCATTGATAGCCGAACGACCACGGAACATATTTTTGACCTGGGTCTGGGAGATATTTTCAGCGTTCGCATAGCGGGTAATATACTTAATGAAGATATTCTCGGTAGCATGGAATTTGGAGTTTACAAAATTGGCGTTAAATTAGTAGTAGTTTTGGGACATACTAAGTGTGGTGCTATTGCCGGTGCATGCAGTAATGTTAAGTTGGGTAATTTAACAGGCTTACTTGAAAAAATTAATCCTGCCATTGACAGCGAAAAAACCATAGAAACAGATAGAGATGGATCTAATCTTGTTTTTGTTGACAAAGTAGCAGAACTGAATGTTCACAAAACAATGGATAGAATTAGAAATGAAAGTAGTCTGATTGCGGAATATGAAAAAGAAGGCAAAATTAAAATTGTCGGTGGGATGTACTCTGTTGAAACAGGGTGTGTCACCTTTTTCTCTTAACTAAATAAAAATAGGAGGCTGTCTGAAAAGATAGCCTCTTTTTTTTGGTTTGGATATAATATTTATTCGTAAATATTTACTGTATCGTGGCGTTCTGAATCACGGATTTTAAGGATTACAGAGAACGTTTTTGCAAGGTAGAGACGCGATGCTTCGCGTCTTCTCCCCGACAGGTTTCTATGTCATTTTCACTCCTAACGCCTGGTTTTGAATCAGGATTTACAGGATTTTCAGGATTACAGAGGATTTTTTTGCCAGGTAGAGATGCGATGCTTCGCGTCTTCTCCCCGACAGGTTTCTATGTCATTTTCACTCCTAACGCCCGGTTTTGAATCAGGATTTTCAGGATTGCAGAGGACGTCTTCGTTTTGGGTGTAATGGTTATTCGTAGATTATGTTTTTTTTTACTCTTCTTTTCGCCGATGCGTTACGCATCGGCGAGAGGTCTGGCAATAAAAGCAGCATTTAATAATAATCCACCGAATCAGACCAACGACGTTATAGTTAATCCTATAAATCCTGATTCAAACAACTAGCCGCTGTGCACATAATTTCCACCGAAGAATGGGGGAGGTGCTTGCTTTTGGGGAATGTTTCCTGTAACTAATTTTGAATCACGGTTTTCACGGATGATAGGATTTCAAGGATGATAGAATTCTGCCCCTGGCGACACAATTTCCCCAATATACCCTTTTCATTCCTGACCCATTGGAGTCACCTGTCTATTGATCATTATTATTTAAGTTTTACTCTCATAATATAATCATCGCAAGTTAGGAACAGCACCGAAAAATCTTTATTGAAGGCACAATTGGAGGTAGCTTCGCCGGTAAATATTCTTCCAAGGACTTTAGCCTCAGGACTAAAAATCCACAATCCACCCGGCCCGGTTGCCCAAACATTACCTTGTGGGTCAACTTTCAATCCATCGGGAGCACCTTTCCCTTCGTTATCACCTGGAATAAAGAAAATGCGCTCATTCAGTACATTGCCCATTTCATCTAAGGAAAAAGCATGCCAGCTTGCCGGAAATTCAGAATTTGAAACGTACATGATTTTTTCGTCCGGCGAAAAGGCAATGCCATTTGGTCTTGCCAATTTGTCTGTAATCAACTTGATATCCCCTTGGGGGTTGCATCTAAAAACCCCTTGAAAGGGTAATTCTTTTGTGGGGTCATCTGAATTTCCAACTAATCCATAAGGAGGATCTGTAAAAAACAAATTCCCCTTCGAATCATAAACGGCGTCATTAGGACTGTTAAATTTTTTACCTGAATACTGCCCGGCGATCGATTCAAAAACAGCTGAGGGTTCCTTTAATGGCGCCGACATTCTGGCCATTCTGCGATCACCATGCTGACACATAACTAATTGACCTTTAGGGTCCAAAATCAGTGCATTAGAACCAGGTTCACCACCTCGGGGCACTGTTCCTGTGTATCCTGATGGCTTTAAATATAGACGAACCCCCTCTTTTTCATTCCATTTAAAAATACTATTCTGGGGTATATCCGAAAATAGCCAGTAGTCCCCGTCTTCAATATAAAGAGGTCCTTCTGTCCAGATAAATCCATTTGAAAGCACTTCAACAACGGCATTGGGTGCAATAAGACTGTTCATTTTGGGATCTAATCTCTCAATCGATCCTGTAGTTGGATACGTTCCTTGTGACATTGCTTTAAAACTTAATAATAAAATGAAAATGGGTAAAAAAGGCATTACTTAACAATGTTTCTGGCCAATAAATCAAACTTTTGTCCTTTGGACAACATAATAAATGGTTTATACATTTTCCCAAATTTTTTCACCTGCAGTGCCCAGTCCAAAGGATTGTAAACTAAAACGTATGACGGACCCCAAACGCTGAATTGATTATTTGAAACAATAATGGCGGTTTGCTCGTCCATGGCAATACCCAGTAAATGGGGATAAGAATCCAACACGGGAATTAAATCGAACTGCCTGTTTCTCTTTAATACATGCTGATCTAAAACAGTCCCAGGCAGTAAATCTAAAGCGGGCGGATAGGGCATATTTATATTTGGAAAGGCACGGGCATCCCCACCAATTAAAAGCGTTCCCATGATGGTTGCGCCAGCCGAAGATCCCATGATTACGCCTCCTCTATCAAGTAAACGTTTTAATTCGTCGTGAACTTTCGTTCCTAAGAAAGCATCCGCTATTCTTGATTGGTCTCCACCCGTAAAGTAAATAGCGGACGCCTGCTGAATTTTAAGCACATTTTCAGGAAGATTTGCTTCTGATTTATCTCTGGTATGAACCACTTTAATCGAAGAAAATCCAAGTTTTTCAAATCTGTCCTTAAATTTATATTCAGCGATAGCCTCATCGCTCATCGCGGTTGGAATAATGACCATCTGCTTATCTTTCCCCCCGGCAAGCTGGCCAAAGATATGATAAAGAGAATCGGCCATACTTCCACCACCCACAATAATAAGTTTACCCCGCTGCATGCCATCTGATTGAGAAAAACCCAATGAGACGACACACAACAAAGGAAAAACCAAAATATATATCCTGTTAATCAGTGACAAAAACTTATTCACTTAAAATCATTTTCTTTGCGTGAGACACACATTTTACCACTTCCTTAATAGCATCGGAACCTTCAGGAACTGCATACTCCAGTTCCACTGAAACAGGGAATTTCATTTTTTTATCTTTCATTAACTGAAAAATTTCCTTCATTGGGGTATCACCCGTTCCCCATGGTAAATTTCCTGCACCATGTTCAGGCGTCGTTCTATCCTTTAAATGCATGCTACTTATGCGCTTATGATTTTTTTCAATAAAAGCGAGAAGAGCTGGAATGGTGTTTTTACCTCCGGCAGCCAAATAGTGACCTGCATCAAAATTGATAGTGTTATTAGGAGACTGACTAAGGGCAACATCCCATAAAACATCTGTAGCCTGGGTATGATTATGATAACCGACCAACATTTTGTGCTTTTCACCCAGTGCACCTAATCTTTTTGATTGCATTGGATCGTTTGGTAATTCCAGGGTAACTGATTTTGCACCCAAAACCTTCGCCACACGCATACCGTAAGAAACCTCCTCATCGGTATTATTTGGACTAAAGGCATTAGGTTTAAAGGCATAAATTTTGATACCTGCAGCATCAAATTTTTTCCTTACCTCCATAAATTTATCCATCGAAACGGTTGCTCTCCAATCGGCTACTTGCTTATTGTAGGTGGCTACCTGCGCTTTTTGCAAATCGGTCATAGGCTGACGGGGACCGCTCCTCCATGAAAAATCTGCCGTTGGCTTCCCTGCATATTCTTCCACTGCATCACCCATCAACTCAATGGCACTGATGCCCGATGCCAGGCAAAAATTAATCAATTTATCTATATCGTGTGGCATACTCCGGTAAGAGTAAGTAATTACACCAATCTGAATACCCTCAAATTTTGAATTTGGCTTGGTAGAAACAGTTTGTGCGTGCAAAGAAAGCGTGAAGAAACAAGCGATGGTGCTTATCCACATTTTTAAATTTAGCGTCATAGTAGGTTGCTTTTTATTAAAAGTAATGAAAATAACAACTAAATACTATACCCACAACATTTTAATAAAAAACAGCCTATAAAAAGATTGAAATTAAAAGCCCAGAATACTTCCGAGACCACCTGATGAAGATCTTCTTCTCGTCGATTTTACCCCTAAAACGCCTAAAAGACCACGGGTTACTTCCTTTAAAATCACCTGGGTCGTTTTGCTCTCTAAAATTTTTTCAAAATCAGATTTCTCCGCTTTTTTAGGGGAATCGACTTTGGTCGTTTCAGTTTCAACCGAAGCGGTTTGTTTTATTTTTGCCGACAGTATTTCAAAAGC
>Ga0136655_1001184_pt1 | contig 11785 bp, 14 predicted proteins | sample CPBDNA_2_FD_94863 | JGI IMG/M metagenome (GOLD analysis project Ga0136655, IMG submission 94863) | Freshwater to marine salinity gradient microbial communities from Chesapeake Bay, USA - CPBay_Spr_15_0.8_DNA (version 2) | ecosystem: Environmental > Aquatic > Marine > Coastal | place: USA...
ACACGCCATTGACACAAAGATCATGAAGCCAACCCCGAACTACTACACAAGCAAAGGGCCGCGCTCGGGTCGGGAAATAATCAACGCCCCCAAAGATGCTTTTGTCGTTGGAATTGTCAACGCGAACAAAGGCACCGCACCAGTACGCAAGGCTTTTGCCGAACAAATTCTTGCCTTCAGCATTTTCGCAGCTGACAAACCTGACGCTATTCTTTACCTGCACACCGAGCGTTTTGGTTCCTATGGTGGCATTGCATTGGACGCCATAATTAAAGCCTGCGGTTTGCGTGATGATCAATATGTTTACGTCAACCAATACCAGAACATGATCGGGATTCCCGATGAAGCAATGGCCGCTATCTATTCGGCGCTAAATGTTCTCATGGCGCCAACACTCGGTGAAGGATTCGGGATTACCGTGATTGAATCGCAATCATGTGGTGTTCCGGTAATTGTTTCGGATTTCTCAGCACAGCCCGAACTCGTGGGTGATGGTTGGAAAGTTCCAGGGCAACCGTTGTGGGATGCAGCCCAGCAAGCATGGTTTCAAATTCCTAGTGTTGAAGCAATTGTCAGATCATTAAATGAAGCATACGAACGCAAAGGCGAAAAGACTTCCAAGGCTGCTAGACAGTTTGTTGTTGATAACTATGACGCTGACACGGTTTACAAAGACATGTGGTGTCCGTTGTTTAAGGATTTAGTAAAGGAATAATTCATGGCAATAGCGAACGGATACGCCACACTTTCACTGGTGAAAACCGCTGCACGGATCACAGACAACGTTGATGACACCTTGCTTGAATTGGCTATTGAGTCCAGTTCACGTTTGATTGACGGGCATTGTCAGCGTCATTTTTATGTGACCGGCTCAGAGTCACGTTTTTACGCAGCAGACAATTCTTACGCCTGCACGATTGACGATGTTTCTGGAACGGCGATCACTGTGCAAACATCATCAGGCATTGATGGTGTTTATGACGAAACATGGGCAGCAACTGATTTTCAACTTGAGCCACTAAACCGAACATCAGCCGGATTGCGTTTCCCTGTTAGCAAACTGATTGCAATCGATAATTACCTGTTCCCAGTTGATGTTCACGGTGAAGCTGCGGTGAAAGTCACGGCAACCTTTGGTTTTGGCACCGCAGTGCCAATAGATGTTCAGCAAGCCTGTGTGCTTATGTCTCTGCGTCAATTTAAGCGCTATGACAGCCCGTTAGGTGTTGCCGGGTTCGGAGATATGGGCGCCGTTCGCGTGTCCCGTATCGACCCTGATATTCAATCCTTGCTGGCACCGTACCGCCGCAACGCGGTGGGTGTCGCGTGAGCATTGGGGGGATGCGCACAGCGCTAGCGTCCAACCTTGCAAGCATTGCAGGTTTGCGCACATCAGATTATGTGCCCGATGATCCCAAGCCACCTGTTGCCGTAGTGATGCCACCAACAATCAAGTTTGATCTTGCAATGGGGCGCGGTCTTGACGAATATGAATTTGTCATCACTGTCATTGTTGGCAAGCAATCAGAACGCGCAGCCCAACGCTTACTTGACTCACTGTGCGCCCCTACTGGCGTTGGTTCAGTAAAGACAGCAATTGAGTCAGACAGATTTCTTGCAGGTCAATGTCAAGACTTGCGAGTTACCGAGATGCGAAGAATTTCTTCGTTGATCATTGATCAAATTACATACTTGGCGGCTGAATTCACCGTCCAAGTTTACGCCTAGAAAGGTAATCAAATGGCAAAGCTCGTAATGAAAGACCCTGTTGTTGTTGTTGGTGGAAGCACCGTCACGGCATCATGTGCAAGCGCAACAATTTCCATTGAGGCTGACGATATTGAAACAACATCGTTCGGAACTGATGGTTGGAAAACTCATATTGGTGGCCTTAAGGGTGGCAGTGTGGATTTTGAGTTTCATCAGGACTTTGGTTCCGGTGGAATTGACTCCCTATTGTGGCCGCTACTCGGTGGAACCGCTGCGGTTTCTATCCGTCCAGGTGGAACAGCAGCAGTTGGAACCACTAACCCTGAATACCGTTTTGACGTAATGGTTGCTCAGTATTCACCAATGGACAGCGCAGTTGGCGATCTTGCCACCGTGTCTGTTTCGTTCCCAATTACGGGTGCAGTAACACGCGCAACCGCCGCTTAAATAAACATCAACAATTAGAAGGGAATTGTAATGTTACGTTTGGCTTTGCATGTTGATTACGATGGCGGTTCCAGCGCGGATGTTATCGCTTCCGCGCTGGATATCGTCAATTTTGAACGCAAGTTCAACAAACCAATCACAGTGTTTGCTGATGAAGTGCGCGTTGAATACTTGCTTGAACTTGCTTATTCCGCTTTGAAGCGCAAAAAACTTGTCACTATTGAGTTTGATGAATGGGCTGACACCATTTCAGGTATCACTTTTGGAAATGAGGAAGATGCCGAAATTGTCCCTTTGGAGATCAATCAGCCCACTGGATAATTGTCCACTTGGCTAAAGAGTTTCACATGTCACCAAAGGATGTTGCCGAACTTGATGACAGATACATCACAACAATGTGGCGCTACCTGCGTTGGCTCAACGTAGAACAGAGGAAAAATGCCGCTCGCTGAAGTTCGCGTTAAAAACCTTAAACAAACAATGGATTTGTTGAAGGCGTACGCACCAGAGCAGGCAAAAGAAATTAACAAACGCATTACAACTGAAGCAACAAAGGTGCGCGACCGTGCCCGCGATTACATGCCCAGCGTTGCGCTGTCGAATTGGAACAACTGGCCTGATCACGCAAGTGATGGATACGTTGGTTCGGTTGTCAAGGCAAAAACAAAAACGACCAGAGCCAATAACCGTTCACGCGGTCAGGTTGTTAGTAATTACATCGGCGTTGTTAATGGTGACGCTGCTGGAGCAATCTTTCAAACCGCTGGCCGTGGCGGTTCAACAGACATGTTTGTCAGTAACTTGTTGACCAAATTTGGCGGGACTCGCGGTTTGTGGAAAGCCTTTGATGAACTAAAGGGCGAGGTTGAACCGGCAATCATGGCCGCTGTTGAAGATGCTCAAAGAATTGTGACCGCAAAACTAAATCAATTGGGTGGTGAGTAGCGCATGGCAGTTGTTGTTTCGATCATCGGCAAGTATGACGATAAGGGAATTGCTAAGGCGCAGAAGGAACTTGCTGCACTAGGTGGTTCTGCTGATAAAAACTCCAAAGTCCTTGGTGCCCTTGGTGGCGCTGCAAAGATTGCTGGCGTTGCTGCTCTCGGTGCTGCTGTTGGTTTTGGTGCGTTTGCTGTTCAAGGCATTGCAGCGGCAGAGGAAGCAGCAACAGCGCAGGCACGGCTTGACCAGGTTGCTAAGTCAATGGGCTTTGTTGACGGTGCCTATGCAGGGGCAACGGACAGGCTAAAGACTTACGCAGGGGAATTGTCTAAGCAGATTGCTGTTGAGGACGAAACAATTCTTTCCGTTCAAGCGAAGTTGGCGACGTTCAAAGAAATCGGTAAAACGATGAACGACGCCGGCGGCGCAATGGATCGTGCTACGCAGGCAGCATTTGATCTTGCGGCCACTGGTTTTGGTTCTGCTGAAACTAACGCCATCCAACTGGGTAAGGCGTTGAACGACCCAATCAAAGGGATTTCGGCCCTTTCCCGTGCTGGCGTTACGTTTACTGAAGCGGAAAAAGAAAAGATCAAGACCCTTGTAGAGTCAGGCAAGGCCGCTGAAGCGCAAGAAATGATTCTTGGCGCGCTGGAATCTCAGGTTGGCGGTGTTGCAGCTGCTACGGCTAACGCATCTGACAAAATGAAGGTTGGCTTCAGCGAGTTACAAGAGCAAGTTGGGACAGCATTGTTGCCAACGTTTAACAAAATTGCTGACACTCTGCTGCCAATCATGGAGTCTTTGCAGGAACCGCTTTCCCAGATTGCTGAAGTTGTCGGTGGCGTCCTCTCTGAAGCCTTTGACGCTATTGCCCCCGTCATTCCGATCCTTGCAAAAGCCTTTGCAGAGGTTGCCGGAATCGTTGCTGGTGCCCTTGGCACTGCACTTTCTGCCCTGATCCCAGTGTTGACCCCAGTGTTGGAAACCTTTGCTGATCTTGTGAACAAAATAGGGCCATTATTAGAGCCTTTACTTGACAAGGTTGCTGGACTACTGGCTAACGTATTAAGCGCCGTGGTGCCCCTTATAGCGCCGTTAACTGAACTTGTGTTTGCCATACTTGAAGCCCTCGCACCAATTCTTGACATCGTTGTTGATGTCCTGATGATTCTGGTGGATGCGCTCAAGCCAATCATTAACGCCGTGCTGCCATTACTGCCGGCGCTTACCTCGCTGGCTAAACTTTTCGGCGATATTCTCACGCCCATCCTTGCGGCGCTCACCCCTGTTATTGAGATTCTTGCCAACGTTTTGTCGGATGTGTTGGTGCGCGCCGTTGGCTTGATCATGACGGCCTTGGGATACATGATTATTGGCTGGAGCAAGTTGGCACCGTTTGTGCTTAACAACGTCACCAAGCCCATTGTTTCCGCTTTCCTGACTATGGCTGAAAACGTTGTTGGCGCTGCCGCAACGATGCTGGGTTGGGTGCCTGGTCTCGGTGACAAACTCAATGAAGCCAAAGACGCCATTGGCACGTTCAAGACCCAGGCTGAAAAGTCCATTGGTGACGCTGCCGACACCATCGGCAAAGAGGGCGCAAAGATCGGCCAGGAGTTAGTCGACCAAGGCGTCATGTCAATGACGAATCCTGAAGCGGTCAAGAAAACCAAAAACGCTGGCATCAAGATGGGCAAGAACCTTGCAGGCGGTGTCATCACTGGCTTGGAAAACACGCAGCTTGATGTCGCCTCAACGTCAGCCAACACTATTCAGGCGGCAATTGATGCGGCCAACAAGACCGCTGGCATTAAGTCACCGTCAACTGTCTTTGCCGAAATGGGCAGGATGCTCACAGCGGGGCTGGTTGCTGGTGTTAAAGAGGGCGGCGATGATGTTCGCAAAACCCTTGGTGAGACTTTTCTTGAGTCTTTCCGTCAAACTAAAGACAAACTGAAGCAGGAACTTACCGACGCTAAGGCCGCGTTCAATGACTTCGCCAGCAGCGTTTCCGGCGCGATCACTAGCGCCATCAACTTTGGCGCAGCGAATGACATGACGACCGTGAACGCTGCCGGCGAAACTGTCGGCATGACGTTCATGGAAGGGTTGCGCGCACAAGCGGCGCAGGCTGTTGAGTTTGCTAACAAGGTGCGCGAACTTATTGCACTCAAATTGAGTCCAGAGGCATTGACTCAGGTGCTATCTGCCGGCGCTGTTGCCGGTACCGCTATCGCGAACGAGTTGATTGCAGGCGGCTCAACCGCCATCACCGAAACCAACGAGCTTGTTTCCTCAACACAAGCAGCAGCCGATGAAGTCGGCGCGATGGCAGCTGCCAACTTCTACGGCGCTGGCGTCACTTCAGCGCAGGAAACGTATAACGGGTTCAAAGCCAACTTTGGCAAGGGTGGCCCAGCGCGTAAAGCAATGGAAAACCTGATGAACAACCTAGCCAAGTCACTTGACCGCACCTCAACAATCACCGTGACCACAATCAACAAGGTGCTGACTCAGTACGGTTCAACAGGTGGCAACGGTAACCTTGTGTTCGGCGCTGCCGGCGGCATCGTGAACCGTCCCACCATGGCGCTTATTGGTGAGGCTGGCCCCGAGGCTGTTATTCCTTTGAGTCGTTCGATGGGTAACAGTCCACTACCAACCGGGCGCAGCATGGGCAATAGTTCCGGTGGCAACTCGGGCACGACAATCAACTTGACGATCAATGCCGGCATGGGTGCCGATGGTGCGCAGGTCGGTGAGCAGATTGTTTCGGCGTTGCGGCAATATCAGCGGCGTAATGGCGCGTTGCCGTTGACGGTGGCGTAATGATCCCAACAGTGCTGATTGCCTTTGACTTGTCTTTGGCTGGCGCCGGCAACTTTTTCACCTTGGATAATCCAACGCGGGGTGAATTGAACAACACGGGCTTCACGTTGGCCGGCGACGTCTATGAAGATGTTTCGGGAGATGTGCGCAGCGTGTCGGTGCGCCGTGGTCGCTCACGGGAGTTGACGGCGTTTACCGCCGGCCAAGCCTCTGTGGTGTTGGATAACCGCGCACGGTTGTACGACCCAACGGCAGGCACGGCGACGTCACCTTATGGCCCTTCGATCCTGCCGCGTAAGGCCATCTTCATTGAGGTCGGCGGGCAGGCGTTGTTCACTGGTGTCGTTGAGGACTGGGATTTACAGTTCAGCCTTGATGGTGATGCAATTACGACAGCGAAGTCAACCGATGGTTTCACGTTGTTGGCCGGGGAAACGATCACCCCAGGCACCGCGACGCCCGAGGGGTCAGGTGCTCGGGTTGATTCAATCCTTGACGACGTTCACTGGCCTACTGCCAAGAGGCGCATTGACACCGGCGTTGCATCCTTAGGCGCCGACGTCATTGGCGATAACACAACGGCGTTGTCCTACTTGCAGGGTATTGACGTTTCCGAGGGTGGCGCGTTGTTCGTTGCCAAGGACGGCAGCGTTGAGTTTCTTGAGCGCACCGCCTCCCAAGGCGCCACCGTCATGTCGTTCACTGACGACGGCACCGGCGTACCGTTCTCGGACATTTCATTAGAGTTCGGCACTGAGTCGCTGTTCACACAAGTTTCGGTGGAATACGTTGGTGGCACCGCTGTCGCCACCGCCGGCACCGCCGTCACCAATAACTACGGGCTGACAGAGTTGACGGTCAAAACCCTGTTGGCTGACTCTGGTGAGGCCGACGACATTGCCGCGTTTTACCTGTTCCGTTATTCCGAGCCACAAGTACGCATTGACCAACTCGAAGTTCGCCTGAACGGGCTAAGTGCCGCGCAGCAGTTGCAAGTGTTGGACTTAGAACTCGGTGACCCCGTTGACATTGTGTTCACCCCGCAAGGCATCGGTGACCCGATTGAACGTGTTGTTGTCGTTGATCAAATTGAACACAACATCACACCCGCCGACCATGTGGTACGACTGAACTTCTCGCAAACTTTGACCGGCTTCACGCTTGACCTTGACCGACTTGACCAAGGGCGTCTTGGTTTCTAACTGAAAGGAAACACAATGGCAGTACGGACTAGCTTCACCGCTGGTGAAGTTCTAGCGGCGGCAGACTTAACCGACACGTTCGGGTCGAAAGGCAACCTTGCGTCGCCCGCTTTCACGGGTACGCCAACCGCGCCAACCGCCGGCTTGGGCACTAACTCAACTCAACTGGCGACAACGGCCTTCGTTTTGGCTAATGGCCCCGCTTCAGGTCTTACCCATATCAACACGACCACATTTAGTGCTGTCTCAACTGTAAGCCTGAATGACGTATTCACAACCACTTACGATTTTTATAGAGTTTTGTTTGAGTTCAAACCAAGTGTCGCAACAAATCATACAATGAGAGTGCGAGCCGCGGGAACAGATAACACTTCACCCGTCTACGCGAATATTTCACAACGGCAATACTCGACGGCGGTCACACAAAACGCGGGTTCAGCAGGCACTTCAATAGATTTTACTTATGGCCCTTGGGGTACCGAACAATATATAGGTAATTTTGAATTTTTTAACCCTGCCAAAGCGTCTAATACAGGTTGGACAAACCAAACGGCGACATGGACAACTAGCGCTATACAGATATTTAATTCAGGGTTTCACAAGTCCACATCCATATTTGACGGATTTTCTTTAATATGTGCGGCGGGTAATTTTACAGGAATTATACGCGTCTACGGTTACAAGAATAGTTAAGGAAAACACATGACAGAAATAATGGAAGTATTCGCCGCCACGGGTGAAGTAGTGGAACGTAACCGAACCGAGTCCGAACAAACACAATTTGAGGCGGATCAGGCTGCTGCCGAGCAAGCCGCAATTGAGGCAACCGCACAGGCGGCAGCGGTACAGGCGGCAACAGCCGCAGCAGTCGCCCACGCGAAGTCCCTTGGTTTTACTGACGACATGATCGCCGTGATGTATCCGAATCTGACACCGATCACGCCATGACCGCCGGCGAGATCATCAGTCTCGTTGCGGTGTCGCTGTCGTTGGTGACGGCGCTGCTCGGTGGGCTGCTGTGGATAGTCAAGTCGCAAGTTCAGGCGATGCGTAAGGACTTGCAACCTAACGGTGGCAGTTCGACAAAGGATCAATTGAATCGAATCGAGTCTGATGTGCGTGATGTTCGCGGCAAGGTCGACGATCATATTTCGTGGCATCTCAACGATTAACAAAATTCATATTTAGAAAGGTTGACCGATGAGCATTGCCCCTGGTCTTTTGAATCTGACGTTTAGTCAGGGAGCGACATGGAAGTTGTCGTTGACCTACACCAACAGCACTGGTACCCCGATTGACCTAACCAATTACACGGCACGAATGCAGGCGCGTACTACATACAATGCAGGCACAGCGACGTTGAACTTGGCAAACGGCACCGGCATCACTCTTGGTGGCACCGCTGGCACAATCAATCTGTTGGTGGCAGCAACGGAAACGGCAGCCATTGCCGCTGACCAATACGTTTATGACCTTGAGGTTGTCAGTGCGTCCAACGAGGTGACACGGGTGGTGCAAGGCACTTTGATTGTTACCCCCGAGGTGACCCGCTAATGAGTGTCCAGACAAACAACGACCCGAACATTGTCAATGTTTACCCAACAGAAATAAGCGTCATCACTTACCCTGAACAAACTAATGTAAGTGTGCAAGATGACGGTGATCGCATTGTTGTTTCTTCAGCTTCCGCGCAAGGCCCACAAGGGCCAACGGGTGCAACCGGTGCACAGGGTGAGGTTGGCGCAACAGGTGCCACGGGTGCTCAAGGTATTCAAGGTATTCAGGGATTGACTGGGGCAACCGGTGCGCAGGGAATTCAAGGCGAAGTTGGTGCCACAGGTGCAACCGGCGCACAAGGTATTCAAGGTGAGACAGGTTTAACTGGCGCCAAGGGCGACACTGGAGACACAGGCGCAACCGGCCCACAAGGTGAGATCGGTTTAACCGGGACGCAAGGTGTTCAAGGCGTAAAGGGTGACACAGGGTCAACTGGCGCCACGGGTGCCACTGGCCCACAGGGTGACATCGGGTTGACTGGCTTACAAGGTATTCAGGGAATACAAGGCGAGACAGGGGCCACCGGTTTACCAGGTGACGTTGGTGCCACGGGCGCAACTGGCGCACAAGGTATTCAAGGTGAGACAGGTTTGACCGGTGCGCAGGGTATTCAAGGTGACATTGGTTTGACAGGCCCACAGGGCGACCAAGGTATTCAGGGAATCCAAGGTGAAACCGGCGCAACCGGCGCTCAAGGTATCCAAGGCGACATTGGTTTGACGGGTGCGACTGGCCCACAGGGTGACATCGGTTTAACCGGCGCACAAGGTATTCAAGGTGAGACAGGTTTAACTGGCGCACAAGGTATTCAAGGTGAGACAGGTTTAACTGGCGCAACAGGTGCTGTCGGCGCGCAGGGTATTCAAGGTGAAGTTGGCCCAACGGGCGCAACCGGTGCGCAGGGAATCCAAGGCGATACAGGTTTAACTGGAGCCGCTGGTGCTACCGGCGCTCAAGGTATTCAAGGCGAAACGGGTTTGCCTGGCGCTCAAGGTATCCAAGGTGAGACAGGTTTGACCGGTGCCCAAGGGCCACAGGGCGACCAAGGTATTCAGGGAATCCAAGGCGATACAGGATTAACAGGTGCCGCTGGCGCAACCGGTGCTCAAGGTATTCAAGGTGAGACAGGTTTAACGGGTGCAACCGGCCCGCAAGGTATTCAGGGTGACACAGGACTGGCAGGTGCTACGGGTGCAACTGGCGCTCAAGGGCCACAGGGTGACCAAGGTATTAAAGGTGACACAGGCTTAACAGGTGCCGCTGGTGCTACCGGTGCGCAAGGGCCACAGGGCGACACGGGTTTAACAGGTGCCGCTGGTGCAACAGGCCCACAAGGTATTCAAGGAATTACAGGTGCGGCAGGTGCAACCGGCCCACAGGGTGCCACAGGACTAACCGGGCCGACTGGCCCCGCTGGTACTAACGGAACCAACGGCGCAACAGGTGCGCAAGGATTAAAAGGTGACACCGGTTTGACTGGGCCGACCGGCGCAACTGGTGCGGCTTCAACCGTCCCCGGCCCCACCGGGCCTACCGGTGCTACCGGATCAACAGGTGCAACCGGCTCCGCTGGCCCTGTTGCTGTTGTTGGTATCAACGCACAGACGGCCAACTACACCTTGACCACGACTGATGCCGGCGATCTTGTCACCATGAGCAACGCAGCAGCGCGAACAATCACTGTGCCAACTAACGCGGCTCAAGCAATACCAATCAACACAATCATTTACCTTGCCAACATCAACACTGGCGCGGTAACGGTAACGCCGTCAGCAACGGTGACGGTGACGAACTTGAGCAGCAAGAATGTTTTGCATGGCGCAGGGTCAACCGGCATGTTGATAAAGACGGGGACAAATGCTTGGTTGTTTACCGTGACAAGTCGAGGACTTGCCTAGACCAGTTAGAAGCATTTCAACAAATAGACCAACCAACAATGAAGGCGGCCACCTCAACTAGGGGTGGCTTTTTTGATGGGAGATAAACATGCTCAACATTCCGGCCAAGTGGCGAAAGTATTTGTACGGCGTCAGCGCGGCGGCAATTCCTGTGCTGGTCGTGATCGGTTGGGTTAGCGATGAAGTTGCCCCAGCGCTCATTGGGTTAGTCAATGCCGTGTTCATTGGCGGTTTGGCTTTTGCTAACACCGATCCCGGTGAGGAATGGGAGATGACTTTTGAAGGTGAAGAAATCTGATGAAGGTGAAACCATCAAGATTGCTGCAAAAACTTCGCGCGCATGACGTCAACTACAAACTGGTAAAGGGTTGGGATTCTCCCAGCATTGACCCCTACAACGGCACCAGCGATTTTAAGGGCGTGTTGCTACATCACACCGCCGGCACAAACTCGCTCAACTACATTGTCAACACAAACCCATACGCCCCTGTTCGCGCCTGTCACTTCCTTGTGCAGCGTGACGGCACGGTGCAAGTTGTTTCCGGCGTTGGCGCTTACCACGCCGGCAAGGGTGGCGCGTACAAGTTCAATCGTTTCGTGACCATCCCCAAGGATCAGGGCAACCGCTACCTGTACGGCATTGAGATTGAATCAATGGGCACCACGGCGATCATCGGCAAGGGCGTGGGTGCAATCAACATTGAGCAAGTTGTCAGCACAGCGTTGCTCACAGCGGCGTTGCTTAACGCTATGCGGCCAACGTGGAAGTCATTGCCTGTGTCGCGGGTGATTCGTCACCGTGATTGGACTACGCGCAAACCTGATGTGAAGCAGGATCTCGACTGGTGGCATCAAGTTGTCGGGATTGCCCGGCGTAATCGTAAGGACAGCGCTAAGGCTGAACGGGAAATCCGTGCGTTTGTAAAGGCGCACCCTAAAGGGATTCTGTAATGGCTTTAGCGGCCAAGTTCACTCAGGCAAAGACGGCGCGCAAAGGCCCACCTTGCACGGTGGGGTTGCTGCTTTCGTTTATGACCGAGGATGACCGCGCAGCGTTAGAGGCTGCATTGGCAGATGAATCCATTGAGTCGCGCACAATTTGGCGGGTCTTGGTTGAGGAAGGCCACGAAATAAGTGATACGCCGATTGGCCGACATCGAAGAGGGATGTGCCTATGCTCGCGCAAAGACTTGCAGA
>Ga0136655_1001185_pt1 | contig 11780 bp, 16 predicted proteins | sample CPBDNA_2_FD_94863 | JGI IMG/M metagenome (GOLD analysis project Ga0136655, IMG submission 94863) | Freshwater to marine salinity gradient microbial communities from Chesapeake Bay, USA - CPBay_Spr_15_0.8_DNA (version 2) | ecosystem: Environmental > Aquatic > Marine > Coastal | place: USA...
ATGAGCACCTACGCGAAGCCGGCTGCCCTGGTGGCCATATTAGTATATTTCATAGTTTCCAATGGTATAGGTAAGCGTGAGACTATAAACACAGGTGCGTTTTGAATTGACTTAAAGATTTCACCCCTGAATATATAAAAATGTCTTCCATCACCGCCTTCAACGATATGATGGGTCAATTTCTTATGGAACTGCACAAGACTTTTCCAGAAGAGAAGGGACTCAAGAAATACATCACCGCCTTCGAGTTGCTTCGGGACACCAACCCCAAGAAGATTGTCAAGAAGTTCATGGAGAATGTATCCCCCCACGCAGATAAGATCAGCGCTCGTGATGAGTCCCTGTTTCTGGATGATTCATCGGATCTCGATTTCATCAAGGCTTTGAACATCAAGGAGTGTTGGCCGAAGGCTTCTGAGGGTACCAGGTCTGCCATCTGGCAGTACATCCAGACCCTGTACATGCTCGGTACCACCATCACCTCCATCCCAGCGGAGACGTTATCTATGATTGAGAATGTCGCGAAGCAGTGTGCCGACAAGATGCAGAGTGAAGGGGGTGGAGGTATCGATGAGTCGCAACTCATGAAGTCTATGCAGAGCATGCTTGGTGGTATGATGAAAAAATAAAAGTATATTAATATAAATGGTATCGTTATTTGAAGATCCAAAACAGTTGGTCCGTGCAGACAAGGTGATGCATTTCTGGCCGACGAAGGAGCAGTCAGCTGAAGAGCGTGTGAATGCCACGGTAAGGTTCATCGTTTACGCGACGTGTATTCTTTATCTGATCAGACGTGATGTCAGGGTGTTTGTGTTGGGTGCCACCGCCGTGGGTGTGCTCTACGTGATGGAAAAGTCTCAGATGGTGAAAGACGAGGCTATCAGGCCTGTCATGATGGAAGCGGGGTCCCCGTCTCCGTGTACCCTCCCCACGTACGATAACCCCATGGGTAACGTGCTCATGAATGAATACGTAGACAGACCTGACCGCCCCAGCGCGTGTGACTATTCTTCGGTGGATGACAAGGTGAATAGGATGTTGTCTGATAGAATCCCCTACGGCCCCACGCGTTCGCGCTCCCCCCTCCCCGAGCAGCAGCGCAATAGTTATTCGCGTCAGTTTGTTTCCATGCCCGTGACTGGTATCCCAGGAGACCAGACGGCTTTCGCTGAGTGGCTGTACGGTGCCAAAGATGCCCCCACGTGCCGCACGGATCCTCGCATGTGTGACCCCAACGCCCGTGGTGCACAGCTCGAGGCTTTCGCGGGTCTGGATCCCAACGGTGACAAGAGGAGTGGAATGATGGGTGGAACAATTTCTTAGTCAATAGTAAATGGCGTACCAGCTTCAACCTGGAATGAAAATCGTGCAGAACCCGGCGCACCCCCCGGTGTGTGCCACCGAAGAAGTGTTCGTGTACCCCAAACCCAGTACCCTCAACTATGGTTCCAGCCGTCCCAACACGATGCTCTACGGCACGGCCCCCTACATGGCGGGTAAGGGTGCCCCAGCCCAGTTCATAGAGACGAGCGATCAGCTCAGGCCCCAGTCGACCTCACAGTTCAACAAGATCGTGACTAACACGTACGAGAAGAACTTCTTCCCTCTCCAAGACATGACGTGCAAGCTCCCTCCCCGCACGTTGTCCTATGAACCCGCGAGCACCCGCGCCGAACTTCAGAATACCCAGTTTCAGCAGAGATACTCTAGATAAAAAAATATTAATAACAGATAAGAATGGCGGAGATCCTCGCTATAGCAGGTTTAGCTTATTTAGGAAAAATGTTGAGCACAAAGGAAAAGGAAAAGTACGAACCACCCACAGAGGTCCCCACAGAGGTCCCCACAGAGGTCCCCGCCGCGCTCGCACGCCCCGTAGATGAATCTATGCTTCGAATGCCTGACAGGAAAAGGGAAGTCGCAAACTTTGGTGTCGTGGCTCCTCAGAGTAGGGCCAACGGGAGTGAAATCCTGTCCATGCGCAACCGAATGTACGACACGGGGCGGATGAACAATCTCTCCCCCGTGGAGAAGCAGTTGGTGGGTCCAGGTCTCGGTGTGGGTGCCAACACCCCCGCGTTCGGTGGGTATCAGCAGCTCCTCCGTGTCAACCCTGAAAACGTTGGGGCCTATCGTCTCACGACGCTCCCGGGTAGGAGTGGTCCCGCGATGGATATTAACGGTGGACGCCGTGGGATCATCGGTGAGGTTGCGCATAACAGGCCCGAGAAGACGGCGTTCCTCCCCGCGAGGCGCCCAGAGACTTTCGGAAGGGCGCAGGGGATGTCAGGCGTGATACCTCGCAACGAGCACGAGACCACGAAGCGTCTCACCAACCGATCCGTGACTGGTCAGCGTGACGACGGTCTGGGTTTCTCAGGCGCCAAGCGCATCATCCCCGCGGGTACCCTCCCCCAGGACCCCACGAGGAACAAGAAGGATGGAAACATGGAGCAGTTTGGGCACGTCAACAACCCGGCGCCTAACATTCACTCGTTCGCTCACGGGTACGTGAACGCCCCGGCGACCAAGATTGGTGAGAAGCGCACCTACGGTACCCCTCACACAGCGGAGGAACTCATGGCGTACGGATTCAGGCCGGACGACCGCCGTGGCAAACCCAACAGGAACGGTAACGCAGGACGCATGAACGTGCGAGCCGGTGCCCTCAACCAGGGTGGAATGCTCACGGCTGCGAGGTCAGACACGACCAGGCTGGACGGTCGTATCGCCCCAGTCAACGGCGCGTGGTCCCAGCAGTACACGAACAACGCCTTCCACCAGCAGAACGCCTACAAGGGGAACGCGAATCCCTACGCCACCGCGGACAGCCTCGACGTGGCGAAGAAGCAGATGGAGAACAACCCGATCGCCCAACAGTTTTTTTAAGTAGTACATTTTTCAGTAAAGCGAGTCACATTACGCATTAAAATAGTATCCCTTTATTTTAATGCGCGTATACACGTTCGACATAGACAGTGGTGAGCGAGACCCCGTGTTGTACCCCAACCCCAACAATTACGTGATCGAGTTGAAGAACCCCATTTACGACGTGACGAAGATATCCATGATATCAGCTCGCATACACGCCAGTCAATTGTTGATCAACGAGAGAAACAACACCTTCTCTGTGAATGATACCACGGTGTCTCTGGCGAACAATAATTACGATGGGAAATCCCTGGCGTCTGAAATCGTGTCACAGATTCCCGCCATCACGAGTGCCGTGTACGATTCAAACATAAACAGCCTCACACTCACGGGGGGTGCCCCCTTCACGTTTGACTTTTACGATGGCATCAACGGATACAACGTACACACGGAAGTCAATGGGTACACGACGCCCCATGACATCCTAGGTCTTCCAGCGAGCAACGTGGCGTCAGAGGGTCTCAGTCTGACTACGGGAAGTATAAACTTACAGGGGCCCGACGCCCTCATAGTGAAACTGAGCAGTGGCTCTGAAGAGTTCAACAAGACCGTCTTCTCGGACACACCCTTCTACACGGGTCGTATACTCATGTGTGGTGACGTCGTCAATTATTTGGGTGCAGATGACGCCGTGGTGCACAACTTTGACTCTGGATCCCAGAAGACCATTCAGAGTCTGAGGGTACAATTCTTCTACAGTAGCAACAACCGATTGATTCCCTATGATTTTAGACACGCCAACCATGTCCTGAAGCTTGGTATCGAGTGTTCTACTGGGAAACCTCAGACCGTCCCCAAGGTGACAAAGGATTTTTCATTACCACCACCCGTGCACATTCCTGAAATGGAGAATCTGAATAGGTGGAATGGATTTGTGTACATATTTCTAATAGTCATCACCGGCCTGGTGTTCATACTGTTCACCAGGCCCCGTAGAAAGGTTTAGCGCGTCACGGCGTACATGGGTGCCGTGGGCTTGACGACACGCTTAGAGGCGCGGGACAGGAGCATGTAGACGATGATGGACAGGAGGGTGGTCACCACAGCCGTGATGGCGTAGTTCGCCCCACTGTTCTTCTGGACCTTGACAACCTGGTGGGTCATCCAACGGACGAGATCCATCCAGGACAGAGCGGCGGCGAAAGAGAAACCCGCGACGACGGCGTTGAGCGCCTGTGCTTCGAATTCGGTGGCAACGGTGGTGAGCATTTATAGTATTAAAACATTTTTATTCTGGTAAAAGTTCTTCTACGACTAACAATTTTTTATACTTCTCCTTCTTGTATCCCTTCACACCAACGTCGGGTTCATCTTCGTCCGAATCTGAATCCGTCTCGGACGCATCACCCGACTTAAACGTTTTGTACTCTACTTCAGTCCAACCCTCCGGCCAGGTGTTCATTACTATCAATAGCATTTTTTAACATATGTTCTGACGGATTCGTCGGCATCCAACTCTCCCACGCGTCGTAAGCTTCCGTGATGGCTCGCATGGCCACGTTGGAACCGATGTAGGGCTCAAAGGCTTCCTCGTCCTCCTCGTCCACCTCCTCGATGTCGTCCAAGTCAGAGTCATCGCTATCGTACACCTCTGGGAATTGAGACCCTATATGGTTCCCCACGGTGTGCATAGCACAATATTTCATGCAATACTCCATGTCTTTGGCGAGGATGGTCTGGCGACCACACGCCTTAGCGTACTGCCCGGAGAGTATCATAGCATTTTCCAGGACAGGAGTGACGATATCAATTGCCGATTGGGCCAGACTGGAAGAGAAGTCGTGCGGTTCCATCTTGGACTCTCAGAATATTATAGCTAAGCGCGTAAACTCTAAGTTCCCTGTCAACGATTTCGTCGTTCAAAGATAGTTTCACATGCTGCTCCTTGACGAGACTTAGGTTTCTTTGACCCGTGGGATACCATCGCTCTGGCTCGAGGGCGAAGCTGTACGAGTAGAACCGCCTGAACAATTGGGTCCTGGAATGATGGATGCCACTCTGGACAGCTCTGAGGTGAATGACATTCCCAGTCTTTTCATCGAGCACCGTAGAATCATCGAGACGAAGTTCGAGGTTTTTGAGATGTTCATAGTTTGTATACACGGAATCGTGCACCGGCGCCGAGTGATCATAATCGAAGTGTGAGACATCTGCACCCACTCTCTGCATCACAAAGTACAACTCCTTCACGGGGTTGACAAATGCCAACTTTTGTCTGTGCGTAGTCGCGTTGGCTGGAATCACAGAGACGTCAGCTTGTACCTGTGTGATGATAAAGTCTGTGGGGACCTCCTGGAGCTTCACACGTTCGGGTTCATCGAGCGCCACGAGTTCCGTCTGGACCTTGAAACTTTTTATGAGACCCTCCTGTGCAGTGGGAGACACAGTGGTTGATTCGTACGTGCATTTATCAGCGGTACTCAACTGTACCACAATCTCAACCTCCTGGTGGGTGATGGCACACAGGGGTACAGACAATTCGGGGTTTCCATGAAAGTAAAAGGGTACGTCGACTATACACGTGCGATCACTTGTGGTGGGTTCCAAGTACGTGAGGATCTCGGTGCTCTGCACGGGTGTTCCTGAAAAATCAAACGGAGGTTTACCTATGAGTTTCGATAGGTTCGTCTGCTTCGTCTGTGTCACGTAATGTTCTGAATAAATCTGTAGCCAATCACGTGGTATTCTCTGTACCAGGGTACCCCCGATGACGAGATCCACGTGTTCTATAATGGCGTGCCCTATGGACTCTGCGTACCCCCGAGGACTCGCACCCTTCAGCACCACGTGGAGTCTGACCGTCTTGAGAAGATCACCTACGTTCTGGGGTATGGTGCAATGGAGGGTCTGACCAAATGCCAATTCTCCAGTGACATCATGGTCCACCGTGAACCGTGCAAAGTTTGTATGTTTCTTGAAGTTTTTAATGAAATAGGTGTACTCTGGATCGTCCGTGAAGAAGACATCCTGCGTACCCCTCGTGGCGAGCTGCGCGCGTCCAGCCATTACTACTAGTAACAGCCTAAAATTTTAAACCAGCTAATCCACTCTCTATCCTCAACACGTTATAATTGACGGCGTAAGCACTGACTATGATATCATTGTAATAATCTATCTCATCGAGTTCTATGTTGAGCTTCTGATGCCTCACGCGACTCATGTTCACTTGTCCCGTGGGGTAGTACTCTTCCGGCTTTAATGCGAAGGAGTACGTGTAGAATTCATACGCTGGTGAGGGACATCCCGTGTGGTGGTCCAGAGACTGTTGGTAGGCTAATTGGGTCCCGTCATGATCGAACACAGTGGCTTCGTTGAATTCGAGAGAAATTCGTTTTATGTTCCTGACATCTGAACGTAGTGGTATGACAGGTGACATTCGTATAGTAAGATCTGATTCGGCTATAATTCCATCGAGAGGTTGACGAAATGGATTGCGTTCACTCAGTGTAGCGATGAATAATAATTCCTTCACAGGGTGTTTAAAATGTAAGAGTACAGATTTTTTAGATGTTTCTATTTCTAGTGGTATCGTTGCTAATTGTAATTGTGTGATGACATACTCGATGGGTCTGGTCTTTAAAAAATGTATTTCGGGATCCGTTATAAAGTAAAAATCGGATATGAGAGTAGCCGCCTGTATCCCTCCTTTTTTTTCACCTGTTTCGTTGAAATTAACGGTCCATCTATCATTAAACTCTTTGAACGTTTGATGAATTTTATAGTCTGAATCCTTGAATGTAATTCTCACTTCTATCAATTGTTTCGTCAAGGCACACAAGGGTATAGCTAAACTGGGATGTCTGAAAAAATAAAAGGGTAGATTGACATAAAACGTATACGGTGCTTTAAAATCTATATGAGATCCATGGCCTGTCAAAAAATAGAGTGTCTGATCTGTGTCATCTATATTATTGTGTAATTGATCATACATGTATATATATTCGCCCGTGAGTCTCTCGATGACTTGACCCCCTATGATAAGATCCGCGTGTTCTATCATCCTCGTTCCTATGGAAGGATAATACAACGTGTAATATTCTGGGCTGAATGAGAATATCTCTATCCCCCCTCCACCATCATCACCCCCTACTTGAGGAAGAGGGTCTAGGGTCACCTTGAGAGTCACACTCCTCAGGAGATCACCCATGTTGTTTGGTATCTGACAGGTTACTGTATTTCCAAAACCAGGTTGCCCGTCGAAGGGGCGTTCCACCATCTCCGTGGCAAATCTCGTGTGTCGCCTATAGTTCATGACAAAGTAGGAAAATTGGGGCTCCCCGGTGAGCCACTGATCCTGGATACCCGTGACGGCGAGGCGAACGCTACCTGCCATTCTTAATAGACGTGAGTAAAATTTTATCAAATAAAACATGGCATTACAGTAGATGGATCTGAAACTCCGAAAGTTTAACCCAGCCAATATGGCTGATGATCGGGTCTGTGTCTTTGTCGGGAAAAGAAACACGGGAAAGTCCACGCTCGTCACAGATATCCTGTATCATAAAAAACATTTACCAGCCGGGATAGTCCTGTCAGCCACAGAGGAAGGGAACCATTACTACCAACAGTACATCCCCGATCTTTTCATATACGGTGATTACGATAGGGAAGCCATAGAACGTGTCATGGACAGACAGAGGAAGTTGGTCGGCGCGGGAAAACCAAACTGTGGGGCTTTCCTCCTCCTGGACGACTGCATGTACGACAATAAGTTCATGCGAGACACGTGCATCCGACAGTGTTTCATGAACGGGAGGCACTGGAAGATCTTCTTCATGCTCACGATGCAGTACTGTATGGATTTACCCCCAGCCCTTCGTGCCAACGTGGACTACGTGTTCATCCTCAGGGAGAACATCATCCAGAACAGAGAGAAACTCTACAAATCCTTCTTTGGTATCTTTCCATCCTTCGATATGTTCAATAAAGTGATGGACGCCTGTACCGAAAACTATGAGTGCATCGTGCTGGACAATACCTCAAAGAGTAACAAGATCGAAGACTGTGTCTTCTGGTACAAGGCGACCCTCCGAAAGAACTTCAAGGTGGGAGCCCCGGAGTACTGGCACGCACACAAGAAGATGTTCAATCCAAAAGGTAACTCGTCTCTCAACCCAAAGAACGTCAAGGGGAAAAACACACAAATAAGAATAACAAAACAGAAATAACCTAAGTGAAGTTTAAAGATTTCAAAGTGTATACAGCAAAGATGGAACCCATCAAACTTCTCCCGAACAACCGAGAACTTCTCAGATTCATCGAGGAGGACCACACGGCCCTCGATCATGATGACTTTTTAGAGCGTGAGGTGCTACACGGGTCTGAGGATGCCACGAGGCTCCTCGCCATTGAGAACGCCACGGAGATTGCCAAGCGCTTTATCCAGAGGCACTACAAGGACATTTTGAAGGCGATATGTACAGAGAGTACGAAGAATGAAAGATGTGTATACAGGTGCAAGAACACCGAGTCGCTCACACGGTCAGATGTTGACGTGGAGTATCTTCACCTCGAGACTGTGATAGAAGAGGGGGGTCACGGTATATACTTGCGAGTGAACAACACGACGAAACAGATTACCCTATGGGACTCCATGGGGGAGAATGCGTACACGAATGCCTTTGAAGATGTGATTCATCAGGTGTATCCAGGGTACAAGGTACGGGACAAGTCTGTTGGGTTTCAACCGACGGGTGGATTTGTTCAGGAGACACCCGAACAGATGTTGGGCGCCATGTACATATCAGGGGAGCCAGGATATGCTGAAAGAGCATGGATGGTGTCTCAGTACGACGAGTTGTCCCAGCATCACTTTTGCTACGTGGAAGCTTTCGTGTCTATGGCGTTCGACAGTCTACCCATGTACAGGTCAGGGCCCGAAGATCCCAGGGAACGCTTGAAGTACATCAAGAAGGTGGTGTGGGGGTTCATTCATAAATTTTACACGGGACCCAGGGAAGGCCCAGTATGGGAGTACTTCACGAAATATTTCCCCTACTACATGACGACAAGGAACAGCGATGGCACGAGGATGCGATTGAAGAATGAATTATTTCAGATTCCAAAAAAGGAGACGTTCATCAAACGCATAGAATGTTTTGAAACTATAGACACGAGCGAATGGTCCGTGAAGGATATTCTTAGATGGGCTGCGAAATCATAGAGTCTAAAAAATGTAATTTTACATAAATGTCCGACGTGCGCACTTTAAATCTTTCTGATGCAGACGATGGTATGGTGTCTTTAAATGATAAACCTTCCACGAGTTTTGTGTCGGAAAACGCCGAAAAAAATGTGGGCGAACATAAAGATACCATGGACTCTACTCCCATCTCCGATATTATGGGCCAATCCCAAGACATGCTCGAACCCCCCATGATGGCCATGGATCCCCGAATGATGCAGCAGGCTCCTCCTCAGCAGATGGTCTCAGCCCCCGCCGCCAAGGAAGTTTCCGCGAAGAAGGCTAACCCCATGAACCTCACGGACGAGCAGATGCAGGCGCTCATCGTGGCCGTGTGCACCGCCGCCGCCATCAGCAAACCTGTCCAAGAGAAGTTGGCTGGCACCGTGCCCAAGTTCCTGAACGCCCAGGGCAACCGCAGCATGGTCGGCCTGGCTTCGACTGGTCTCGTGGCGGCTCTTCTCTTTTACTTCGCTAAGCGATACGTATGAAGTTATCGCTGGTGACGGCGTACGACACGAGAGCACCCATCGCGAGACTCGCTACGATGGCCAAGGAAGCCATTCCAGTCCCCTTGGGATTCTTCCCAAACTCCTTCAGGTTCTTCTTTAAACCTTGAGAAAACTTAGATTTAGGCATAGCCTCTAACAATAACGTCATGAAAAGTGTAGCTCCTATGACCATCGCGAGCATAGAACCCATAGATATGAGACCCACGATGTTATTTTTAGACATGAACCAGATGTACAAGGGGTACGCGACCGTGAGTAAAATAGTGTTGACCCACGGATGCAGTTCGGCACGGACAGCGATGAGTCCCAGGAACATGAAGATCCACGAGGACAGGGAGAGACTCACTTGGGCGAGCCCAGGTTTGGAAGGCGCTGCAAAGTTATCCATTTTTATAATAGACATACAAAATTATTTATCCATGATGTGTTTACCACAGAAAGGGGTCCTGGTGTTTATGTTTTCGTAAATACCTATGGAGATCGCTTCGTTCCTGAGGGTGTCAAACTTGCCCCAAAAGTGTTTACTGTGTGAATACTCATCGACGGTGCAGTGGGCCAACTCGTGAAGGAGCACGTGGAATATGTCGTTGACCGTCCCGTCTATACAGAGACCAATCTCAGTACCCTTGTTCACGTTGTACCCCACGGCATTTGACATACCGCGATGGGCCACGATAGGAATCTCTTCGTGGAGCATTCGAAACGCCTCGATATCACTAGACTTTAAATGTTCCCTGAGTTTCTTGTAGCGCGCTTTGACTTCTTTGAGTCTCTCATCTTCCTTTGTATTAAAAAGTATCACGAGGTTCACTAGGAGTAACACGATCCACGCTATCATTTCTATATGTGAATATAAATTTACTATACAACTGTGATATGGGGTTTCCCCTGAGTGACTCCCAACACTCGAGGGAAAACCCACAATTTTCTAAATGTGTCACCAGTAGATCCTTGTGCGCGAGAGGTTCTGGTCTAGGACCATCCACGTAATACGGTGTGTCCACCAGGTGTACGTACAACTTTTCCCCGAAACCTCCATCACTCGTGTCACGCATCTTGAAAAAGTTTCCAGCGTCATCCACCAGGGGTGTCTTGAATATCATCTGCATCCCATCGGGTACTATACCCATGAAGACTCCACCGGGTTTTAAGCGTTTCTTCAATTCCCGCATAGTCTGTAGGAAGAGCTCCTTCGTCTGGAACACGTAGTGTAAAGAAAAGTTGTAACACACTATGTCATATCTCCTGTTGGGACACGCGGTGATGTCCCCTTCGTAAAAGTTCACCCGACACTTCAAAGTTTTCGCCCTATTCTTCGCCTCCTGAAGCGCCACGGGGTCCGGCTCACACATGCTCAGATTCACCTTGGCGTGTCGCCATTTTTGAAGATCCCCACCGAACCCACACCCCACGTCGAGCACACTGTGACCCGGACGCGCCACGCGCTCTATGAGTCGACGCTTTTCTTCGTTGTGGTATCGTCTGATCTCTTCCATGATGTTGTTATTGTCAACATCTTTATGTCACTTAGGTTGTTTAAAGATTTACTGCTTACATAATACATAATGTCTCTTGAACAAGATTACACCACCGTCCCCGGTCAACTCTACGCGTGCCTGTCCGTCGTCGGTCCCGAGGCGCCGCAGAAGAACGACAAGTTTGGCATCAAGATCCGTGGTGCCTTTTCCACCCGTGATGAGGCTGCTAACCACGCCAAGCGTCTGCAGAAGGAGGATGCCACCTTTGACATCTATGTGGTCGACATGTACAAGTGGCTTCTGATCCCCCCTGATCCTTCGAAGATTGAGGATGCGCATTACACCAACGAGAAGCTCGAGGAACTCATGACTGGCTACAAGGAGAATCAAGCCATGGCGGCCAAGATGTTTGAGGAGCGCAAGAGGGACATGACGACCACCACAGTCGGTGGTGAGGCCATCTTCCACAAGCCCGGTGATGAGAACTCCAAGTACTACAATAAGGCGGACGAACCCCCGATCAGTCACCCCGCGGAGATCATCGAGCGTCTGAAGCGCGAAAAGCCCGACGCATCCATGGAGGATCTCGTCAAAGAGGCGGACGCCATCGTGGCTATCGAGATTGAGGAGCGGCGCAAGGCGAGGGAGGCCATCCCCGAAGGTGACGAGACC
>Ga0136655_1001192_pt1 | contig 11745 bp, 1 predicted proteins | sample CPBDNA_2_FD_94863 | JGI IMG/M metagenome (GOLD analysis project Ga0136655, IMG submission 94863) | Freshwater to marine salinity gradient microbial communities from Chesapeake Bay, USA - CPBay_Spr_15_0.8_DNA (version 2) | ecosystem: Environmental > Aquatic > Marine > Coastal | place: USA...
CCCCCCCAACGCCTGACAACTCTCCCTTCCACACACCCCACTTGGTGGGTGTCGATGTGAGCCGCCCCCATTGTTGTCATGTGCTGTTGAGTGAATGGTGAGTGTTCGTTGGAAGTTGGGTGGTGGTGTTGGCGTGGGTGCCCTCCTCTCCCCATAACGCCTAGCAACTCGCCGTTCAGCATCCCACACTCTGCGTGGTTGCCGGAGTGAGCCGCTCCCCGCTAAAAACTGGCCAAGCGCAGCCACGCGCTGCTACAGCGCCACGCTAAACGAGCGTCACGCTACAATAGCGTCATCACACCAACACACAAGCAAGTGATCATCGAGCACCGGTCTTGCGCTTGCTTCTGCGCAGTTCCAAACTCGGAGCTGCCTGCTGCGCGTTCGGTGCTGAGCGCCTCGAACTGGAAGAAGCCGCTTCTCTACGAGTCACGATGATTGGATCATAATGATACCCCGACACACCCTCGCCTGTGCGATTGAAAAGTTTGAAGTCAAGTCGCTCTTCATCAACGTTTGGAATTTCTGCCTGACAAACATCAGTAGACTCGACAGGAATGGCATCGGAGTCACATCTTGACAAAACATTGATCCGTACGCCTACCGAAGGCAACTGCCGGAGCACCATGTCTCGCTGTTCAAAATACTGAAAAAAAACTTCAAAATGAACTCGCCATGAACATGACTCTGCAAGAACGCACCATCATCTAGGCCCAAAACTCTACTGCTCGCAGCATCACGCCGTCTTGGACGAAGAGGGGAATCTTCAGGTAAGCTTGTCAGTGCTGCACGCACGGCCGCACAGGGCTCTTTCCTGTCTCGCTCAGCACACCGAGCAATGATACCGCTCTCTTGCATGAGCTGCAGCAGACTGTCAGGAAGACAATTGTTCGCGCCCCAGACTTTTCCCTTCCCCACTTTCAACCCCTGCCGAAGCAAAGCTGCTTCCTTCTGCTCATCGCTGATATGCTCAACAGCCGAGTGTAAGTGCGCCAATTGGATGTGACGCCGCACAACATCGTGGAGAGCGAGCAACACAGGCTTTCCAAGCTCGCCCTCTTCGCGCTGTCGATACTTCTCAACGACCTGATACAAGCCGTCTCCATCGTCCCTGTTGGTAGAACCATCAGGATGCCTGCTGTCCCATCCAACCCAGTTCCAGGACCACTCCTGTGACAAGATCTCAGAACATCGGTTCTTGTATTCTTGGGACAGCACGACAAGCAGACCCTCCCTGAACACATCAGGTAAAGATTCTAACAACGACTGCCAACGGGTCGACACAGGGAGGTGTCCAGCCTCACGCAACAGTTTCTGTTCGATTTCATCTTCCACACAATGCGCATGATCAACCGCCAACACGGATTCAAGCACATCGAGATCAACGTCTGTCCCACCAGCTTCACGCAGCAAGTCATCGACGCTCTGTGCCCCATACTGTTTGCGCAACGACTGGAGTCTGCGAGAATAGGATTGCTGCATATCTCTCTTCCGTTGCAAAGCGGCAACTGTTTCAAGAGCAAGCTTTGATGTCCGAGTCTTATGGGCACCCTTCAAGTCGCCGATACCACGCACACGCGCCTCCTCGCGTCGTCGCTCTGCAGCAGCCGCTTTCAGCTGCCTTGCACGTGCAGAGTCTTCAGCCGACATCCGTGGGAAGCATGGCAACGATGTCTCCTCAGCCCTGGGCGCGAAAGCTTGAGGATTTCGAACAGGAACAGATCCAGACTGCCTGACAGGCACAGACACCATCGCCAGCCGGCGAACGTAGATCAAAGCATAGGCATCTCGCCACGTCTTTGCCACGGCAACTTGATCCCAGGTTAAATTACTCTGGTCAAGATCATTGCACTCTACATAGGTGCCAGGTCCTTGCGAACAGATAGACACAAAGTGACCATCCTTGCTGCCATCACCCAGATGCAAGAGAACGCTGGCCAGTGCGTACCGACCAGAGCGGAGACCAACCAGTTCCTCTGGAAAACTCACTGGCGATCTCCTCTTCTTTCCCTTTTCCAAACGATTAAGAACGATCGCCAGCACTGGTGGTTCCCTCTCAAGCATCTGGGCTACGCTACAACGCGAATTCTTGCAACCATGTGCGCACTTAGGTCCAGAGCCACCCACATTGCCCCAGGCCTCCAGGAGATCCTCTAGCCGCACCGGAGTGGCTGACGCATGGGCACCAACCTTCAAAGTGATGTAGCAGCGATCCTTTAGAACATCGGTTGCCTTTCTACACGCAGAACAATACGCCCTTTCACGGACCACAGCTCCAAATAATATGTCCCGAAAGAGCGTCGCCGTTGTTTTGCCAGAATGGGAAATGGCAGACTTGCGAGACTTGCGAGACCGCTGGAGAGCGGTAGCTTCCGAAGAGCCGAGCAAGTCAACGAGACTATCGACCAAACCAGGATACTTGACCACACCATTGTCAGGTACACTACCAAAAAGCAAGGAAAGAGCGTCTCCAGGAGCAAGACGTCCTTGAACCTTTGCATTCTCCACGACTTCCTTACCCAGTAACCCTGACTGAGCAGCGGATACTACCGCCCTCACATCTGGAACCCTTCCAGATCGTAACGCCTCAGCGACTAGCCACAGATCGCAGGCAAGGCACTTCCCATGTTGCGAAGTGCCATCGCGAATCTCGGAAGCATGAAACTGAGCATGCCGGCGCAACGCTCCAGCAACAGGATCGAGCCGAAGAAAAATCTGCAAAGGAGCAGTGACGAAACACACATCGTTGCCAGGGTTTGCAAACCCAGAACATGGTTGTGTCGTCATGGCAACATTTGCCAGCGGATCCGACAAGCCAAGCTGCTCCAGCTGCGAAGCAGACGCTTCTCGCAAGAGATCCAAACCTGATGTTACTGTCACATCTGGGCAGCGACGGAAGGTACCACTTGGAAAGCTTCCAAGGCCTTTCCGAGGTTCGGCGAGCAAAGCACCCAAAGAAGCAAATCCACTGAGCATTGCATCAACGTCTCCAACATGATCAGGCAAACCTGCGTCGGCGAATATCTCACCAACATGTGTTCTCGAGTCAGGTGCAGCACTCACATCAGTGGGACGAGACCTATTGGCTGAAACAGACCCTTCGCTACAAGGCTCGTCAGGATCGAAACCCTCCCCCAGCTTGACACGGGCTCGCCTGATGTCAGCCAAACTGTCAAAGGCCTTCGCCTCAAGCTTCTCGATGCCTTCAACAACCCAGGCTGGTGGCCCACGCTCAAACACACTTAATGCTGGAACATCGAAAGCCAACAGACCAGCGCTGCGTCTCACACGACTGATCATCACATACAAATGCATCCAGTAATCGTCTGCATCCATATTACCAGGCTTCCCCATGAAAAGCATGGCTGCGTCCATTGACATGCCCTGGGCAGTTTGCACAGTTCGAATTGGCTCAGGAGCTAGAGGAACCTGGCGGCGAGCCATAGACACCTCAGCCTGCTTGCGCTTTCCAGTCAAATTTTCGTGAGTCTTGTATTTCCAGTACGAGACATGTGGCTCAACCAAAATCCTGCCTTTGCCGAGTCCGACAAGGTCCTCTTGCACGTCAGCGAACTCCACGACAACTCCAAGAGGCAGCGCCCGCAGCTGCGCAATCCCCTTGTGACGAACCTCATGCTCAGGATCCTCCCAAGCTCTCTCTGCCTGCTTATCTCGTTCATGGAGCCAGATTTCCACTATAGTCCCCACAGCATCGTGAACGATGTTAAACTTCCCAGACAATTTGGCAGTCAACCGAACTCTCATACCCTTAAAAAGGGGACAGTAGCCAAGGAGCTTGCCAGTAGTGTTCATGTTGACCACCTGCAGCGCCCGTCGGTACTCGGGCAAGCTGAGTGGCTGCGAAGTGCATGTCTCAACTGCCTGCGCGTACAAGAGCAACTGCTTCTCCTCACGCGCATCCCGCACTGCACGATAGTGCATGAGACGCTGCACTGAGAGCCACGCTATACCCATCTCGTAAGCATGCCAAGGACGCCGCCCAACAGTGACACCGTTCTCATCCAACACAGGATCACCAAGAGCACAGCGATCTCTCCACTCCTGAACTTTGTCGCGAGCCCCTGCAGAGGGCTTCACATCGAGAACTTCCCACTCTGCCAATACCCGACGCAGGTTTTTGGGCATTGGACGACCATCTGGCTTGCGCATGTATGCCAGAAAAGCTGGCATGATGTCATCCTTAAAGCGGTGCGTCTTGCACAACATGACTACATGCGTAAGCCCATTCCAGAAGATTCGCCGGCCAGCAAAGCATTCGTCATACCAAGAAGGCCTCGGCTGCATGATGAGAGACACGCGCTGTAGACCTCGCTCCATGGCACCCAATTGCATGAAATCGCCCAGCATGACAATTATCGGAATTCCGCCGAACATGTGTTCCTTGTCCTCATACAAAGTCTCGTCCAGCCAAGGTCTCAAGCCTTTCCGGGCCCGACACAAACGATAAGAAATGCCAGCAAGCATACACGGCGAAATCATCGACACCTCTTCAAGAAACAGGGCCTTCACAGGTGCCCAGGACTCCTGACACGCGAGCTGTGGTGGACTTTTCAAAGCTTTGCAACCAAGACGGAATGAACACTGAGCACCCAAATACAAGCCAGTATGGACTGTATCGCCACGCACTCCACGTGCTGCAGAATTCGAAGCTGCAAGAGTCCGCTTGCTACCCGCACCAAAAAAGTGCTCGATCATTCGACCAGCAATATCAATGCACTCAGACTTCCCTGCACCTCCTGGGCCACCAAGGAAGATGCGCATGGGACGTAGGCTAGGCACCTCTGCCGTCATGTCTGGCTGACCAGCTTGAGCACCTTTCAGGTAGCCGGCATCGATCATCTCCTGAACCTTCACAGTAATCAGTGCGAGGAAATCCTTCTGTTCCTTGTTGAAGTGCAAATTCTTCGGAGGCTTCGATGCTTCACGCATAGCCTCTTTCAGGAAGGTTTCCGGCGTCACAAGCTCACCCATGTGTGCAGGGGATGGCTTTAACGATACGTTTCGCCGAAAACCATGAACCTCAGGCGCTTGCACATCACCACCTTGCGCTGCTTGACGCCAAGCCTGGAACAGCTGCTTTTGTCTTTCGCGGTACATCTGGAAACATCCTCCATGCGCACGCATCTGACTGTGTAATCGATCGCTCCAAGCAACAGTTGGGGCATTCTCTGGCACCTCAACAGCACCAGCGCGCTGAACGGCACCCATTCCTGACTTGAAGGATTTCAGGTACTCAGCCATCACAGGCGCTGGAACATGCTCCTCACAGCAAGCAACTCGCAGCAGGTCACTTGCCGAAACCGGAAGTCTTGATTCGTAAAGTTTCCCGACGATACCACGCTCACCAGGCTGACCATCATCATCGCCCCCCTCCTGTCCAAAGTCGTCCTCTCCATCTGGGCCGCATTCTGCACCGAAAGCAGTTCTCTCGGACAGAAACATGTCTGCATCTGGTCGAGCGCCAACGCGCCGTCCTGCCCGAGCCTCTGCCCCAAGGTCCAGGTTCGTGGCAACCTCGATCGTGATGTTTGCCATGAACTCAGCCGCGCTTGGCTGCAGACGACCCTGCTCGTGTAAGAAAGGGTGCAAATCAGGATGCTCCATGTACCCCACTGAACAGTCGATATCAGCGATCGTGAACATCTTGCCCACCTTAGCCTCCAACGCACGGTAGCGCTCCGCCATACAGCGTTGCTGAGCAAGCCAAGCGAGCCATGGCTCGACGAAATCCCCCATGGAATTCACCATGCCGAGGTATGGTGCGACAAGATCAAGATCAGGAGCAGCTCGCTCACCATCGATGGGGTCAGGATCGCGCGGCATGTGAACTGGGCGCAACAGCACAGACTTGAACAAAGCATTCCTGAACTTGTCTACCTCTGATCCATCGAAACGCGGCATCGTGAACCCGCAGAGGCGAGGAACGCGAAACATTTCGTCAACGCGGAGCTTTTGAACTCGAACCGCACAATCGTCATGTGTGTCAGCAAAACGGAAAGTGCTGAAATCATCAGGTGGAGCAGCGGCAGCCCCACGCGGAGCATGAACAGAGTAAACGAACATGCCATAATGCAATATTCCCATGGAGGCCAGAGGCTCTCTGGTGCCACGATGCAACCAATCATAATCGTGCGACTTCTGCCCACCAAGCGCCATAACACCAGCAGAACCGACATTAGGACGATCAGCCTGCGCGTGCTGTCGCCTGTCTTCCACGAGCCGGGCCCGAGCAGAGTGCCGACCACCTTTCCATATCCTTTCACTGATTCTGCGGGAACCTGTTTCAGAACCCGCTGGCAGACTCAAGGAGCTCACGTCGTTCGCAGCTGGCGCTGCGCTTGCTGGACCCTCCCTACCAGAAGATGCACTTGTACCTGCTTCACCACTCCTGCGCGGTTGCACACAACTGCGACCTCCTCGTCCACGAGAAGGAAAGCGACCCAAGCTGCCAGGATCATCCAAGGAAGGCTCGCAACTACGCTGATCTGCATCGCTGCAACTAGCGTCGACCGGTTCCTGCCCCACAGCGAGGCTGAATCGAACACGGGCGGCGGACCTACGTCCGCGACCACGACCACGACCACGGCCCATCCCAGCGCCATCCATTTCGCGTTCGCTGTCCTGTTTTGGGATCGCATTACGGCGCTTTTTACTCGGAACTAATACATCCGATGCGGGAGGCGCAAGCAAGCCCTCTTCTCTTTTCTTCGACAAGCGAGCGGACCTACGCACAGGCGGCGACAGAAACTCTGCTCCCTCACCTGTCGCGCTGTTCCGCTGCTTCTTCACTTCCTGATCTCCTGGGCTCGCTTCAGCGCAAGATACCGACGAGTCAGAACACGCTTCTGGTGTGCGACCAGATGCACCCCTCTTACCCCGACCTCTTGGCATGTCATCAGACGCACCGTCTTCGCACGAGTCAGACTCAATGGCATCAGCATCGACAGCACCCAAGCCCGATCGGTCATCATCACTAGCACGAAGTATATCTTCGACAGAGGCAGCATCATCTTCATGAGACCCTTCCCGGATCGGGGGGAGCGCTTCATCAGCGTCCAGAGCCTCGGCGCTATCCTCTCGAACATCATCGCTTGGGTCTGGCGCATCAGGACACATGTCTTTCCTCGACCTCAACAACAAAGACAACACAGTCTTCCCTTCTGCAGAGCGGGCACCTGTGGTCTCCTGGGACCGACGCGAGCTGACAGGTGCTGTCTTCTTGCCCTTGGCTACACGCAAACCAGAGCGTTCTGGAGCTGCGAGGTCCAGACCACCGGCTTGGTCAGGCTCAACAGACGCGAAGTCTGGGTCAACATCGCCCTCCTGAGCGATAATGAGATCCCTCTCAGATCGTCCCACTTCTAACCAAGAACGATCAGGCCCCAGCATCTCCCGCCGCTTTGCAGCCCTGAAACCATGTTTCACTAGCCGCTTGCAATAAATCGTCCATGTGTCATGTGACATATAACATTCATGGCCGAAATACATCTGGAACACCATTTCCGACAGCTTCTTGACAGAAGCTCTGTTGGCAGCTGTTTGCAAACGTATCAAAGTTTTGCGACCAGCCTCCAACAAAAAGTCAGACCACTCCACAGCACTTCGGGTGTGCGTGCGCACCTCCTCCTCGCTTTCTCGGAGCCGCTCCACGCCAATGGCCTGCTCAGGCAACACATCAGATACCTGAGGATTGTCTTTCGTGCTGTACTTTGTCGTGTAGTACGCAAGATTTGACATGTCCTGCATCAAGCGAGTCAATGCAAGGACAATACCATCGATACGATCGTCTGCAGTGAGCACTGATGCGTACAATGCCTCTCGTTCAGGACCAACGAGCACCTCGTGCTCTTCCTCAGTAACTTCATACCGTACACGCTTTCGTGGACGATCCCCTGCATTGTCGCAGGAACCGGACTCTTCAGAAGCCAGTTCATCAGGCATCTCGACTCCAATCCAATCGACATGCTCTATATCATCTGCATCATCTCCAATCCAGTTACTATCCTCAGAGATATAGGGAACATCCTGAGTAGCTTCTACATGAGTAGATTGACTGCCGCGAAAGACAAAAAGATCATCAACAGGCGGCAGGAATTCCTCCATGTATGAGGCAGTACCATCAAAATCTTCAGGATGCTGCTGCGCGGCTCCACCAAGATCCTCGATGTCGGGAGGGGACATCGAGAATTCGGATGGTAGCTCGTCTGAAAGCAACTCGTGTTGGGAACTAGCGAGCATCCCATCCACAAACACACCACGCGGCTGGTCGTCCTCATGACAATTGGCAAAGTCCTCGAAATCAGGAGGAAGCTCAGCGAAGGACAGCGAAGACAAGCTCGCGTCGGCCGCAGGACTGACACCGACCACAAGACCCTCATGCCCTTCTTCCGAACAGGTGAGAATCTGGCTAGACACCAGGTGATCCGGAGTATCACTACAGCCAACACGACCAGGCGATGGAACACGACCACTCACATCGATCATGCTAGCATCCACAGCTCCATCCGCGAACGCAGAGACCGAGACTGCTGAAGCACTGTCTCCATGAGCATCTACCGCCTGCAGTCCACTGCTGCTTTCCTGGAGCTCGTTTCTCTCAGCAGCAGACGAATCAACCCCACACAAAGAAGACGGACGCCCAGACCCAAGAAGATCTTGCTCCGTGCCTGTGGCTTCCGAAAAGTCTTCACCCTTGCGCTTACCACGAGCCGTGGACCACAACGCAGAGAGCTCAGTAAGTATGCCTGGCGGACAAAGGCCCTCTCCACTCCCAGCACTGGTAACTGCACGAAGGAGCGAATCGAGCACCTCTAGTGAAGACATCCTCGTGTCACGCACGATGGCACGGCGAATGGTAGCATCATCGGGCGCATCGCATTCTTTCCCTCGAGAAATCAAATAACTCTGCAGAAGCATCACATCCGATGGAAACTTGCTTCCTGGAGCTGCAGGAAGATTTCTTGCTTCGTTTGCAACAACATCCAGACTTGTTCCAGAGACTGTGGCTGCAGTAGTGACATGCTCATCACCAGAGTTCCCCACACAACCAGCTGTTGCATGAAGAGACCCATCAGGAACATCCGCATTGAGCGAACCTGCAGGATCAACATCCTGCTCCACTGATTTGGAAGCCTCACAGACCCGACGCCAGCGACGACGTCTCCGCTTTAAGATGAGAACGTGCACGCGATCAGTGTTCTGCACATCCAGATTACACCGGAAGAACGATTGAGCAGCAGGATGACTCTTACTGCAGTCAGGATGATACCTGAGCAAGGAAGGAGACCCTACCTTTGCTTCACTGCAGTCAACACCTGGCAGAAATCGGTGACAATCGCGGAAACGGTGACGTCCCAAACAATGCCAACAAAAATGCTCACGTCCATGTCTACAAGGATCAGGGCAACGACCTAGGTTATATGCCAAACACACAAGTTTCCCATCGAAAGATGTCAACGCACGCCCACTAGGATCTCGTCTGGGGTGCTCTTCGCGCCAGCGCAAGCACTCAGAAGACTGGTGGTCGCCAAGACACCAGTGGCACACATGCTGGCATCCAAGCGAGCATCGTGCCTCGCAACCAGCACGGTTAAATGGCAGGCAAACAGGAATGCCATCATAATTAGTGACGAAACGACCCAGGTGGTCGATAACAGGATGACGCATCAAACCACCTTGAGACGATCCCTCAGATGGCCGCACAGACTCCACATCAACACGACACTTCTGGTTTCTGCGATCACATTCTATCGCCATGTGAGGTCCCAGGCAAACTCGACAGACATGCTCACTTCCATGATCACACTCCTCACGACAGCTATCATTGTTGTACGCAACACAGACACTTTTGCCTGAAGCTGTCGTGACAAAATGTCCAAAGACATCTTGGACTGGATGACCTCCAGGCGCCCCAGGCCCTGAATCTTCTGGAGGCAGGACCAAATCCTTCCCCTTCCGGAAATATTTTCTGACATCTTTGTCTCCCGGAACTGCAGCCGGAACAGCACAGTGCCAAGGGTGAGCATTGACAAATTTCAAGCGGCCAGAGCTTGGATTCACAACCCACACCTTATCGCCTTGCTTGAGACGTGGACAATCTGGATTTCTGCACCGACGAAGCTTCTTCTCCCATCTGCGCGGAAACGCAGCAACCTCGCGCGAGTGATAATACTCGAATCGACAGACTCGAACATGGTCACCAGGCTTCCCACCTCCACGATGCTGGTAACAGGTGGGCATGCACCGGTGAATGTGACTCTTGCAAAAGTTCCGTCGTGCATCGAAGGCGAAGACTTTCCGAAAGACACGCGACTCGGCCTTCTTGTTAGCAGCCACACCAGCAACACGAGCCTGTCCATTGGCAGAATCAACCACGAAGCGCGGTAAACGACGCCATCGAGGCTGCTGCGAGCATGGATTCGGTTTCAAAGGCTCCTGGGCTTGAAGTCGAGCATACGGACGCTTCCGCGCAGGCCCACATGGCGGATCGTCTCGCCAAGGCACCCGCACGCGCTCGGCTTCCTGCTCCTTGCTCGGGAAGGCCTGCAAAGGAGCACGGAGCACCTGCACATCGGATGTCTCCACCTTTCCATCCATGTAAGTAGCAGCCTGTCGCTCTGCCGAGAGAGGCAAGGGATCCAGGTCCGCAGGTTCTAGCCCCAGCTGTCGAGCAAATTCCTCGACGCTGCAGAAGCTCATAGTACGCACAGCGGCGAGCACTGCTTCGCGCCAATTGCGCAGGCGCAATTCCATGTCCTCTTTTTGCACTGCAGTCAGCTTCCCAAGACGCAGCTGATCAACAATCCACGAACCCATGGCATTCTTGACCCAGACACTAATGTGCGCATGAAGACCACCTCGGCCTTGAGTTTCCACAGGACCGAAGAACGCCTGCACGATACCGAACAAACCAGGCGTCATCAGTCGAGCTGCTGCACCATCAGCGAAACCCTGCCGAGGGTCGAGGCTGACACCAACGAAATGCTCTAAGTACAAGCGGATCATCATGTCTGAAAAAACTGCCTGGGCGAACGGATCCTCTGAAACCCGACGCAACATGTCTTCCTTCTGCCCCAGGTCAGGGTCGTCCTCTTCTAAGAGTTTCCAGGAAGCCACCTCCGCCCCTTCGTACAGTAGCTTGACCATGGCATGCTTCGTGTCAGCAACATTTGGAGTTGTGAAAACAAGAGGTGCGCCCCAAAGAAGCCGATATCCAAATCCTTTGTGCCTCAGGGCAGTGCGATGCGCATTTGTACCTGGAACTTCGTTCATGCACATGTCGAGAGTTCGCAGAGCTTGCTTCACGCGCCGAGACACATCATTGTTCTGCAAGACCTGCGCCATGGAAGCACCCTTACCACATAATTCCATTGCATCCAGGAACTCCTGCGCTGTTACCTCGCCAAGTTCTCTCAGAGTCTCTTGCCAACGCGTTTTGTCCGCAAACAATCGCGCAGACTGAATGTAGCGCCGGCGACGCCACAGACAATACAGCATCGTGAGCAAGTCACGATCACGTCGCCAACGGGGCGGCTGCTTGCGAGGACTGGGGCTAGACCCAACATCTGTGTTAAGCTCATCAAGCGCCCTCGCATCTCCACAAACACCAGAGACCTCGTGCCCGCGAGGATCTTCGTCCATGTGAATTTCTTCCACATGAGGCTCCCAGCCCTGTGGCGTATCTCCAGTCGGCGCAATATCCAGATTATTCCACACACTGTCTGC
>Ga0136655_1001195_pt1 | contig 11729 bp, 6 predicted proteins | sample CPBDNA_2_FD_94863 | JGI IMG/M metagenome (GOLD analysis project Ga0136655, IMG submission 94863) | Freshwater to marine salinity gradient microbial communities from Chesapeake Bay, USA - CPBay_Spr_15_0.8_DNA (version 2) | ecosystem: Environmental > Aquatic > Marine > Coastal | place: USA...
GCTGACGATTAGTCATATTTATAGCTGGTGTTGGACGTCCTCTACTCATAATTTCTGCTTTTTTTGAAAAACCGCAAAGTTACAATAAATACTATTTAGAACTTCATGCGTAAACCACTAGATTGTTCCAAACCAGAAACGGTATAAGTTCCCCTAGCAGCAACCACTTCATCGTCAATAATTTGGGCAACTCGATTGGAAAAATTGGCTTTTGTTACATGACCATCTTGTTTCCATAATTGAAATTGTTGTGCCCCTCCAGTCGTATCCCAATTGATCGCTACGGTACTACAAGTAATATTGTCAGCAGTTAAATTAGCGATACAAGGAGAAGGCGTAAAATAAGTATCTCCAACCACCACAAAAACAGGTCTTTCACTAACCGTTATAGTCGGGTTAGTGCCCTAAATAGCAGAAGGAACACCATGAATACTAGGTAGTTCCAATTCCACTAAAGTCCCTGAATTCGCCCCTTCTAAAGAAAGCTGGTATTGATAAGTCGTGTCTTTTGCAGTAGGACTCCAAACAGCATAGACTTTTTTATTATTATTCTGCGGGTCTGTAAATCGGTATACTTTAGTACAACTCGTATCCTGACAAGCGGATAAATCCGCATCAAAATTCATTCCCTTTAAGATATTTTTCATGGTATAAGTGTAATACCAAGAGTTTTTAGGCCGATAAAGGCTATCCAAACTTTCTATCAGACCGCTACTTTGAAATAAAGCACAGGCAGGTTGAGTGCAAATGTCCCGTAAATCAAAAAGAACGGCTCGGTCAAATCCAGCAGCAATTGTTTCCAAATAAAATCGAACAATCCATTGGGCTTGCACTTCATAATTGTCATTATTGCCAATTGTTGGTACACTAATAGGAGAATTATCATTCGTATCATAGCCAAATTCAGATAACCATAATTCTGTGCTAGGCATCAAAGAATCCCGGTAATCCACAAACTCCTGTAAAATTTGTTTTAATCCAGCAGACTCAGGGGAAATCCCATAGGTCGAAGCCAATACTTGCGGGTCATTGCCTACATAAATATGTATATTGATAGCATCCAAAGGAATTTGCCCAAAAGTAGCCGTTGGACTTCGGTTCGCTTTAAACCAAGTGACCATATCCCGAACATACCCTAAATCGGCATCCGTTAATCCACCCATTACGACCTTCATATTCGGATCCGCATTTTTGATACCTACCGTCGAGATGGTATTATTCGGATTATCAGGGTCAGGCATTAAACCTAGCGCCTGCCCATGCCCATCAAAATCAGCACTCAACATTGCGGCATAAGCTTCTGGGGAAAAATAGGTTTCAGGAAAGTTCGGATAGAAAGTTTTATCTTGTTCATTCCAATCCTCTAAATACTTGATATTTCCTAAGCCCGTTTTCAGAGTTTCATCGGGATGTAATTTAGGCGCAATGATAGCATTAGCTCTAGCTGGAGAAAATGGGGTGCTTCCATAGCGAGCGGCATAATGGTATAAATATTCTGCATGAGCGATATACGAAGCTGGAAGCGTGGAATTTGCACCAGGCGGAAGTGGTTTCTGTTCTAATATTTGGTTAATGCTGGGGTCGTTAAAAGCAATCGTACCAGATGGGTCAATCACCTGCAAAATATTACCCAAAGTAGTTGGACAAATAATAATATTACTGTCTTGGATTTCTTGATAAAAATCATCAAAACGAGTATAAGTTAATTCCTGATAGGCTTCATTCCAACGATATTGATTATTGGGATAGCCTGATGAACCATTTTCATTAAACGGAATAACAGGAAATCCCTCATTCAAATACCAATCGTGATATTCCCTAATAAATCCGACCGCTTGCATCCGTTCAATAGGGTCTTGTCGCCGAGTATTCACACCCATAAATTCATCGACTGGCACTTGGGCAGACAAGGCAGTACTAAATACAATTAATAAGGGGAGTAGGAATGAAAATTTGTTGTTAAAAATTTCTTTGTTCATAGTTTCTATGGAGTTATATTAATTAAAAATCAAGTGTTTGTAGTAGGGATTTCTCATTTCTGTTATGTCTGATTAGTTATAAAAGTGCTGTCTGTAGACCTCCGAGCGTTTTTAGAGATGTCAACCGAGGTAAGAATCTGGGATGAAAAAATCCTATACCTCCATAATTCAGCACAGCCTACCTTGTAAGTATTCGGATTCATCCTTAGTACGCTGTTCAAAAAAAATCAGGTATTTTGTAATCGCCAATTCACTTGACGTTTACGAAAAACCAAAAAACTTAAATCCAAACAAGTGCGCAGGAATTGACCAAATTTTTTATGGTGTTTCTAAAATAGTGGTAGTATGGTTATCGATTTACGTGGGAAAAGAGAAAAAACTAATCAAAGTTTTTGCTTAGGAGTTGCTAAGATTTAGCTGCAAAAAATAATTATTATTGACAGACTAATCTAAGTATTATTGAAAATTATAAGGGGGGTAAATAGGAAGAATTAACCAATGTGGTAATTCACAGGTATAAAATTACAAATAATATTTTAAAAATAGAAATATTTGTTTTTTTATTTTTAATAAGTTGACAAATTTAAGAGGTTTCCTATTCGGTAGATATGGCGAACATTTAAATTACCGTAGTTGATTTTAGATGCCGCTATTTTTAATAGATTTATTCGATTTTTTTCAAAATTAAATCCTACCTTTAAGTTTTAATAATGACCTGACAGTCATTTGAATCTTTGATTTATTTACATTTTCTCATCGGACGGCAAAGCTATCCAATGAGTTTAACAATTTTTTCAAAGCCTAAATAAAAGATTATGAGAAATCTACTAAAACTAACCCTGGCAAGCGCCCTATTAATCCTTGCAACCGCCTTCACCAACTCCACCACTACTGCGACCGAACCTGGCGTTTTCAAAATCATGGAAGTCACTCATTTATGGGATTTATTAAAATCCAATTATGAGCCTGACCGAGAGCGAGATGGTACTTGGTTGGAAGTCGGATTGCGTTCTAAATATGCAATGGCAAAAAACTATGCTTCGTTGAGTATTTTGGAAGAGACCTTTGATGAAGATGTATTTTTAAGAGGGCCTCACCAAGGAGAGATGGACTTTAATTCGACCACTTCTTTTGGTTATTATAATCCGCAATTTATTGCTAAGGCGCATGATGCTATAGCGACTGCTTTAAAAAATCCAGTTTTTAGCAAAGTGGCGGAGGCATTTTATACAAAGCATTTGCGTAGTATGGCACATACTTATTATTCTGGATTTTTGTACCTGGAGCAAAATCCAGAAATCAGACAAGATTTAATCAATGAATATGTCCTAATGGTCGCTCAGCCTGGCGGTGCAGGAGATGGTTCGTTACAAGAGCATTTTAGGGAATTTGCAGAAGAATTAGAAAAAGGGCCTCAAAAAGCAGATGTTTATGAAGCTTTTACCGCACCTTCTTTTTGGGTTCGCCGCCATATTGATGGAACAGCCGATGATTTTATTAAGTTATTAGAGTTGGTGGTTGGGCATTTTGAAGGAGCTAAATAGGCAGTCAGCAATTTGGGAAGTCTTGGTTATCAATAAATTAGACTTTCCCAGTCTTCGAGACCTACGGTATGCCTACAAGTGGGAAAAAGACAGTGTCGGAGCGATGCTCTTTTTTAAAAGCAGAAATATTGATATCTCTACAGACAGTTTCGAAGCTAAAGCTCCTTTTTTATGGAAAAGCTCTGGCTCTGTCTGTAGCACAAAGTTTCCGAAATTTCTCCAAAGGAGCATCGCTCCGACCCTATAATTTAACGTTTGTCCACTTGTGTGCATACCGTAAGCCTTCGAGATTTTTAGATAGTCAGATAAAAAATTGATTCTACAAAAAATATTAGGGAGCAGGTAATAAATAAGCTACCAGATGGGTAGGTTATATTTTACCTGTTCCCTTAAGTAAAAATCTAAATTAAATAGGCGGGTAGTATTTGTTCTAAAGTTCAGAAATTTGGAATGCCTAAAAATGAAAATACCTTCTATAAAAACTTGGTAATCAAAAAAATAGGTATTATCCATAAATATAAGTAAGGCGCTTTTTTAGAATTATCTCCTTTTTTTGTCTTTTTTTCCCGCCCTAATTGTTTATAGTTTGCATAAAATCACTTATAAATGGTGCATCTCTCTTTACAAAACAGCTAAATAGCCCGTCTTTTTCTACCTTAAAAATAAAACCTATATCTCTTTAAATATTGTGTATTTAAATAATTGTTAAAGGGTTGTTTATGTAACTATTTTGTTACTTCTTTGCTAGGTTATTTTAGGGCATAGTTTGACTAAAAAAATTGTTTAAATACCTTTATTTATACCCCCAAAAATGGGTACTTTTGAGAAGAACTACATAAAAAACCTCAACCAATACTATGAGAGAATTAGCACTCCTAGGCATATTATGTCTATGTTTCAATATCTTACCTGCGCATGCCCAGCGAATGATTTCGGGGACTATTTCAGACGAACAAGGGGAATTATTAATTGGTGCAACCGTACTTGCTAAAGGTACTTCTATTGGCACTACGACCGATATTAACGGTCAATATATCTTAAATGTACCTATTGAAGTCAATATCCTACAATTTAGCTATTTAGGCTTTTTACCCTTAGCAATCGAATTAGGTGCCGAAAATGTAGTCGATGCAGTTTTAAAATCTAGCGCCCTTGTTTTTGATGAAGTCATTGTTACAGGATATTCGACAGAATTAAAAAGGGAAATCACCGCTTCCATTACGAGTATTAAAAATCGAGAAATCGAAGGCTTATCGGTGCAATCTTTTGATAGAGCAATTCAAGGAAAAGCTTCGGGTGTGCAAATTTCTTCAGAAAGTGGTGCACCGGGCGGAGCGGCGACTATCCGAATTCGAGGTGTTGGTTCAATTTCCGCAGGGTCAGAACCACTGATTATCATTGATGGGGTACAAGTTGGAAGACAGGGGCAATCTGGACAAGGTTCTGCTAATCCTTTGAATGGTATTAACCCTAATGATATTGCGTCTATTGAAATTCTAAAAGATGCCTCTTCTACTTCTATTTATGGCGCTCAAGGCGCTAATGGAATTATTTTAGTCACCACTAAAACGGGCACTAAAGGAGATAAAGCTACATTTAATGTGGCTTATCAAGAAGGCATTGTGCAACCGATGAATTTATATAAAGTGATGAATAGTCAGCAGTATGCCGATATTCGACAAGCAGCTTTTGTTAATTCTGGACAAAGTATTGAAGCAGCACAGAAATTATATGGAGACCCGAATGATGCTAGTTTGCCTTACTATGATTGGAAAGAGGCAATTTGGCGAGATGCGACTTTGAGAACGCTGGATTTTTCCTTTAGCGGAGGGTCAGATAAAGTAGATTATTACACTTCTTTTTCTTATAATTTACAAGAAGGACAAATCCTCACCAACGAATGGGAGCGCACCACAGGCCGCTTTAATTTGAATGCCGATTTACTAGATAATTTCTCTTTAAATCTACGAACTTCCCTTGCTTTTATAGAACAAGAAGGCCAACCTTGTGATGGTGGATTCTGGGTTAATTGCCCTTTTGCGCCTTCTTTCTGGTCCATTCCTAGTTCCCCAGCTTTTGATGAAAACGGGGATTATAATGCTTACCCAACCAATGGCGAAGGGCATAATTTTAATTTTAACGAAATTCAAAATGCACAAGAAGTCACCCGCTTAGGGCAAACTTTGCAAAATATTAGTGCATTGACCTTAAATTATCAACCCATCCCCAATTTAACCGCAAGAGCCTCTATGGGCATTGACTACATTAATAATAAAGACAAACAGGTTCGACCAATTAGCATTCCTTTTTTCCGAGATGCTTGGGGCGGACAGATTCTAAATGAAGATAGAATTTCTGTTAACTGGAATACTTTTGGAACACTACAATATAATTTTGACATCAAAGAAGCCAATCGGTTTTCCACTTTATTAGGTTTTGAATACAAGCAAGAAGATTGGACGAATTTTAGTGCCACAGGTAGAGGTTTAGCAGACCCTTCTTTCCAGAATTTAAATAGTGCTTCTACGCCTTTTGCCATTGCAGGTACGTCTTCCACCAATCGCCGACAAGGAGTATTCAGTTCCGTAAAATATAGTTTTAATGAAAAGTATTTTGCCAATGCAACCGTTCGCTACGATGGTTCTTCTCGTTTTGGTCGAGATAATCGTTGGGGTTTATTTTATGCTGGTTCACTAGGTTGGCGATTGAGTGCAGAACCTTTCTTGCAAAATACTACGTGGATAGAAGAGTTGAAAATTAGACTGTCTTATGGGATTACGGGTAATTCTGAAATTGCAGATTTTGCTTCCCTACCTCAATTTGGCACAAGAGGGCAATATTTAGGTGCTCCAGGCTTAGCACCTACGAAATTAGCCAACAATCAATTAGGCTGGGAAGAAGCCGAACAATTTGATATAGGCATCGACTTTTCTTTCTTTGAAAATAGGCTTTATGGAAGCATTGATTTGTGGAACAAAAATAATAGAAATTTACTTTTAGCCACCCAGATTCCCGCAGCAGCAGGTATTGAAGATGCGACGTTTGTAGAAAATGTAGGGCAGGTGAATAATAAAGGTATTGATTTTGAATTGTCCACTATTTTGTATAATCGAGGCGGATTTAATTGGCGAATTGGCGGAACTTTATCTTTTCAGAAAAACGAAGTCGTTGAATTAAATGGTGGTCGAGATACGATATTTTCAGATGGTTTTCCTCAATTAATTGTTGGGCAACCCATTCATTTTTTCAATCTCTTACCATTTGCGGGCGTAAATCCAGCGAATGGTCGAGCGACGGTTTATGATAGAAATGGTTTTCCGACCTATGCTCCATCAGCCGAAGATGTACAAGTTTTCAAAGGCGCTATTCCTGATTTTTTTGGCGGAATCCGTACGGAGTTTAGTTATAAAGGTTTATCGCTTGGCGCTTTTTTCCAGTTTCAAGGTGGGCATTATGTCTATAATAATGACTTAGAAGCATTGGCAGAAGCAGGTGGTTCACCTAATAACCAATTGGTTTCTCAGGCGAATTACTGGAGGAATCCAGGTGATTTAACCAATGTACACCGACCTAGCCAAGGAAATGTTGTTAGTGGTATTGACCAGATTACATTTGGATTGCCTGGTACCACTCGTTTTTATTCGGATGCTTCTTATATTCGATTAAAAGAAATCAAATTAGGGTATACTTTCCCAAAGACCAGTTTATCTTTTATGAACGTATCTAATTTAACTGTTTTCGCTCAAGGCTTAAACATGATTACTTGGACTCGATTTGATGGGATAGACCCAGAAGTGGTCGCTACTCGACATGCGTATAGTGAACGTTTTCCTTTTGCTTTTCCTTTGGGGCGACAATTTTCTTTTGGGTTAAATATGTCGTTTTAATTAACCGTAGCTTGGACATTCTTGTCCGAGCAAATCTAGCTTGTCCACCACTAGTTACTCGGATAAGAATGTCCAAGCTACGGAGCTACAGAACTAAAAATAAAATCATGAATTCCTATAATAAACTATACTTTCTCCTCCTTCTAGGTTTGTTTTCCTGCACCAAAGCCCTAGATGTCGCCGACCCAGAGTCGCTTTCCCCCGAACAAGTCTTTGCAGAAGTAGGCGGTTTTGAATCCATTCTTTTTTCCGCTTATAATCGAGTCCATAATTTTGAATGGATGGGACAAAATGGTATCATAGCACCCGATGTCTTAGCGGATAATTTGGATTTTAATAATCGAACCTTTAATTATGAATCGGAATATGTCAATGCTGTTCGAGCGCACATGGGAAGATGGGAATTATATGTTGGCATCAATGATTTAAATTTGATTTTTAGCAAAATTGATGATTTAACGGATGTAACCGCAGCAGAAGAAGATTTACGTCAACAAATCAAAGGAGAAGCCTTTTTTCTTAGAGCGTTATATTACCATGACTTAGCCAAAGTGTATGGTTATGAACCGGGCAAAGAAGTTAATGATTTTAACTTAACTGTCCCAATTCGTACGACGCCAACCGAGGAAGTATCCGATGCTTTAGTGACCAATCCGAGAGCGACGAATACCGAACTATATGAATTGATTGAATCCGATTTAAATCAAGCGATTAATTTATTATCAGATAATGTAATTGCACCATTAAGAGTCGGAAAAGCAACGGTTCACGCTTTAATGGCAAGGGTACAATTATACAAAAGTAATTTTGCTGAAGCCGCCAGACAAGCCGACCAAGCCTTGACTCAAACGACCGCAGAATTAACCACCGTTGAAAATTTTGAGGCTTCGTGGGAAATGACACCACATCCAGAATCTTTATTTGAAGCAGAAATTCGAGCAACAGATTGGTCAACTGTAGATGGCGCTAATCGGAGTATTTGTACCATGACCAATAATACCAGTTCTAGTTCGCAATATATTTTAGTCGGCAGTCCTGAATTATTAGCTGTTTTGGACCGCGAACCAAATGACATTCGGCATAGTATATGGACGGTAGAGGAAGACATTCCTAATGGCACTAGAAAATGCAATAAATGGAGAGGCGAACAAGGTGACTTTAGGGAAAATATCCCTATTATTCGCTATGCCGAAGTACTCTTGATTGCTGCGGAAGGATATGTTAGAAGTGGCGATGATACTAATGCACAAACTCGCATTAATGAATTGCGAATGGCTAGAGGTTTAGTCCCAACAGCTTTAACTGGAACTGCTTTAATCGACTTAATTATGCAAGAACGAAGAATTGAATTGGCCTTAGAAGGACATCGCTGGTTTGACTTGAAAAGGTTGGGGAAGGATATCCCTAAAACGAATGCTTCTAATGTGCCCAATTTGAGTTATACTGACTTTAGAATTTTGTCAGATATTCCGCAAAGTGAATTGAGCTTGAATGAGTTATTAACACAAAATCCAGGGTATTAGAGGAGAGGTCAGAAGTCAGATAATTTAGGAAGGAAGTGTTGATAATCAGTTTTTTTAGCTGTATTAAACCTGACTTCTAATCTCTAGAACAATCATAAAATTAAAAATAATGAAGTCTCAATTAATAATCATAATCTTTCTAAGTTTAGGTTTTTTTGCCTGTGATGCGCCAGGCACAGATATTTTATTCATGGATGCTTTTTTGGAATTAGATGCCGCTACTAGCGTAACAGGGGAGCAAACTTTTACTTATCAAAAAATTGTTGATGGAGAAACTATACCCAGTGGTTTTATTGTCAATTTAGCGGCGGTGCAACAAGGAACGCCGATTACCTTTGATTTTAAAATTGAAGCAAATAGTACGGCACAAGAAGGGCAACAGTATCAAGTCAATGGAAATACAGCAACAATTCCAGCCAATGCCAGCATGGTAGAATTACCCATCGAAATCTTAGATGATAATATCGAAGTAGGCGATAATTGGACGATTATTATAAGCATTGCTAGCAGCTCTATTCCAGTCAATCCTAATTATGAAAGTGGCACACATATTATCGAGGTTAAGGAGTAAATGCTTATATTTCTACACTTTCTCCAAATGACTTAAAAAGTATTCAAGGCTTGGGAAGTCTAAATAACTGATTTCGAGCTAAAAAGACTTACTAAGTTTTGAAAACTTCGCAAGCCAAAGTCTCCTGAAATCAAAATGTATAGTAGCCAATGCTCAAGAAATAACTAAAAGATGTATCCAACTATTTTACTTATTATCCTTCCTGCTCAGATAGTAGAATTATTGATGCTGTCATTTTGTAATAAAATATATATTAATGAGTAAGGACAAAACAAGCACTTATTAAGGGTATAATTTTCAAGACCCAATAATATTTTATATCTTTATTGCTCCTATGAGATAAGGTCAGTTAATCAATATATTGCTAGATTTTATTTTTGTTTTTTACAGGAGTTAAATTTACACAAAGATATAAATGCCACACCAGCAAGAAAGACAATTCTTAGCCGTTTTATTCGCCGATATACAGGGATATACAGCTTTGATGCAGCGTGATGAAGAGCGAGGTCGCTTAGTCTTACGTAACTTTAAAGAAGTACTTACGGAAAACGTAACCCAATTTCGTGGAAATATTATCAATTTTTACGGAGACGGCTGTTTGTGTACTTTTGAAAACCCTACCGATGCAGCCAACTGTGCAGCTACCTTACAAAAAAACTTTAAGTCTGTTACCCCTGCTACTCCCGTTAGAGTCGGACTACATCAAGGAAATGTAGGATTCGAAGATGGTAATGCTTATGGAGATGCGGTTAATATTACTTCTCGAATTGAGTCATTTGGTGTGCCTGGTTCTGTCTTAATTTCTAGTGAATTTAAAGCAGCAATTGCCAACCAAACAGCGTATAAAGCTATTCGATTAGGCGCATTTAAGTTTAAAAATGTGGCCCAACCCATGCAGATTTATGCCCTGCAAGGCGATGATTTAATTATTCCAAAAAAAGAAGATTTAACAGGTAAAGGGAAATTAATTCCATCTACTGTTTCAAAAGCCAAAAAGTGGGTATTAGCAGGTATAGTTATTCTTGTTTTAGGATTAGTTCGTTTTTTCAGTCCTTTTGGAGTTATAGATAGTGCTATTCCCAAAAATCTAAGAGACGCAAGAATAGCCGTATTACCTTTTGAAAATAAAACAGGCGATAAAGAGTTAGATATTGTGGGCGATATGGCATCTGATTGGGTCATTCAAGGCTTGATGTATTTGGACGATATACAATTAGTTGGATTTGAAAACATTCAAGAAAATATTAAATATGCGAGTGTTGGGGATTCTAGTAAAAATTTTGCACGTAGAACGGGCGCTCAAAAAATAGTGAAGGGACGATATTATATTGACAAAGACGAGTTGATTTTTAAAAGTCAGATTATTGATATTGAAACGGGTAAAATTGAACTGTCTCTTCCTGATGTTAGAGGACCTAAAGAGGAGAATGCCGCTTTGGTTAGTGAATTACAAGCCAAATTTGTGACGGCTTTTGATGCCCAAAATCATAACTTCTCCCCAGGGATTGCCCAAAATCCACCACCACATAAAGCCTATCAGTTATTCCGAGAAGGGATTGATATTTATAGCGAAGACACAGAAGAATCTCGAAATCTTTTTGCCCAAGCCATTGAAATGGACAGTAGTTTCTTTTGGCCTTATATTTGGGCAACTGGTTCTTTTTTTAATGCTGGGATGGGCAGCGATGCTGATTCAACTTTTGCCCTCATCAAACAAAATATTGACTTCAAAAGCCTTAATAGTTTTGACCGCCAATGGTATGTACATTGGCAAGCCTTATTGGATAAAGATTTGGATAAAGCATTTAAGGCAAGTCTAAAAATTTTAGATAGAGACCCTAAACAATGGTTTTCCAATGTAGAAGCAGGTATTATTGCCAATAATTTAAATTTGCCTAAAAAGGCGGTCGAAATATTTGAATATTTAGACCCCGAATTTGCCCCGCAAGATATAGAATTAGACACTTGGTGGCATAATTATTATGTCCATAATTTGTACCGAGTAGGCAGATATGCGGATGCGGAAAAAATAGCCAAAACGATTCAGTCCAAGTTTAGAAAGCATTGGAATTATTATGATAGATTAGCGGAAATTTATATACAACAAGATAAGGCAACCGCCTTGCAAGCCTTAATGAAAGAAATGCAAGACAACCAAATGGCGAACTTAGAAATCCTCAATGCATTTGTCTTTATTTCCGAGCGATATGGAGTAAAGGGGCAAA
>Ga0136655_1001196_pt1 | contig 11712 bp, 7 predicted proteins | sample CPBDNA_2_FD_94863 | JGI IMG/M metagenome (GOLD analysis project Ga0136655, IMG submission 94863) | Freshwater to marine salinity gradient microbial communities from Chesapeake Bay, USA - CPBay_Spr_15_0.8_DNA (version 2) | ecosystem: Environmental > Aquatic > Marine > Coastal | place: USA...
GATTCCAATTGGTGCTAAATATTTAAATGAGGTAGCGTTCCAATATAAATTGTTATCAAAATGAATAAATATTTATTTTCCTTCTTCCTTAGTATTGTCCTTTTTTTTTCTTCCTTTGCACAAAATAATAACTTTAAACCGCTATATACTACTCAATTTATTAAAGATGAAATATCCATTCGACTAAATAATATGATGGATTTTGAATTTGATGACTATGGAAGAGCTTGGATAATATTGACAAACGGACTTGTTTTATATGATGGGAATAAATATGAATTCATTTCCTATTCCCAACTGGGTATTCCAGATTATTCATTTAAAGAAATTTATAAAAATTCGTCAGGAGGTTTGTATTTAGTTGGATATAGAAATTATATCTTTCAGCAAGGATTAAAAATAAATTTAAATGTTGTTATCCTTAATTCATTATTAAGAACCTGGTCTCCTATAAAAAGTGAACTGTTAATTATTGACGATATTGTTAATTTTTATGGTTTTGAGAATCATACCGCAATAATCAACAAAAAGGGTTTTTTTTATATTAAAAATAAAGATAAATGGATTCAAAAATTTAAGGCCCCTAATGATCGAATAAAATCCATTTTTCCTGCAAATCAGGGTGAATGGCATGCTTATTCTGAGGATACTTATTTTAAATTAGATAAAAATGGAAATATCATTGATTCTATAAGGATTATAGGATCTAAAATTAAAGACTTTATTGAATTTAAAGGACAAAATGAAAAATGTTTTTTACAACTAGAGAATGATAAAATAATATTAATAAATCAGGATTATAAAATTCAAAATAGCATAACTTTTCCAAAGCTGTCTATTCCTTTAGAAAATGTTTATAGTCTTTTTATCGATAAAAATTTAAGGATATGGATGAAATATCAAAACAGTGTTTCAGTTTATAATGAACGGGGAGAGATTTTTCAAGACTTTCCTGAAATCAATAATCAGAACTTATTTGGGCGTGCTCGATTTCCAATTAAAGAAGATAATTTAGGAAAGGTTTGGATTCATTTAGGATTTGGTTTTTTTTATAATTCATTGATTAATAATGATATAAAATTTTATTTTAAGAATGAAGGGTATAGTTTTAGAGGCTTGCAACAAATCAATGACTCCATTATTTATTTTAATTCCTATAAGGGAAATGGATTATTGAACCTTAATACGGGTTTAAACACCTATTTTTCATCTAAAAATAATTATTTCCTGGGTGCTTTTCTTAACGAAAAAAAACACCGCATTTATATTGGAACATATAATTCAAAATATGAAATTTTTAACCTGGATAACTTTCAAGTTTATGAAAAGACCGACATTGATAAGCTTTTTTATCATTTTGTTTATTTAGAAAAGGGATTGAACAATAAATATTTTTGGTTGGGTGATTTTGGCTTTCAATCTTTTGATATGGAACGTGATTCTTTAGGAACTTTTTTTCCTTTACCTCCCGGACATTCATCCATTTCATCGTTTTTTGATATGGACTCCTTTTATTTGGTTGGAACTGATAGAGGATTACTAAAGTATTCACTAAAAAATAAAAGGTGGTTTAATTTGGCGGTTATTCCTAAAGTAAGAGTTACTGGCATTAAATACTTTAAAAACAGGTTTTTAATTTCAACAGCTGCGTATGGCTTATTCGTTTTAAACAATAAATTCGAGATGTTGGGGGATATCCGAAAAAGATTAGAGCCTATTAATAAGGTTATTTTCTCTATGCTAATAGGTTCCGATGAAATGATTTGGCTTGGTACCGAAAAAGGGCTTTATAAAGTTAATCCTTTGAATGGGAAATATAATATGTATGGTATTTCGGACGGTATTTTTGAAGAGGAATTTAACTGGCTTTCCATGCTAAATTTAAAAAATGGGGAGATCCTGATGGGAACTATTAATGGTCTGGTCAAATTTAATCCTCGGAAAATGGCTGATTCATTTAGTGATTTTGAAAAAGGAAATTTTTATTTTTCATCCATAGAAATAAATAATAATAGCAATACCAGAAATAGGAATGGACTGTTTGAATATTTAAGTAAAGGTAAAATAACCTTAAATCCTAATGAGTATAGTCTGACCCTTTATCCAGGTTTTTCAAATAATTACATGGGGAAATCATCACTTTTCTTTGTAAAAACGCCCTATTTGGATGATTGGCAATTAGTTGAAAATTTTAATTCTATTACTTTAAGTCCTACTGCCGGTAAATCGAATATTCAAATTAGAATATCCCAGGATTCACCTGAGCATTTTTTAAAAGAAATTAATATTCCCATTTATAAACTTCAGTATGTATTAGAAAATAAAACTTTTTTGTGGTTTGCCTTTCTTCTGTTTTTACTTTTGATTGGTATAATCTTTATTTTAAGGTATAGATTGCTTACTGGAAAAAACAAAGAACTTGAAAGAAATCTTGCCATAAGAGTAAACGATTTAGAATTAAATGAGCAATCGCTAATCGATAAAAATAACAAGTTAGCCATTTTAAATGAGGAAAGAAGGCGCTTTTTTGATATTTTAGGCCATGAGGTGAATACTCCTCTTGCTGGTATGAAACAACTAAGTCATACGTTTAATTACTTGTTAAAGAGAGGTGAATATGAGAAGGCATTGAAAATTGCTCAATCTTTGGAACATAGTGGAACTGAAATTTCACATTTAGTGGATAATTTATTGACATGGTCAAATCTTGAAAAAAATACCCAACTCTCGCGGAATCTATCCTTTAGTATAACAGATAAACTTAACTCGACAGTAGATTTATTTATTTTTCAGATACATAGAAAAAATATTCAATTCAAATTATCATTATCTGAAGCCTTTGATGGTGAAATTAATTCTGATCCCAATATCATTTCCTTCATTTTAAGAAATATTCTTAGTAATGCTATAAAATATTGCCCTGAACATGGCGATATTATTTGTACCCTCAATAGAGAAAATGAGGTGTTATCCTTATCTGTTTATAATTCTTCAGAAATATTGACAGACGAAAATTTTTCTAAAATGATTGGTTTTTCTCCCGTTTCGAGTATGCCGGGGACTCTTCAAGAAAAGGGACTGGGTATTGGGTTGTTTATGGTATGTCAATTAGTTTTGATTATTAAGGGTACCATAACTTATGACATTCATCCAAATGGAGGGGTTACTGCCTTAATTAAAATCATCAATTAACTTTATCACCCATTTAATGCCTTTTGTCACCTAAGAGTGGTGATGATGATATAAGGGGGCATGTAATTATTTAAATTCGCCTCACTATTAGTATCTCGATTTTAACTTAAAAAATTTAACTGGGAGTAATATTTAATGTCCCGCTTGTACTTTACAGGCGGGGCATTTTTTTTTGTCTGTATTCCTGCCTATATTGTCGGATTATACAATCAATCAGAATGAGGTGGGAGTTTAAATTAGCCATGCGTATTTCAAACGGGAAAGAAAAGTCGTTTGCCAGTATTATTATTCGCATAGCTTCGCTAGCCGTGGCTTTGAGTATTGCGGTAATGATTGTAACTACCGCATTAATTACAGGATTTAAATCAGAAATAAGTGGTAAAATATTTGGCTTTTGGGGACATTTACATATCAACGCTGCCAATGTTTATCAAAATTTATTGGAAATAGATCCCATTGAGGATAATCAGGATTTTTACCCTGTGCTTAAAAACATGAAAGGTGTAAAGGCGGTTCAGGTGTATGCCATTCAACCTGGTATTGTTAAAGGCAAAAATGACTTAGATGGCATTTTTTTAAAGGGTATTGGTTCCGATTTTAATTGGCAATTTTTTAAAACTTACCTTCAAGAGGGAGATATTATTACTTTCCCAAAAGAAGAGGCATCTAACCAAATCATCATTTCCAAGCAAACAGCCAGCAGGCTTTCATTAAAAACAGGGGATAACTTCAGGCTATTTTTTGTGAAAAATGGTACCATGCTAAAAAGGAATTTTAAAATTTCTGGCATTTATAAAACGGGCCTGGAAGAATACGATAGTAAATTTGCTATAGTCGATATAAGAAAAGTTCAACAATTGCAAGGTTGGGCGGATAACCAAATTGGTGGTTATGAAGTGTTTATTGACGATATTAGTAAGATAGATTATTGTGCCGAAGTGATTTATAGTAATGTTTTACCTCCTGATTTAAATGTGCAATCCATAAGGGACAAACTTCCTGAAATCTTTGAATGGCTTTCTTTGCAAGATATTAATGAGGTGGTCATATTGTCACTCATGATTGTTGTTGCTATCATTAATATGGTTACGGCCCTTCTGATTTTAATGTTGGAAAGGACCAGAATGATAGGGATTCTAAAAAGTCTGGGTAGTTCTAATTGGAGTATCCGCAGAATTTTTATGTTCTATGCAGGTATTATTGCAAGTAAAGGTATGTTTTGGGGAAATATTATTGGGGTGAGTATTTGTTTACTTCAAAAATATGGTCATTTTATAAAGCTTTCTGAAGAAAATTATTATTTAAACGAAGCCCCCATTCTTATAAATTTCAGTCATATCTTACTCCTTAACCTGGGTACCATTTTGGTTATCGTCTTATTCCTAATTCTTCCAACCTGGTTGATTACCCGCATTTCTCCTGTAAGAACTTTAAGGATGGATTAAAGTTATTCTTACCGTTATTTAATCTAAAATAGGTAAGTTTGCACATCCTTTTTCATAACGTTCAATAAGAATTATCAATTTCCTGCTATGGTTCATTTTTACGTAAAGGTTGATGGTCTCCTTACTGAAATTCAGCATCCGGAACCAGGTTGTTGGGTAAATATTAAACCCCCTTTTTCTACCGATGAAATGGAAAATACGTCGGTACAGTTTGAGATTCCATTAGATTTTTTGGTGGATTCCCTTGACGTAGATGAAAGATCCAGGTTTGAGGTAGAAGATGACTGCCGGCTCATTTTAATAAATGCGCCTATTCTTAATACTTCGGAGGAAGAAAATGACGCTATTTATATTACTGTTCCTATAGGTATAATCATCTCCCCTGAACACGTTTTTACTATTACCACAGCAGATAATCCTGTCTTAGATAAATTTATTGAAAATAAAGTAAGAAATTTTGATCCATCTGATGCCATGTTTTTTCTTATTCAACTCCTGGAGCAAAATGTGTATCGATTCCTAACCTGTTTGAAAAAATTAGACCTCAGAAGAAATTTAATTGAAAGGGAGCTCTATCATGCCAGTAGAAATAAGGAGTTAAAACAACTCTTAAGCATTGAAAAATCCTTAGTTTATATCCTCAATTCATTGAGCGCTAATGATTTGCTTATGATGAAAATGAAAAGGGTAGATTTTTTATCCATTCGAACCGAAGAGGAAAAAATGGATTTGTTCGAAGATATAATTATCGATAATGGTCAAGCCTTGGAAATGGCCAATGTGTATTCCAACATCCTCTCTGGAACCATGGATACTTATGCTTCCATTATTTCAAATAATATGAATGTCACTATTCACCGACTTACTTTAGTCACTATTTTTCTCGCTGTTCCTACCTTAATCGCTTCTTTTTTTGGAATGAATGTGCCCCTTCCATTATCAAAAAGTCCCTTTGCCCTGCCAGTTATCATTGTATTTGCCACGTCGGTTTCTTTTCTCCTAAGCTGGATTATCCAACGAAAAAGATTCTTTTAACCTATTTGGAATAAGACGCAATAATTTTTTCAAATACGCTCTCAGAAACAATTCTTTTTATCCATAGGGATAATTTTTGTAGGGATTTGCCTACCACATAAGTAATGGGTAATTTGTCATGGCTTAACAAACGGTAGATTTCTAAGGCTACCGCCTGCGCGCTCATGCCTTTATTTACTTCCTCGTCAATGTGTTTGTTCGTCTTTTTTACTATGTCAGCATAAAATGGATCTTCTAAATCCTTCACTTTTAATCTGTTTTCGTTGATTGATGTTCTAATGTCGCCGGCTTGAATGGAACAACAGCTAATATTTGTTTGGGATAATTCCATTCTTAAAGATTGAATAATCTTATCACACGCTGCTTTACTTGCACAATAAACACCTCTGAAAGGTAGAGCAATGACTGAAGCAATAGAACTTATGCTTAATATTTTACCAGAATTATGATGTCTCATGGAAGGGAGAACCGCTTGTAAAACATACAATAACCCATTCACATTGGTATGCCAAACCTTATTAACATCGGAAACATCAAGATATTCGATGGGACCAATGATACCTAAACCTGCATTATTAATAACTACATCTATTCTGCCTTCCTTTTCTAAAATATAATTTACGGCATTTTGAACACTCTGCTGATCGGTAACATCTACTTTAAGTTCTTTAAAAGAAGGGTTTTCTGCCGGTGGATTTCTTGAACTTCCGTAAACAATATGTCCATTTCCATTACATAATTCAGCAATGGCCTTGCCCAGTCCTGAGGAAGTTCCGGTAATAAAAATGACTTGTTTTTTCATAATGGAGGGCTTATTTTATTCAAATAATAAGGCAAAGTTAGGTAAAATAGTTGTTTTGTTACACTCGTATTTTCCAACATCGCCAAACCATCGATTTTAGTCGAAAAAATGAAACATAATTGAACTTTAAATTGTATTTATGCGAAATAATACTAAATTATAAAACGATATCATGGAAAAATTTCTAAGCGCTTTGCTTTTACTTGTATCTTCTACTGTTTTCGGGCAAACACAAATTCAGTTTGACCGATTTACTTTAGATAATGGTTTGAAAGTTATTTTACACGAAGACCATACTACACCTAATGTTGTGATTTCAGTGCTTTATCATGTAGGTTCAAAAAATGAAAAGCCTGAAAGAACTGGATTTGCTCACTTTTTTGAACATTTGATGTTCGAAGGATCAGAGAATATTGCAAGAGGAGAGTATGATAAATACGTTTCCCGTGCCGGTGGAGCATTAAATGCCTATACAAGTCAGGATAGAACGTATTATTATGAGTTTTTACCTTCTAATTATCTTGAATTAGGATTATGGCTTGAATCTGAAAGAATGAAACATGCCGTGGTTGATTCAAAGGGAATTGAAACGCAAAGAGCGGTAGTAAAAGAAGAGAGAAAACAAAGAATGGATAACCAGCCTTACGGTACTTTAATGGAGCAGGTTTTTGTGAGACTTTTTGATAATCATCCTTATCGTTGGATGCCAATAGGCTCTATGGAACACCTGGATGCTGCCTCAGACGAGGATTATCAGCAGTTTTATAAAGATTTTTATCTTCCTGATAATGCCGTTCTTACTATTGCGGGTGATATAAATAAGAGTGCGGCTAAAGCATTGGTTGAAAAATATTTCTCAACGATTCCTAAATCATCGAAACCTATTTATCGTCCAACCATTACCGAAGCTCCTTTAAATGGACCCAAAAGAGATACAGTGTATGATCGTGTTCAGTTACCAGCTTTAATTATTGGTCATAGAACGCCTGCTCAGGGAAGTAAAGATTATTATGCTATGGAAATGTTAAATACTTTGTTGTCAAATGGTAACAGTTCTCGTATTTATCGTTCTCTTGTCGATGAAAAACAGTTGGCCATTCAGGCAGGTTCTTTTCAATTTCCACTCGAAGATCCGGGTTTGGGTATTTCCTACGGCATTGCCAATATGGGCGTTGAATTAAGTGATATTGAAAAGGCGATTTTAGGGGAAATTGAAAAAGTGCAAAATCAACCCATTTCTGATCAGGAGTTAAAAAAACTACAAAATCAAATTGAAAACCAGTTTGTGAGCAAGCTTTCATCAGTAGAAGGTATCGCAGAGAATTTGGCTGTCTATGAAACGCATTATGGAGACGCTTCCTTAATTAACACCGAGATCAATCGTTATTTGGCAGTGACTAAAGAGGATATTCAAAGAGTAGCTAATCTTTATTTTGATGAAAAAAATCGTCTCGTCTTATTTTGGTTGCCAAAAGCAAATTAAGATTGTTTTAACCTTTTATATACTCAAATACTACATCACCATGCAGCAGCATAAATTTTTAATTCTTTCTCTTTTTACATTTCTTTCTATTTTCTCTGTACAAGGACAGGAGGATTTTAGGAAATCAGCCCCGGTAGCTGGTCCAGCACCAAAAATTGAAATTGGAAATTATACCTTATCTAAACTAAGTAATGGTCTTCAAATTATTGTGGTTGAAAATCACAAGCTTCCCAGGGTTTCTTTTCAGCTTTTTGTGGATGTCCCTTTGCATTTAGAAAATGAGAAAGCGGGTATTTCATCTTTAGCAGGACCACTATTGAGCGCTGGTACTAGCTCTAAGTCGAAAGCACAAATCGATGAATCTGTTGATTTTATAGGTGCATCACTGAATACATCTGGAAATGGTATTTCTGCTTCATCCTTATCAAAACACGCTGACGTTATTTTAGAATTAATGTCTGATATTCTTTTTAACGCTTCTTTTCCTAAAGAAGAATTTGATAAACTGGTGAAGCAAACCCTTTCTGGTTTGTCCAGTCAAAAAGATGACCCGGGGGCTATAAGTTCTGAAATTTCAAGCAGATTGAGATATGGAACAAAACATCCATACGGCGAAACAACTACGGAGCAATCTATTCAAAATATTACGGTCCTGGATTGTAAAAATTATAAGGATGAATATTTCAAACCGGGTAATTCTTACCTTATTGTAGTAGGTGATATTACGAATGCAGACGCTATTGCCAAGGCTGAAAAGTATTTTGGGGCATGGAAAAAAGGAAAGGTTAAAGCACAAAAATTTGTTGACCCAACACCGCCAGCGTCAAATCAAGTGTATGTTTATGATAAAAATGATGCGGTTCAAACTGTTTTATCCCTCACATATCCTCTAAATTTAGAGCCGGGTGCAGCAGACATTACCGCAGTGTCAGTGATGAATCAAATATTCGGAGGTGGAAGCTCCAGTCGTTTATTTAAAAACATTAGGGAAGATAAAGGTTATACTTACGGGGCTTATTCAAGTATTTCTCCCAATGAACATATTGGTTTCTTTACGGCAGGTGCCAATGTAAGAAATCTGGTTACAGATTCAGCGTTAACTGAATTTATCGTTGAAATGAAATCAATCAGAGAGGGTACCGTTACCGATGAAGAGCTAAATGCTGCAAAAGCAGAACTTCTTGGTCGTTTTGGACGTAGTTTGGAACAACCATCTACCATTGCAGGTTTTGCCCTCAATATTGTTCGGTATAAATTACCTGCTGATTATTACAATACTTATTTGCAACGATTGAGTGCTGTCGATGCTGCACAGGTTAAAGCCATGGCTTTGAAATATGTTAATCCTGATAAGATTTTTATTTCAGCAGTGGGTAAAGGTTCAGAAATTGCCTCAAAATTAGCTCGATTCGATGCTGAAAATAAAGTACGCTACCTTGATAATTATGGAAATCCTTTGGTTCCAAAATTGAAAATGGAAACGAAATCAGAGGTCAAAATAGACCCTTCTACGATCATTGAAAACTATATAAAGGCCATTGGCGGTAAGGAGGTTCTTTCCAATGTGAAGGATGTGACCATTGAAATGTCAGCATCTATTCAAGGAATGCAGCTTTCCATGAAAAATATCCAAAAGGATAATATTAAGCTCATTTCTTCGGTTACGATGAATAGTATGACCTTAAGTGAGCAGATATTTGACGGTACTAAGGGTAAAATTACGGCCATGGGTCAGCCTGAAAAAATAGTAGAAGGTGATGAGGCAAATGAATTGCGTGAAGAGGCAAGTATCTTTCCTGAATTATTCTACACAGAAAAAGGTACTACTTTGGAATTAGCTGAAAATGAAATAGTTAATGGCGTTGATTGCTACAAAGTTTTGATTAAAGATGCTAAAGGAAAAATTAAATCTGATTATTTTGCCGTAGATTCTGGTCTGAAAATGAGAACGTCTATGGTGGAGAAATCAGGTGAACAGGAAGTAACCATCATTCGTGATTACGGTGATTATAAGCCAGTGGCTAATATTTTATTTCCGCACAAATTGGTTATTAAAGGAGCTATGCCAGCACCTTTAGATGCTAATGTGAAATCTATTAATGTAAATAGTCAGGTATCTGACGATGTATTTAAAGTAGGAAAATAAGGTTAATCTATAGGTTTATCAGGAGTGGGTGCTGAAGCATGAAATTTTTCTTGAATGATGGGCGTAATATTTTCCATCATTGAGATAATGTCCTCGAAATACTCACTCCTGAAAACCATACCTACATGGTAATCTTTTTTTAATGTCCAGACGATCTTTTCGTCACTGAAAATGGATATATCCGGCTCTTTCATTTTTGCCAGAGAAACAATAAGACCTGCGAAGAAATTTTTCTTATCAGGCATCGTATAGGGCTTATTTTCAAAAACACAATGCTCCAGGTTGGCCCATTCTTTCCACATATTTATTCCTGTGGCAGCTTCTAATAATTCTGTAATATGTGCCCCTCCAACCCGGGCAGAAGTTTCAAGAAAGTAGATTTTTCCATCACTTTCTGCCTTAATAAATTCAGTATGACTTGCGCCGTTCTGTAGATTGAAGCTGTGAAGGAGTTGCCTGTTTAGACCTAAAATATCTTTATTATCAGTGGTATAATCGGGCAGTGTAATGGTTTTAAAAATACCTCCTTCATGAGCTACCTTTAAGGGTGTTTCTAAATACCTCGAGGTTTTTTCAAAAACAATGTCGCCTTTATAGGATAAAGAATCACAGTGAAAAACACTTCCCGGGATAAATTTCTCTAAGAGGTAATCAGTTCTATTTTCACCCACATCTTGAAGAAATTGAGCTACTTCATTGTATGAGGCTACTTTTTTTATACCTGTAGTTGATGCCTGACTTCGCGGCTTAATAATCCAGGGCCCCTCCACTTCTCTCATAAACTGATGAACGGCCATATCATTAAATAGAGGACAAAATGGAGGAATGGATATTTCAAATTCCTTAGCAGCTATTCTCATAGCTAATTTATCCCTAAATAGTTGTGCCGTATGAACATTCATGCCCTTTATTTGAAAGGCAGATCTAAGAAAAGCTGCTTTTTCAACGTCAAAGTCGTCCAAAGCAACCAAAACGTCTATTTTTTCCGTTTGTAGTAACCATCCAAACCCTTTTTTAAGTAAAGCCATGTTTTCTGGAGAATTATCCTCGTTGGGCAAATAATAGGTTTCGGTAATATGTTGCCATGGCCAATTTTCCTGCTTTCTACTTTCACAGGTAATTAAAAATACGCGATGACCTAAAATAGATTGTTGGATTAAAAATTCGGTCCCTTTAAAATAGCTGCAAATGCATAATATATCCATATTTAATAATTTATAAGATGAATTCCATGGATTGAAAAAATTCTTCTCCCCAGTAAGATTCATGATGCTCCCCTTGAGAATTAATTTTCAAAGTGATTTCATTTTCTTTGTTTAACGACCTTAATCCATGGTACAAAGCCACTACTTGACCTACCATTTCGTTGCTCTCTCTTCCACCACAATAAATATAAGTTTTTGTTTTTAATGTATCAGAGGAATTAGATTGTAACCAATCGAAAAGATTTGGAAGGAGCCATAAAGAAGGAGAAAAAATAAGGCCCTTTCCAAATACAGCTGGAAAAGCCAGGTGAGCATATAAACTTATCAGACCGCCCATTGAACTCCCTCCAATGATGGTATTCTGAGGATTGCCTATCGTTCTGTAATTTTGATCAACGTAGGGA
>Ga0136655_1001201_pt1 | contig 11642 bp, 12 predicted proteins | sample CPBDNA_2_FD_94863 | JGI IMG/M metagenome (GOLD analysis project Ga0136655, IMG submission 94863) | Freshwater to marine salinity gradient microbial communities from Chesapeake Bay, USA - CPBay_Spr_15_0.8_DNA (version 2) | ecosystem: Environmental > Aquatic > Marine > Coastal | place: USA...
CAAAGCCCTTCAGAGGTTGAGATGTATATTGAGGATTGCAGAATAGAAGAGGCGGGGCAAATGAATCTAGAGGGCACTATTCTTAACTTCCCTCCCCGGGGCGATATGCCAGTAAACGAGGGAAAAGTCTCCATCACGGTTGAAAATAGCATGATTCTTTCAGCTACAGATGCTTCTGGCTATGAAGGTTCAGGGTTGAATATCTGGCTTGGGCCATCCAGCCTTTCAACTGAACTTCCAACGCCTGTAGGAACATATGAACTGACCATCAGTGATAGTCGCATCGAAGATGCTTTGCTTGCTGGACTGGCTATCAGTACTCCTGGGATCACAGATGAAGGCAAATACAGAGTGAAATTACGAAATAATACGATATCTGGCAATGGTCAATTTGAAATTACAGCTGACGCACCTGACACAAAAATCGATGCACGCGGAAACTGCTGGGGCCAGCCGAAAGGGCTTGATTTGAAGCGTGTTTTGCTGTCCGAGCCAGACGTCATTCAGCTTAATGTTTCTGAACCGCTCGATTGCCGGGAAGACGAATAGCACTTATGAGCATTGTTATAAATCAATCAAAATAGACTTAGACAATACCTGTTGTTGAGTTATGGACGAATATTTAACTAATGCTAACAAACACTATCATCCATAAGCTAACTTAGCTATTTGCTAAGACTGGTGCTATCCGATATCTTTAACGAAATTTGAAAGTTCAGCTTACGGATGATAGTTGAGCGTTATGCTTCATTTTCCAAGAGCTCCGAGGATACAATAATGCTAAGGATTTTGAACTTAAAAATTAGTAATCGATAAGAAAAACAGATAATTATGAGACTAAGATTTTACACGATTTTCATCATTTTATTATACCTATTCAATTTAAATTGTGCAAAAAGTCAAACTACAGAATTGACCTCTGTATTTCTTGAAGAACTTACTTGGACTGAGGTTAAAGCATTTATTGATAATGGAGGTAAAACAATTATCATCCCAACAGGAGGAACAGAACAAAATGGACCACACATGGTATTGGGTAAGCATAACTTTAGAGTAGAATATATGGCTGGAAAAATCGCTCATGAACTTGGAGATGCTATAGTCGCACCAATGATTGCCTATGTGCCTGAAGGTAATATTAATCCTGCCGATGATTGGATGATATATCCTGGGACAATTAGCTTACCTGAAGAGCATTTTATAAAACTCCTTGAATATACATGTCGCAGTTTAAAACAACATGGATTTATAGATATATTGTTGATTGGGGATAGTGGTGGAAATCAAAATGGAATGAAAATCGTTTCTGAGAGACTTAACGATGAATGGAAAGATTCCGACACAAGAGTGCATTTCGTCTCGGATTATTATGAGAAACCTTATAATCAAGTAACAGATTCTTTAATTAGTTCTGGGATTTCGCAAGATGAACTTGGATTTCATGGTGGAGTGATTGATGTTTCATTTTTACTAGCTGTTGATTCTAGCCTGATTCGTATTGATAAATTATCTAATAACGATTGGAGCAGTGATAAAAAATCAAAAATGGGATTCTCAGGAGACTTATCAAAAGTAGATATTGAAATTGGAAAATTAATGATTCAAAAAACAATGGAAATTAGTTTATTACAAATAGAAAAATTAAAAATAGATAATCGGAAATAAAAACGAAAGCACAACAACGTGTATAGTGCATGCGGGTTACAGCGGTTTGCTAGCGTTTTTAGCTCGTAAAAAAAGTCGGTGTAAACTGATAGGTTTTCGCTTCGCAATCCCGAACGACACCATACACTCAACGTTGTTGCACATTAAAATAGAAATTATGAAAAAAGTAATATTGATTCTTGTCATTGTCTTGAGCGGTTTTTCTTTAACTGCACAAGAGAAAACATTACCCATTTTTATTAAAGACAGCCTGGACACTTACATCGACAAAGGGATGAGAGACTGGAAAATACCGGGCTTGTCGGTCGCAATTGTTAAAGACGATCAGGTGGTTTATTTGAAAGGGTTTGGTGTGTCCAGCATGAATAGTAATGAACCTGTAAATGAGAATACACTCTTTATGATTGGTTCAAACACAAAAGCATTTACTGCAACTACGCTTTCCATACTACAAGAGTCAACTGATTTTAAACTAAGCGATAAGGTGAAAAAATGGATGCCCGAATTTCGTCTAAAAGATTCATTAGCCACCAAGGAAGTTAATATAATTGATTTGCTTTCACATAGAATTGGCTTTGAAACATTTCAAGGTGATTTTACCTATTGGAAATCAAACCTTACCAGAGCTCAAGTAATTCAGAAAATGAGATTAATCGAAGCTCCGTATGGATTTAGGAGTAAATTGGGATATTGCAATGCAGCATTTGTAACAGCTGGGGAAATAATTCCAAGAATAATTGGAAGAAGTTGGGAAGAAACTGTAAAAGATAGCATTCTAGTACCATTACACATGAAACGGACATTGATGCTCGCACAGGAATTTGAAAAAGCTTCAAATGCAGCATCGCCACATACAATTGTGGATAATAAGCTTATTGAAATACCAATTCCCGACATGAATAACTTAGCCCCTGCGGGCAGTATGAGTTCAAGTGCGAAGGATATGACTAATTGGTTGTTAGCTCAGATTAATTCTGGTAGAATTAACGATGAACAGGTATTGTCAGTTGAAAGTCTCCAAGCTATTAGAAGACCTTCATCTATTTGGGGGGTAGACTCACGAGATAGCCAAGATACCCACTTTTATCTTTATGGAATGGGGCTCATTATTAATGATCGTGATGGCAAACTTGTTTATTCACATGGTGGAGCAGTTGATGGTTTTCATTCTCAAGTTATGTTCGTCCCAGAAGAGAATCTAGGAATTGTTGTATTGACTAATACTGATAAAAATAATTTTTATGATGATCTAACTAATGAAATTCGAGATGCCTTTTTGTCACTTCCATACAAGGGCCATAGTTACACTTCATTAAAAAACTTTAAAGCGGATGAATTAAATAAAAACAATAAAATTGATTCTTTAAAACATATTGTGAAGTTAAATAACAGCTCTAGTTTGCCTATTGATGCCTATACAGGAGATTACGAAAATGGAGTTTACGGGAAAATAAATGTTAAATTGGAAGAGAACAAGTTAAATATATACTTTTCAAATCATCCTGATTTAATTGGTAAATTAGAACATATACAGAATGACAATTATCTATGTACTTACACAATGCCAAATATGGGAACTGTAGAAATTCCTTTCAAAATCGAGAACAATAAAGTGATTGGTTTAACTCTAAGTGTTGATGATTCTATTGAGTTTACGCCTTACGAATTTAAAAAAACAAATTAAAACGTGCTACAACATTTTGTATAAGTAATGGCAGGCAATGTGGAAAATATCAAGCATTGTTGACCGCACAAACTACATAGTGGTTTGACAGGAAAGAGCCACGCAATCTGCCACTACTCATACAATTTACCGTTATCCAAATTTTTTAGAAATCAAGGAATCATCAATCCACTTCCTTCACAATTAGAGGAAGTTTACACTCGTTACTTAAGTGTTATTGAGGAAGGAGAATTGGATATCGTCCAAGACGAGTGGATCGTCAAAAGAAGAAATTGAGCTGCAACTTTGAATAACAGGGGGAGCAAAACAAAAAGCCGCAGATTCATTTCTTGCGGCTTTTTTTATTTGCGACCCCTCGAAGGGCGAGAAGAGCCAAATGAGGCGATCGAACGACCAAAATTCATCCAGTGGATGAATTTTTGTGAGAGGCGAGATGGTGCGCTGGCCGTTGAGAAAATGTCCAGTAGAGATTTTTAGCGAAGGAGCGAGCTGGCGGGTTGGCGATATGCCTTACGTTTCATAACCGAAAAATTGTGCCTCATGTCAACAAACGAGAGTAAAGACGACCTCTTAAAATACAATAAGGGTAATTATTTTGTATTTTTACCCTCGTTAAGAATTCAAGTGTAAAAGTTACTCTCGTTATGAAGGGCTTCAATAAATCTCAACCGTATAATGATCTCCCGCTACTTCCTCCTCAAGCTGAATTGGAGACTAAGGAGATTTTAACAAAACCATTAGGGCTAGTAGAGCTTTAGCTCAACTTAATGGTGCAATAAGAAATCTTCCCAACCCTAGTCTATTTCTGGACACACTTCACCTACAAGAAGCAAAGGCAAGTTCTGAAATCGAGAACATCATTACGACTAATGACGACCTATATCAAGCTGTAGTTGCAGATAAGAAATTCGACAACGCTGCAACCAAGGAAGTGATTAGCTATAAAGAAGCTATTTGGTTGGGGTTTAGTCGACTCGAGCAACGACCATTCATAACAACTAACCTTTGTATTGAGCTCGTACAGTGTATTAAACAAAATACTGCGGGAATTAGAACTACACCGGGGACTACACTATCCAACCGACAAGGAGAAGTAATCTACACTCCGCCTTCGGGAGAACAAGTGATACGAGAGAAAATGGCCAATATCGAAACATTTATCAATGAAAATGATTCAATAGACCCTCTTATAAAAATGGCTATTTCACACTACCAGTTTGAAGCAATACATCCATTTTCAGACGGAAATGGAAGAACAGGTCGCATTCTACTTTTACTTCAATTAAAACTGGAGAAACTCTTGGACGTACCTGCTCTTTTCCTGAGTGAGTACATAATTAAACACAAAGACATGTACTATGAAGGATTAAGATCTGTAACGGAGAATAACGAATGGTCTACATTCATACGCTACATGCTGGATATGGTAGAAACAACGGCAATTAAAGGTTTAGAAAGACTAGAGTCAATAGTTCAACTCATGGATACTACCGGACAAGAAATAAAAGAGAAGCTCCCTAAAGTCTATTCCAAAGATTTAGTTGAAGTCATCTTCAAACTTCCTTACACTAAGAGACAAAACCTGATTAACGCAGATTTAGGCACCCCGAAAACAGTTGGGAATTATCTCATAGCACTAGAAGAAGCAGGTTTCCTTAAATCAATAAAGGTTGGTAAAGAAAAATTATATCTGAACCGGCCATTAATGAACATTCTGGAAAACTAAAAACACCAAAGGCACTTTCGATGTGAGAGTTCAATTTACTGAAGTACTGCAAGGGTCCCCTATGTTGAAACCTTCAAAACCCCATTATGTATTGAGAACCTAATTCATTATAACACAAAGTTCTGTCTGCAACTTCTGACAACAGGGGGAGCCAGAGTGCATAAGAGGTCAGAAATGACCTCTTTTTTGTTTTTAGAACCTTCCAAAACCCCTCTGGCATTGATTAAAATGTCAATTGGGGGTGTGTACGTGGGTGCTGCAGCTTTTCCATTCTCAAAATGGACTTTTTCTGAAAAGATGCAGATCAATATCTGTTTTTTGGTCTTACCATCCACTTTTTGATATAATGAGGTTAAATCTTCCAATGCAGGTACGTGTCTATTTAAGAACTCTTTGTAAGGTGAAAGTTCTTCATTCATCTCCTTCAAGGAACGTTCCTTTTCATACACCTTGGTATCAATGGCCATTTTCAACTCCTTTATTCAAGTGATGAAATCTTACCATCCATATACTCATCTTGTATATGGTTTTTACGTCGTTTAAGAAGTTGAATTTCGTCTTTTGTGTTATGTATTATTTTGCCCTACTTGAGTCTTCTGCTTCGAAAATTCGTTCTAACATGGAGCGATACGATTTGATAACCCTAGCTGAGAATTGAACCTCACCAAGTAATCGTTCATTTGCTAAACCCATAGTTTTCTTCTAGCTTTGGATAACCAATCCGAAGCAATGAGTATACACGGAATGTCTTCAAGACACGCTAGTCAAGTTATGCTAATATAAATTTTGAAATAAAAATTGAGAGAAATAACAAAACGCCGACCACGATGAGTGCAATCAATAATTTCTTTGTTCGCGTGCCTTTCTCTGTAGCTTGATTCTGAAATTTTTGCTCAATACTCATTCCTAATGGAATGCTGAGTCCGGCAAACAATGGTATAGAAATGGCTATTTTTTCTGTGAAAACAAATGCTGTAATAGCTGCAATAATTCCAATAATCGCTCCAATGATGTAACCTGTACCTTTTAATCTCCTTGGTTTAATGCTTTTTGAATTTTTCATTTTACTTATTTTTTGAAAATTAAACAAAAAACTAATAATATCCATTCAGTTTCTTGATAGTCAAATACTCTATCATCGCATTATAGCTGCATTTTTCGTCAACAGGGGGAGCAACATCCCAATCAGCAATGGTTGGGATTTAAAGTAGTAAAATCGAATTAGTACTTGTCCTGTTAATAGGCAAGCCTACCAACCTACATAGAGGTAGTCTGCTTTTAATACAAATATTGAATTTCAATAATCCCATTTTTTTATTAACGAGGTTGCATCCCTCTTTCCCCACCTAAAAAAAACAGCTTCCCAATTCTTGAACCCTCTGTCATATGAATCTATTCCATGATGAAATGCCATTGATCTTGTTAAAAAATTTCCGTGGTGCTCCACCGAATAATACTGTGTATCCCCTATTTGACCAAAAGAAATCTTGAGCTCATTTTTAAATTTTTTAATAGTATACATTAAATCACTAGCACCTAGGTACCTGTCCGGGCTGTCGCCAATAACTTGATCAAAATAGTAGCCTAGATACCAACCCGCGAGAATATCAGCATGAATTTCTTGCTGAACTGTGCTGTCAAAATGCATATTATTTTTAAATTGTACTAAATGAGCAAACTCATGAGCTAGTATTCCAATAATAAAATAGCTGCCTACTTCTTTTTTATACTCTGATTTTAATAAATCAACTCCCAAATCTATGGTTCCACTACAATTATCCAAACTGCAAAATGGATACGCTAATCCGTTAGTTCCTTTTGAAATGTTAAGTTTTACTTGTATCCCAAAAAGTGATTCTAATTTAGCCTTTTGACTAAAAATCAAGTTGTCCAGCAAGGAATTTTTGGTACTAGCTAAGTAGCTATTTGCATTATTAGGAGCATTTTGCAAACTACATTGAGAAAATGCCCAAGATGAAATTAATAAAAGAAAAAAAGAAATTTTAATTGTTTTCATGGTTGATTTGAAAAATATAATTATAAAAATACTAATCTTTTTTTTTGAACGTGGAGTTATTAAAAAATAGGTGTCCAATGATATTCATGAGCTGTCAATTATGATTTTAAAAATTATTGAACAGTTAACCAAATGAATAAAAGATTTAGACAGTTTAGGCCTCAACTATTCTATAGACTCCAACAATATAAAAAGCAACATTTCAGAGCTAAGCTTAAACATTACTCTATAGAAGGTGAAGGTTTTGATGAGGAATATTTTTGTTCAGGACCCCAGTAGCTATACTTTGATCAATTCACCATTGAAAAAAGGGAGGAAGCAGCATTTAACTGACATTATGTGTTTAACTTCTGGCCCGACCAATTTGAAACTAAAAAAGAATTTATAGAACAAATTAGCTTTCAAATCATTCAAGTAATTTTTATGATGTGAATTTGTATTATACTATCAGTCTGTGTTAGAATTAGTAGTATAGATTATATGTTAAATCATCCCCTCAAACAACTAATCATCAATACATCAAATGCTGTTTTGATTTATTTCTCCAACCCGCTTGATTTTCATAATCCACAAAGAATATCTTTAAATCGGCTTGATTCTGATAATCAACAAAGAATAATTTTTTGGCAGCTTGGTTAGCGTACTCGGTAAAAAACCATTTTCCATCGTTTTTTCCTGCTTGATTTTGATGCGTAACTTTAAATACCTTAAGGTCGGCTTGGTTTTCAAAATCTACTACAAATATTTTTACAGCTGCTTGATTGGCATATTGTACCGAAAAAACCTTTTGTGCATTTAAGCTAATAGTAGTACCTATTAATAAAATGATCGTAAGTATCATTGCTTTCATATTAGGAATTGTTTGGGTTCCGTTCTAAAAATAATAAAAAACTATTGGATCGGCTTTCCAAAAGTCACGTGCAATTAAAAAGAGATGGTGCAACTTCATTACCAATTAACACAAACGTAATGAGAGGCGCTAATTCTCGATCATTTATTTCTCCCCTAAATTCTTTTATAACAATCAACTTTACACCCTTTTAAATGCTCACGGACCTAAGTAAATATTTGGACGATCCTCGATAATAAGGAATTCATGGTATATTTTAGCCCACTGCTGATTAAAAGATTTGTAATGCTTATGCATTTTATGTAGGCCATTGTTTCTAGATATCAAGGTGTTTACAGACACCCAATTCCAAACATATTTTAATAGTATCCTCTTCATTAGCAGCGACAAACACAATAATGGCAGCGCAAGTCTAAACAAATCACGCATTTTTAGTTTGTAATTTCATTTTTAAATATTCGCTGAATTCAACCCATAAGTGCCATACCTACTGCAGGAAATTTGCCTTTGACTATATGAACTAGAAATTAAAAGTTTCAAAACTGTTTTTAATCATAACATTATGAACATAATCATGAGATGGTCTGTTCTTCTTTATAATTTTAATGTAGCGGAGCCACCCACTTCACTAATAAGATGGCATGTATTTTTTATTGCTTACAGCGTGTTTTAAAATGAATCCCAAGATTTTCTTTCCTGATGATAAGGGCTGTCTATACCGGCTTCAGCATCAACATACCCCCTTTTAACACAATCGTTACTTGCGTTATACGGCGCATTAATGCCAAGGCCGTTGGAATACTCTTCAATTGCTTTATTTAATGACCCCTCCCCTAGTAATTCAGACCATGCTTGCATCTCACGACCAAACTCATAAGCCCTGATATCCATTTTGCATTTTTCAGTGGTTGTACCACCACAAATAGTTAGAATTGTTATTGCAACGATTAGTGTCCCCAATATGATTAGTAATTTTTTCATTTAATTTCATGCTGTGTAATGCCCCATTTTGCTTAATACGATTCCTCTTTTGTGTGGGCTCTAGTCTCTACTTTAATTTGCTTTAAAGTCACATAAGCTTTCGCTGACCGACTTGGTTTTCAACTTGCTCAACCTATTGCAGCTGCAATAGGTTAAAACCCTTTTTTTACCCCATCTTACAAGTTCAAATCTAGAAAAATACAAGCCTAAATTTCAAATAAATAGGGGGAACCCTGTGTTCCCCCTATTTATTCCTATTTGTTCCTAATTTATTTTAATGCCCTAAACTATTGATAATATGGAGCTTTACCCTCAAAACAGCCCCATACACCAACCAATAGTAGGGTTTACTAATTTTTTATTTTTCTAATTCTGTATTTTTATAGTATTTTGTAAGATATTTCGCTCATTAATTTTTAAATCCATGCTACGTTCCGCCAATTTTTCAATAAAAAGGGCGGTTGTTTAGATCTATTATATGAGAATACACACATTCATTTTCTTATTTTTTATAAGCTGGAGCCTTCCCGCACAATTCACAGACCTTAACCTAACCAACACAAGTTTTTGGGACCATGAAACGCAGCAACCCATCATGTTTTTAAATGACTCCACTTATTTGTACGGTCATGACTTCCAAATCAAACAGGTAAACCATCTTTATACCGATACCTCCAACTTGTCCCTTATGAAAGTGGCGCATATTAATGGCAAGACCTACCTTTATGATAGTGCTGGTGGTGTAGTCGTATCGTATTCTAATCAAAAGTTCCAACGTCACGACCAATCATTTAGCCATAAAAATCAATATGATTCCATTCATTTTACCTACAATGGTTCTATCTACATTCTTGGAGGGTATGGCCTTTTTACCACAAAAAACATTTTAATTAAATATAACTTTATAGACCGGGAATGGTCATTAGTGACAACTTTTGGAGACGTTCCTGAATATATTACCAGTCAATTTTTTAGTGTAAAAAACAATCAGTTATATTTTATTAACTTAGGAGACTACCATGTAACCCATGATACCAACCTCGAAGTATACAAGTTAGACCTAGAAAATTTAACTTTCGAAAATTTGGGAAACACAAGTCATGAAGCATTAACTATCAAGCACCCTTTTGTAAAAATCAACCAATTAGATGATGGACGGTTGCTCTATATCGAGGGCGTAGATAAAAACTTTATGATTGACTTTACAAACAACAGCTTCAGCCGCATAGCTACCAAGGCCAATTACCATCCCGCTTTTAACATTTTGACATACTCGCCTGCGACAAGCATGTATCAAATAAAAAATCAGACCTATGGCACAAACCAATTAAAATACGAAGAAGTAAGCCGTTCGGATTTAGAATACAACATTTTAGATACACAAGCCTTATATCAGGAGACAGGACTGCAAATCAAAGAAGTGTCCACATATGGAATATTTCTTCTTCTGCTGTTAGGAATAGGTGCATTAAGCCACAAGTGGTATAAAAAATATAATAAATTAAGCATTTACATAAGCACCAGCCGAATCCACTATAAAGGCTATTGGATTAATGATTTCACAAAAGAAGAGTACCAATTGTTAAGCTATTTGGCCCAACAGAAAAGCTACATTCCATTATCAAATTTGATGCAAGAACTAAAATATGATGGTTCTTATGATGCCCTTAAAAAAAAGAGGAAAATGTTAATCAGCCAAATTCAAGAAAAATTACGACCTCATTTAGGCGGCAACGTAGAAGAGTTTTTTATAATTATAAACAGTAAAAACGATAAACGTTATAAGCTTATTAAACTCAACCCTAATTTAATTATTGTAAAAAACTAACCTGCTATTTTTGAACGCGTAAAGATCCAAACACTGTTTTTATTATTAAAGTGTTTTGTTGTTCCAATCTTGAGATAACGCATTTAAGGCAACGCTACAATTAGCTTGCTTATAGGGGCACAACCATACGAAAGGTCATTCGGTGATTTCTTGTAGGTATTGGAATAAGCCTTAACAAAATTAGCCTCTCAAAAGCCGTATTTTTAAAATCCCAAAACACTTTTACTGTGAAAACCATACTGACACTCCTTCTCCTATGCATATCCGTCTTAGGCTTTAGCCAAATCAACACCACAGCTTCTAAAATAAGCTTCACCTTTGAAAGTAAGAAGGTCACTGGAAGTATAGGGGATATTCAATCACAATCTGAAATAGATCTCAGCCAACTTGAAAATTCGAAAATAAAAGGATCTGTAAGTGTGAGTAGTTTAGAAACGGGTAATTTTTTACGAGACGGGCATTTGATGTGGGAAACCTATTTTAACAGAAGTGATTATCCGCGCATCTATTTTGAAAGTACGGCTATTACAGCAAAGGGAACTGCCTCCTATAGCGTACTGGGAAATCTGACTATAAAAGGAATCTCAAAGCCGGTTACTTTTACAGCAGTAAAAACAGACGGCCTTATAAAAATCAGCGGTACTATTTATACCAGCGATTGGGACATTACTATTGATAAAGAGCGAACGAATAACAAGCTGACTATTGTTATGGAACTTCAACTTGAGGGGGTTTAAGATTCGATATTTTGTGTTTTATAAAGTCGTTTAATTCAAATACTGAAACCCATTATTATGAGCTATAGTAAGCATAGGCTTAATATGATCAGCAAATGTATCTTTATCCATATCCAAGTCTGGAAAAACAGATAAGTAGTCTTCTAAGAATTTA
>Ga0136655_1001202_pt1 | contig 11637 bp, 10 predicted proteins | sample CPBDNA_2_FD_94863 | JGI IMG/M metagenome (GOLD analysis project Ga0136655, IMG submission 94863) | Freshwater to marine salinity gradient microbial communities from Chesapeake Bay, USA - CPBay_Spr_15_0.8_DNA (version 2) | ecosystem: Environmental > Aquatic > Marine > Coastal | place: USA...
AACATACCAAGGCTTGGCTAAACCCAACGCCATTTCGAAAATCTGAGTGCTATTCATAACACCAAAAATAAAATATCGTAATCTTAGTTTAACCATCACCCACTAAAATTCATATAGAGCCTTAATTACTCGGAACTTTTCAATTGTTCTGTGATGGTAAGGATATTAGGATGTTTTGTCTTCTTCAACTAAATGGATTATTCTAATTCCAACTGAAATTTGAATCCGCTTTGGCAGGGGATTACCCCAAAAAAAACATGTGTAGTATAACTACACACGTTTAAGAAAAATTACCCAACCCAATTAAGAAATTAAATACCTCACTTTTTCATGCGGTATCTTAATGCATACATCACGACCAGAATGATTACAAGGGGAACGATCCACATTCCCCAACCCATTCCCCATCCCCAAGAATTATCAAACATCATATTATTTCATTTTAGAGTTTGATATTTTCATCATTCCTGGATCGCTTTTCATGCGTTCATTCATCATTTGCTTAGAGGTATCGTTAAACACCATCTCATTCATTTTGCTCTTTACGGCTCATGGTTAATAATTAAGGCAATAGCCTCCTTGCGTTGTGTTTGGTCTTTCAATACCACTTCAGCTATTTTTCAGCTTAAAGATGAATGAGAGAAAAATCTATTTCAAGTGATCTTAGAATCAACAATGATCCTAAAATGGTACTTCAAGATGAAAGCCAAAAAATAAGATGCAGCCTTTATAATCTGATTAATGAGTCCCAGATCTTATGGAGGTGGTTATTTCAATCACACGACAAAAAATCATTCCCGAAATTAGTATTGAGTCGGGACAGAAAGAGGTGTAATGACCTCATTTTGAGAATTTTATTAGGCGATTAAAATCCAAAGCCGATTCTGAATGAAATAGGAATGATCGATGTACGAGGCGTTGTTTTTTTTACAAAAAAAAGTGTTTTACTCCCGAAAAGTTGATGAGAGTAAAACACCCAATCTAATCCTTGATTCGATTTCTTCAAAATTGGCTTAATTATTAAACTTGAAGTTTGCCTTCTAAACGAAGTCAAATCTTTTCAAAAACCAATCTTGAATGCCCCATTATTTCCCGTTCAAAGCAAACTCTGTTGGGTCGGACCCGGAGAATAGCAAGCTGGTGGCGGAATTCTTTATCTGTGAATAATTTGGGAATCAAGGTTGCAAACCATAAGTACTTTTTGAGATTGAATTTGTAGAATCTCTTGGTCCATTCCCGATTGGTCTTGATATAATCAAGTCTTCCGTCACTGTAATACGTATTTCTGAAAAATGGACTGGCGGTTCGGATGATGTGCTCATGACCATAAGCAATCCAAGAATCGGGATTATGTTTCAGTAAAAGAGCCATGAAGTAACTATTAGAATCCCTTGGAGAGTTGATGTCAATTTCATCAAAAGGAAGCATGTTCTTATCGAAGACCATGCTTTGCATGTAAAACTTCCCTCCTGGATTGAGCAGATTTGCGACGTGTTTGAAGTAATCTTCATAGACTTCATCGTGCCGTCCTTCCAGGTAATCCTTTACCGATGCGACATGCTCGAAGCTTCCGAACGTGGTAATGGCATCAAAGGTCCCAAAATCTTCAGGTTTGATAAATCGGGCGTCTTTGATAAAAGCGACCAAGCCATTATCAGTACAGGCTTTTACCTGGCCATCGGACAAGTTTACTCCGATTCCTTCTGCTCCGACTACATCTTTCAGGTATTTCAGCCAGCCACCCCATCCACATCCTAAATCCAGAACTTTACTGCCTTTTTTGATCCCCAGGGCTTTTTTTACAAACTCATGCTTTTTCAATTGAGCTTCCTCGAGCGTCATGGAGTAATCTCCATTGTACATGGCATTGCTGAAAACAGCATTTTCACCAAGGCTGGTCCGAATGAATTTGTCAATATTAGTATAGGTGAAGTCCATTTCTTTTTTCTTATCCCATTCCTGACCTTCACGTTCGCTGAGGCTGGAGCCATTCCAGCTCCCCGCTCTAATTTTCTTTTCCAATGTTTCTTTTTCCATGAGGATGTTTTTTTAATTTAAAAATAATAAGATGAAATAATACCCTGAAAATCATGACATTCTATAATTTACCAATAATGTTTTTAATAAAAAAAATTATTGAATCTCAGCTCCCAAAGTGGAAAAGAGAAATAAGATTCAGCTACTTGAGAATTAGGAAAAACTAAAATTTGGAAAAAAAAAAGGTTCAAGTCTGAAGACCTGAACCCGTTATATATCTATATGTAGTTTGAAAATTACTGTGACCCTAATGGTAAAAAAAACCTTTCTTATGGGGATTTCCGAGTGATTTGTCTTAAGGTAACTTCGTTGCTCGAGACCTGATTACTTCGGTTCAATGCTCGATCCTGGATCTCTACATCGATTCGAAGGGTATCATTTCTAAAAATCGATTCCCAACCGGAGGAAAGCATCGCATATTTGATATTTCCTTCGACTGCTTGACCTTCTTGGGTGGTAAGAATTCTAGGGAATCTACCATTGAAAGTGGTGAAAAATGGTGGGTCTTGCCATCTAAACTCGGTGAATTTACCATTTCTTTTGATGTAGAATCGAACGAAAATGTTGAATTGATTTGGGTTTTGCTTTACCCAGAGCGTATCTCTTACAATGGCATTGTTGACAATAGGATCAATTACCCAATCAATCGGATTGTAGGCTGGAGCTTCAGGAGGTCTTTTACTATAGGTAATTAAATTTCCAGCGGCATCCCGCTGAAAGGTAATCGAGTTGAAAGGTGGATTCACATCAGTAGCCGAAAGCCCAAGATCGCCCTCTGCATCTTGAAAGTCGAATCCAAGAATCAAAGAATCAGCTCCTACTAATGAGACATATTCCAGTGATTCAAAGGTGATTACCGGAACTGACGGAAAATTATCAGGGGGACTGATACAGGCAGAAGTACTTGCCAATAAAAAGATAATTCCTAAATAACTTTTGAAACGCATAGGGCGGCAGTAAATTTACATTCAAAGTAACATCAATTTTACTTTGATTGATGCAAAATATGAAACGATGCAGGATTTTAAAAGTTTTTCGGAAAAGCTAAAGAATTTATCTGAGTATAATTTCGAAGAACTTGCCCTTTCGCTTTTTCACTACCAAGCAGGTCAAAACCCTGTTTATGCGGCTTATCTCAGCGCACGAAAAATTTCCCCAGAATCAATTCAATCAATAGCTCAAATTCCATTTATCCCGATCCAGTTTTTCAAGGATTTTGAAGTCATTAGTGCAGAATCCTCAAATTATGAAGGGCATTTCTCCTCTAGTGGCACCACTGGAATGACTACCAGCACCCATTTCTTCTGGTCTGAATCCTGGTACCGATCACATACAAAGCGATTATTTGAAGCTGAATATGGTCCCATTACAGAATTTCACGTGCTCGCCTTGCTTCCTGCCTATTTGGAGCGAAAGGGGAGTAGTCTGGTTAGTATGGCTGATTATTTCATCCAAGAATCTGGTTCTGAATATTCAGGATTTTACCTCTACAACCAAGCTGAATTGGTACATCAAATCAATTTTCTCAAGCAGAGCGAAAAGAAAATCCTATTGCTAGGAGTCACTTTTGCATTGTTAGATTTGGCTGAATCTGGATTGGAGATTTTACCAAATCAAAATTTGATCGTGATGGAAACAGGTGGGATGAAGGGGAGACGAAAGGAGATGATCCGTGAAGAAGTCCATGATCAGTTAAAAAGTTATTTTAAGACCACAGCCATCCATTCGGAATATGGGATGACAGAATTGATGTCTCAAGCCTATTCAAAAGGAGCTGGGAAATATACGCTACCTGCAACAATGCGCGTTATTCTTCGTGATCCCAATGACCCACTTTCTTTTAGTGCCCGATCTCAAGGAGGGATCAACTGCATTGACTTGGGGAATTTCCACTCTTGTGCCTTTATCGAAACGCAAGATTTGGGAAGAATCGATGCTGATGGGAATTTGGAAGTTTTGGGAAGATTTGACAATAGCGAAATCAGGGGCTGCAACTTAATGGTTCAGTAATTGCTATCTTAAGATTTATTAGACATATTTGAAAAGATCAAAAAACTCATTATGAAAAAATTAGCCTCAGCTGCATTATTGATTGGAATTTTAGCTTTGGGAGCATGTGCTTCAAGTAAGCCTTGTCCTGCCTACGCGAAAGCGCCAGTTGCTCAAAAAGCCAATAGCTAAAAAATATGCTGACTTAATAGTCAGCATATTTTTTTATGTCTTCTAAGCCAATTACCTGCTCACCTAAGATCACGAGTCGCTCTACTACATTTCGGAGCTCACGAATATTTCCTGTCCAAGGGAATTCTTGGAGTTTGGCTAAAGCTGCTTTGCTCATCTCTTTTTTAGAATCGCCATTTTCCTGAGCGATATCATCCAAAAACTTATTTACTAATAAAGGGATATCCTCTTTTCGGTCTTTTAATGCAGGAACCTGAATCAAAATCACACTCAGTCTGTGATACAAATCTTCGCGGAATCGGTTTTCTTCAATCTCTTTCTTGAGGTCTTTATTAGTAGCGGCGAGTACACGGACGTCTACTTTAATATCCTTATCACTTCCGACTCTATTGATCAGATTCTCTTGAAGGGCTCTCAAAACTTTGGATTGCGCTGAAAGAGACATGTCACCGATCTCATCTAGGAATAGGGTTCCACCCTGAGCTTGCTCAAATTTACCTTGTCGTTGCTTATGAGCTGAGGTGAATGCCCCTTTCTCGTGTCCAAAAAGTTCGCTTTCAATCAATTCAGATGGGATTGCGGCACAGTTTACTGCCACAAACGGTTCTGCCACACGATGGCTTTTCTGATGAATCCAATGAGCTACTAGTTCTTTTCCAGTTCCGTTTGGACCAGTAATCAATACTCTGGCATCAGTAGGTGCGACTTTTTCAATAGTTTCCTTGACATGCTGAATGGGTTTGGATTCACCTACCATGTCAAACTTCTTAGAAAGTTTTTTCTTTAGAACCTTAGTCTCTTGGACCAATTCTTTTTTGTTCAAAGCATTTCGAACTGTCAACAACAACCGATTCAGATCAGGAGGTTTCGGGATAAAATCGAAAGCACCTTTTTTTGTTGCCTCAACGGCAGTTTCAATACTGCCATGGGCTGATATCATGATAAACTGCGGTGGTCTATCCAAGGCTTTTGCCTGCTCTAGTACTTCTATGCCATCCATTTTTGGCATTTTAATATCGCAGAGTACTAAGTCAAAATCTTCTTCTTTGATTTTTGCTAGGCCTTCCTCGCCATCTTTGGCTTCTGAAATAATAAATTTTTCATACTCTAAAATCTCACGAAGAGTATCTCTGATGACTTTTTCGTCATCGATAATCAGAATCTTGGACATGTGTTAAATATAAGGTAAAAAAGTGCAAGTCTGTAAGCCGGGTTCTGTTTCCTCAAGAGGAATCTTGCCATTTATCTAGTCCTGACTTCACAATCAGGATCCATCGATCTACCCGCCTCGGAATCGCCATCCCGACCGAAATCGGGGACGAATCGCACGAGCAGCGCTTTGCCCGAGGCCTATTTGATCTTTCAACCCATAAGGTTTGCCATGCAACTGATGTCACCATCAGCCCGGTGGGCTCTTACTCCACCTTTTCACCCTTATCCATCCCGATAGAAATCGGGTCGGACGGTATATTCTCTGTGGCACTAGCTGTATACTGACCGTCTCCAGTCAGCACCCTTCCCGTTAGGAAGTATGGCGCTCTATGTTGCCCGGACTTTCCTCTCTCCCTTACAGGACAGCGGCAAGACGACTTGCACGGTGCAAATTACGTCAATTTCTGTGATTTGGTTTTAGCCTAAAAGTTTAACTAGTATTGATTTCTACCTTTTTCGAGATTTTTAAGTGGGTATTATTTGGAATTAATATAAATAAGGAATAGGTTTGGCTTATCTATAATTAATCTAAATAAAAAAAAGACACATGCTTACCTTTTATCTCATTTCAGCATTTTTAGCGTTTGCTGAACCTGAACCGATTACCACCAATTGGAAAACTTTTGAACTAAATGAAAACATTGTTTCTATTTTAGGAACCGTTAAAACAATAGGGGGTGAACCTGTAGCTTTCGCAAACATTCTGGTGAAAGGAACTGTGAAAGGAGCTTTCACAAATCTTGATGGCTCATTTCAGTTGTTCAATTTGGAAAATGGAAACTGTGAGGTTCAGATTTCAGCTGTAGGATTCAAGACAGTAACAAAATATTTGACTGTCGTGGATGGCCAAATCCAGAAATTGGAAGTTGTGTTTGAGGAGGAGGGAGTTGAAATGCCCCAATTTGCAATCATCGCTGATAAAGACAGAATTTTCAGCAAAGTACCAGGATCAGTTGCTTTCATTGATCAGGAAACTATCAAAAATTTGAAGCCTATCTCAGGGAATGAAGTACTTCGCAGGGTTCCTGGCTTGCATGTAGTAGATGAAGAAGGCCTTGGAATGCGGGTGAACATCGGTATAAGAGGTCTAGATCCCGATAGGAGTCGTTCGGTTTTGATGCTGGAAGATGGTGTTCCTGTTGCCTTGGCTCCTTATGGTGAGCCGGAAATGTATTACACACCTGCAATCGACAGAATGGCGGGAGTAGAGATTCTCAAAGGATCGGGTCAGATTCTTTACGGGCCTCAAACTATTGGAGGAGTAGTTAACTATATCACTCCAAATCCACCAAGCGAGCAAGAAGCTTCATTCCGAATTCAAGGTGGTCAAGGTGGCTTTTTTAGTGGTCTGGTCAATTATGGAAATACGTTTGGTAATACAGGAGTACAAGTGAATTTGCTGAGGAAATCTGCCGAGAATGTAGGATCGACCGAGTTTGGAATCACAGATTTTAACACCAAATTTTTGTTCTCTCTGAATGACAAGTCTGAATTGGGATTAAAGCTGGGAGTTTATGATGAGACCTCAAATTCAACTTATATAGGAATCAATCAAGTGATGTACGATCGAGGAGGGGAGGATTTTGAAAGATTGGCTCCGGATGACAGACTGGATGTTTCAAGATATTCGATCAGCTTCTCCCATGTTTACCGATTCAGCCCAAATGTAAAACTCAGAACTTTGGCTTATGGGTATTCCACGACCCGTAATTGGAATCGACAGGATTTCTCGATCAATAATACCAATACTCCGCCGTCTAGTTGGACAGGAGTAGTTTGGGGAGACAGAGAAATTCCGGGAGGAGCAATCTTCATGAGAAATTCTACAGGAAATCGGGACCGACAGTTTTTCGTAGGAGGGATTGAACCTCGGTTGGAGGTAAATCATGGGCTTTTCTCTTTCAAAAATGAATTGATTGTTGGGGTTAGATATCTCCAGGAAACCTCTTTGGAGCAACGAATCAACGGAACCAAAGCAGGAGTGCAAAGCGGTACTCTTGTAGAGGACGAGCAGCGAAACGGAAAGGCTTTCAGTGCTTATTTCCAAAACCAGGCAGAAATTTCAGACAAGTTTTCCTTCAATGCAGGATTAAGAATTGAGGACTTTAATTACGAGCGTGACATTTTCAGGAGGAATTTTTCTGGTTTGGGAATTAGAGACACGTCTTTGGTCGCACAGAGCAACGTCGTGGAAATCATTCCCGGAGTTGGATTCAATTTCAAACCAACTCAGATGGTGACCCTTTTTGGAGGAGTGCACAAAGGTTTTGCACCGCCAAGAACCAAGGATGCAATCACATCGACAGGAGATGCGCTTGACCTTGAAGCAGAGAAAAGCTGGAATTATGAATTGGGCTTGAGATCTTCCCTATCTCCTTGGCTATTCGTGGAGGCGACAGGATTCCTGATGGATTTTAGTAATCAGATTATCCCAGTTGCGGAATCTGCTGGTGGGGTAGGATTTGGCGTAGTGAATGCTGGGGCAACTCGTCATCAAGGAATTGAAACTGCCATTACGGTAGATATTTCTCAATTGATGAGTTCTCAGAAATGGAGCATTCTCTACGATGTGAACCTGACTTATGTGGATGCATATTATTCTGAAGACCGATTCGTAAGTGATATCAATATCAATGGAAATAGAACTCCATATGCACCTGAATGGCTCTTGAACTCTTCGATGAGCGTAGAATCTAACTCGGGTTTTGGTGCAAGATTGACTGCGAAATATGTAGGAGCTCAGTTTGGCGACGAGCTCAATACTGTGGAGCCGTCAATGGATGGGACAATCGGTGAAATACCTTCCTATATGGTTATGGATGCAGTTTTGAGCTATAAAGTAGCGCACTGGAATTCTGCTTTCAACCTGAGTGTAAAAAACGTTACAGACGAGCGATACATCTCAACCCGCCGACCTCAGGGCATCCGTGTTGGATTGCCTAGATTAGTGACAGCAGGGTTTGAATTTAATTTTTAAATTTTCAAAAACCTGAAAACCTTTCACCACCCTGCCTGTTATAAATCTGAAAAGCAGTAAATGCTTTTCTTCATAGTGCTGGGTTGAGCCGCTCCTTAATTGGGGCGGTTCTTTTTTTATGCCATTTCACTTACCTTTTGACATGGATAACACTAAACTTAAAAAATTCCAGCGCCTAATTCGGTTAATCAATTTTTATCCACCTTACCTTTTTTCAGGAATCAGAGTGGTGGATTATGCGCCAGATTTTTCAATGTTTCGTACACGTCTCAAGCTTACTTGGTTTAATCGCAACCTCTTATGTACTGCTTTTGGAGGATCGCTCTATTCGATGTGTGATCCTTTTTTCATGTTTATTCTGATTATTCACTTAGGCGATGAGTACATCGTTTGGGATAAATATGCGTCAATTGATTTTTTGAAACCTGGAAAGGGGACTGTTTATGCGGAATTCAAACTTTCTAAGGAAGAAATTGCTGAAGTGAAGCGAGTGATCGATGCTCAAGGAAAATATACTTTTGAATTTACCTGTGAGGTGAGGGATGAGACTGGTAATTTAATTGCCAGTCTGAAGAAAGGTGTTTATGTTCGTAAGAAGGATTATCGAAAGTCCTAATCCAATCTTTTGGAAGCATTGACTACCTTTGAGATCAAAATATTAGCAAAATGATTTTAGTAGGGAAAGTAGTACTGTCAGATGATATCAAGGAAAACTTTTTTGTCTGTGATTTAGAAGCTTGCAAAGGAGCATGTTGCGTAGAAGGTGATGCCGGAGCTCCTTTGGAAGATGATGAGACTAAAATCCTTGAGGAAATTTACCCCATCGTTAAAGATTTTATTACCGAAGAGGGTAGGGCTGCAATCGAAAAGCAAGGCACTTGGGTCATCGACAAAGATGGAGACAAGGGAACTCCAACGATTGGAGATAATCGAGAATGTGCTTATGCATTATATGATGATCGAGGAATCCTGAAGTGTGGAATTGAGCAGGCTTATTTAGCGGGTAAGACAGATTACAAAAAACCTATTTCCTGCCATATGTACCCGATTAGGGTCAAGAAATACGACGATTTTGACGCCCTAAATTATGATCGTTGGCATATCTGTGATCCAGCCTGCCAATTAGGGTCAAGTTTAAAAGTGCCCATTTACAAGTTTCTTAAGGATGCCCTAATTAGAAAGTATGGTAAGGATTGGTATGATGAATTGCTTACTGAAATTGAAGGTTAAAAAATATCCTGCTCTTCCTAAAGAGCAGGATATTTTTTTAGTCTGTTTTGATCTGGTAATGCCTAATTGGCTTTTCTCCCAACAAATGCTCGATGAAATAATCCCAGCGCTTTTTAGTAAAATAATCACCGCTAGTTCGACCAAAGCTATGATTTCGACTTGGCCAGATAAATAAATCGAAATCTTTACCGGCATTTATCAGTGCCTCTGCAAATTTGAAAGTGGCAGAAGGATTAACATTTTCATCAATGCCCCCATGAGCTAAGAGCAAATGGCCTTTTAGATTAGCTGCATTGGTCACATTGGATTGGTCCTGATAGAAATTTCCAACCGGATAGCCCATATACATTTCAGGCCACCAAGCTTTTTCCATTCTGTGATCATGATCTCCGGCTGATGCTACAGCCACTTTGTAAAAGTCAGGATGTAATAGAATTGCTCTTCCTGCATCATAACCGCCAGCTGAATGACCAAAAATCCCTACATTTTCTGAATCCATGAATTTGTTTTTAGCCGCCAATTCTTTGATGGCCAACACATGGTCAGTGGTGCCATCACCAAGATTATTGTAGGAAACGTCATTAAATGCTTTTCCTCTTCCATTTGTTCCCAGCCCATCAACAGTCACTACTACAAATCCTAATTCTGACATGGGTTGCGATAAGCCAACCAATCCTGCTTTAAACGTTTTCGGCGTGATGTCAGTATGAGGGCCTGTGTAGGTGTAATCGATAATGGGATATTTCTTTTTTGAATTGAAATCTGTTGGTAAATAATAGATGCCATAGATAGTTGTTTTCCCATCCTTTGCTGTGGCTGTAAATAGGGTTGGGCTTTGGTACCCTTTATTTAGAAGGTTAGAAATGTCAGCTTTGGAAATTTTCTGTACGATTTTACCCGTTGCTAATTCTCGCACCACAGATACTGTTGGTTCATTTACAGTAGAATAGTTATCGATGAAATAATCCTTTCCGCTGCCATAACTGATGTCATGAAAAGCTTTTTCAGGAGTCAGGAGTTCTAGCCCAGAACCATCAAAATTCACTTTGTATGCAAAAGAATAATAAGGGTTTACATCTTTCTCCTTGCCTGAAGCCTCGAAGTAGATGATTTTATTTTCCTCATCGATGTTCAGTAAATTTTTAACCACGTAATCGCCAATAGTAATTCGATTAATAAGCGCGCCACTTTTCCAATCCATCAGATATAATTGATTCCATCCTGATTTTTCTGTTCCCAGAATGAATTGACCATTTTTCAATTTTCTGAAAATATTGTTGTTGTTGATATGGGTAGGAGAGGATTCGGAGTAAATAGTTCTAATTCCCTTTGATTCGGCATTTATTTCTAAAATATCAAAAGCCTTGAAGCCTCGATGTAAATAAGTGCCGAAAAGATTTTTACTGTCATCATCCCAATTAAAGTACATTCCTATGAAGTGAGGAAGTGATAGCTTAGGGAACTTAGTTTCAGTTTTGCTTTCAATATCAAAAAGAACTGGGGTATACATAACCACTGAGGTATCTCCAGGTGAAGCTCTGTAATAACCCATCAATTGTGGCCTGAATTTATCTTCTTGGCTATTATCTAAGAGCAACATTTTCTCAGCAAGTCTTAAATCCACAATTTGAGTCTGGATTTTTTTGGAATCAGGAGACCAATTTACAGTGAAGTGAAAAGGCCTTTCTCCATTTTCACCCAATATCATATCCGACCAACCCCAAAATGAAGCATATTCAAGATCCTTTTTCCCATCAAAACTCAGCTGAATCTCTTCTCCTGTTTCTAGATTTTCGACGAACAAGTTGAAATTTCTTGAGAAGGCTTTCCAATTCCCATCAGGAGAAATAGAGTAGTTCCGATTTCTAGGTTCAGGTAATCGCTTTGATTCTAGGGAAGCATTTTGATAAGTCCAGTCTTTGTTTTGCCACTCAAACGTGATACTCCCATCATTTTTTATCTGAATTTTGTTAAAAGGGAGATTCTTGGAGTCCACCGAT
>Ga0136655_1001205_pt1 | contig 11619 bp, 9 predicted proteins | sample CPBDNA_2_FD_94863 | JGI IMG/M metagenome (GOLD analysis project Ga0136655, IMG submission 94863) | Freshwater to marine salinity gradient microbial communities from Chesapeake Bay, USA - CPBay_Spr_15_0.8_DNA (version 2) | ecosystem: Environmental > Aquatic > Marine > Coastal | place: USA...
AATGAAAAAGCTGGAAGAAAGCGGTATAGTTAAAGGGTATCACCTAAGCGTTAATCCTGAAAAATTAGGGTATGATGTAACGGCCTTTTTGGGCATTTACTTAGACAAGAGTTCACATTATACATCAGCTATAGAAGGGCTGGAAAATATTCCAGAGATTGTGTCGGCACATTACACCACTGGATTGTACAATATATTTACTAAGGTAATTTGCCGGGATACCAATCATTTGAGAGATGTTTTACATTCTATTCAGGAGATACCAGGCATACAGCGTACGGAGACTTTTATATCGCTGGAAGCGGGCATAGAGAGGAATCTTTTCTTAGACACTTCAGAAAACGGTGAAATAGATGATGCTTTTTTTGAAACCGATATAACGGAAATTATTTAAACAAAATAGAATCGGAGAAAAACAGGATATTTTTCTCCGATGTATGAACATTGTTAAAAGGCAGCTTAGGCCCCTAAATAATTTTTCAATAAACGGCTTCTGTTAGCCGATCTTAGTTTATTAATGGCTTTATCTTTTATTTGCCTAACGCGCTCACGTGTTAGGCCAAATTTATCACCTATATCTTCTAAAGACATAGGATGTTCGACACCGATACCAAAATAAAGCTTTATAACATCACATTGTCTGTCCGTTAAAGTATTCAGAGAGCGCTCAATTTCACGGCGTAAAGACTCATAATAATCAAGTTCCTGGTCGGTACCTGGCGTTCCTGCATTTTCTAATACATCCAGCAGGGAATTATCTTCACCTTCAACAAAAGGGGCATCCATAGAAACGTGTCTGGCTGCAACGCCCAAAGTAGTTTCTACTTCCTCGGTGGGAATCTCCAGCAGGGTAGCTAATTCTTCGGGGGAAGGTTCTCTTTCGAACTCCTGTTCCAATTCAGAAAACGCTTTATTTATTTTATTTAGCGAACCCACCTTATTCAAAGGAAGACGAACAATTCTTGATTGTTCCGCTAAAGCCTGAAGGATAGATTGACGAATCCACCAAACTGCGTAAGAAATAAATTTAAAACCTCTTGTTTCATCAAAGCGCTGCGCGGCTTTAATCAGTCCAAGATTACCCTCATTTATAAGATCACTTAAGGACAAACCTTGGTTTTGGTATTGCTTGGCGACGGAGACAACGAAACGAAGATTCGCCTTCGTTAACTTTTCCAACGAGGCCTGATCTCCTTCCTTAATGGTTTTCGCTAAATCAACTTCTTCTTCCGGCGTAAGCAAATCTACTTTTCCGATTTCTTGTAAATACTTTTCCAGCGATTGGCTCTCTCTGTTTGTAATAGATTTAGTAATCTTAAGTTGTCTCATTCAACGACATTTTGAGGGTGTACATACCTATTTAAAAACGGGTATCCGTATAGTTAATTTTTTAAGAAGCACAAAAATAGTGGTTTAATAGGTCTTAATCAAGTAAATAAAGGAATCTTATTTTAAGTTTCAAAAAAAAAAATGAAAACAAAAGCAAAAGTCATTTGGTTTTTCCGATTTTTTATTTTTTATTGCACTTTACTAATTTTACAAACTTATGGGACGAACCAAGCTCCAACTGGAATTTTTATTTAAGGCCTCGCCTAATATTCTCTACACTTTTCTCACAACCCCTGCCTGTATAGTCAGATGGTTTTGTGATAAAGCGGAAGTAGATGAACATCAGATTACCTATTCATGGAGCGGAAATGAGGAAGTGGCTCTAATACTAGCCGATCATGAAGAGGAAGTGCTCCGTTTAAAATGGGCAGATTCCGATTATGATTCTGAATATCTTGAATTCAAAATTTCTGAATCTCCTGTTACCGGAGAAACTATTTTGGATTTGACTGACTTTTGTGACGAAAATGAGGTGAATGATACCAAACAGTACTGGAATCAACAGATAAAAAATTTGCAAAAAGAATGTGGTGGATAACAAATAAATGAAAAAAATTGTCTTTGGTCTTCAACTGGATAATAAAGTCCCACCTATCGGAATGGGTGAAGACAGTATTTATGATTTTTTAGGTCCCCAACAATTCACCATTTTTCTGGAAAAACGTTTTGGCATTAAACCACCTGATGATAATCAAGTGGCAATACGAACGGACGTTTACAGGCAACATTTAGCCACGTACCTTTCCGCACATTCCGATGCTTTTTTTAGTAAATCATTTTCTGCAGACCCTTTTGCCACTGCTCAGACTTTGTTGAATTTGCGGGACTCATTGAGGCAAGCAGGATGGAAAGGTTCTGATAATGAGGAGGCTCCGGTTAGAATAAGGACCTTATCATTGATTGAAGACGACCTGAATGAAAACATTTTTTGGCCGAAAGGCTGGACAGACAGACAGTTGGACGTTCTCGAAAAATTACCTTCTAAAAGTATTCGAAACTTACTCATTTACTTAGTCGAACCTTCCGATTTGTTTCCTGTTTATTGGCAAAAGGTATTGACAGGCCTTGAAAATAATGGGGCTAAAATACTTGAAATCTCATCTGAGCCCTCTTCTAGTGAAGATTCCGATCTGGGTCAATTTCAACGATTTATTCACACCCAGCCGTCGGCTGATATGCCAAAATTAAAAGCGAAAGGAGACGGCTCTTTGTGCTTGTTTACAGGAAAGAGGGATACCGAACTCGCTGGTTGGTTGGCCAAATGGTTAAACGAAAATCAGTCCTGGGATCCTATCCTTTTACTGCCTGATAAAACAAGAACACTGGACAATGCATTGATTTTGGAGGGTCTGCCAAGCCTGGGCTTACAAACCCGTTCGGATGCAAGACCCGTTTTACAGCTGTTAAAACTGGTTCCCGAATTCCTTTGGCAGCCATTAGATCCAGTAAAAATACTCTCTTTTTTAACGCTACCTCAACAGCCTGTACCTTGGGATTTAAGTAAGATTTTAGCCTCAAACCTTGCCTCAAAACCAGGACTTTTTGGCGTTGACTGGCATGAAGATCTCAATAAATTTAAAGAAAGTGTAGCGTCGGAATTCTGGGAGGATATAAAAAAAGAATATGATTTTTGGTTTAACAGAACCCGATATTCGCAAAAAGATTTAGTTCCCAAAGCAGATCTTCTGGAACTTTTCACCCACTTAAATAGCTGGAGCCAGTCCGTTCTCTCTGACCATGAGTCAAGTATGTCTATTTCCAGCCAAACCCAGGTACTTATTAATTTAATTGATAATCTTCCGGAAACCCAGCTTTCACATCTTGAGATTGTTCGTATTATTCGAACCGCCTTAGAACCGATTGCCCGAAGTCCTGTCCAGGCACAGAAAAATCATATCCGGGTTACTCATCATGCAACCGCTATACTTGAACCCATAGATGATCTTATCTGGTGGACATTTACCGAAAGAGAACCTGACTATTTCTTTGCAAACTGGTATGCCCATGAACTGGATTATCTGCAAGGTAAAGGTGTCTTGCCCGACCTTCCGATAAAGGATAATCAAAGAATCTCCTGGTATAGAAAACAGGCATTTTTAAGGACAAAAAAACGCCTTTTTCTTTTCTTACCAGAAAAAGTAGAAGGTGCAGAAATACAACCATTTCCGCTCTTTGGTGACCTAAATGCTTGTTTTGACAATCTTGATACCCTTAAAATATCTCTCGATATTCACCTGTCAAATGAAATTCCTGATTTTTCTTTGATAGCCGCATTTAATCTGCCCAGGCTGCAGGATGTTATCCCCTCGCCCCCTACGCCAGTGCCTCTTTTCCTCCATATCGATACCCTCCTGGAATTACCAGAGCGATTAGATGAGAGTTTCACCAGTCTTGAATCTCTCTTTTATTATCCCTACAAATATGTTTTTCAGTATAAACTGGGTTTGTACAAGGCTAAAAGTTTAGAGATAATAGGTGATAAAAGATTGTATGGCAATCTGGCTCACCGATTATTCGAACAACTCATTAAAAACACCAATTATTGGTATAAAGATGAGGCAACTATTCAACAGTGGATTGAGGAAAGTCTTCCCGTTCTTTATGAACAGGAAGGAGCTACCTTATTGCAATATGGAAAAGAGCCGGAAAGAAGTGTTTTATCAAGAAAACTGACGCTGGGTTTATTGAAATTTGTTAGATTAATGAAAAATGACGGATGGGAACCCGATTCGGTAGAAACAAGATTAACGGGGACTTTTTGCGACAAACCTGTTTCAGGGATTGTCGATTTAATCTTGAAAAAAGGAAATGACAGAGCTATCATAGATTTAAAATGGAGCGGGAAAAATTATCGGATGGACCTTTTAAAGAATAAAGAAGATTTACAACTTGCTCTTTATTACAGTCTTCTAAATCAATCCGGTTCCTTTGAAAATGTTTATACTGCCTTTTACATCATTGAGTCCGGAGAATTGATTTCCAAAAATATGCGCATTGCAAATGAAGGAACCTCAAATATTTCCATCGAAGATCCAAAAGTAACTTATGCAGAAATTTTATCCAAAATGAGTACCACCTTTCATTGGAGAAAAGAGCAACTTTCAAGGGCACAAATTGAAATTAGAAATGAAAAAAACAGTCCATTGTTAGAAGATCACTATGGTTCTTTATTAGAATTACTGGAAATGAAACGCGAAGATTCAAAATTTGATGATTTTAAAGCTTTAGTGAATCTACCTGCCTGATTTTTGCAACACATTTTTGAATTTTACGTTTATAAACTTATATTTTGACTTATAAATAGTTTCCGCATGTCCATATACACCGCCCTGAGATTCTTTTTATCCGCAAGCATACTATTTGTCTTTTTTCCTCTTTTCGGTCAAGTCGATACTGAAGGAAAACTAAGCCAGGAGCTTGCTTTGGAACTTAAAGAAGGTCCGGAAGGCAAAAAATATAAAATTATTGTTGTTTTTAAAGATCAGGTAGATGTAAATAAGTTGCAGGAACAGGTGCTAAGAACTTTACCTACCAGAGATTTACAAGTTAAGACGCTACTGGATGCACTTCAACTTAAGGCAGACAGAACGCAGGAGAAACTAATTTCCGACATTGAGCAATCTCCTTTTTATTCGCCAAATAGTATAAAGCGGTTTTGGATTGCCAATATTATTGCTTTGGAAGCAACGGCTCCATTGATTGATATTTTACTTAAAAATCCTGAAATAGCTGGTATTGAAAAGGATGCAGAATTAGTTTCTCATCATAAAGGGAGCATCAAAAAAACAAGCTTTATTCCCAATGGAAAAGAAATTGGTTTAACGGCCATCAATGCGCCGGCATTATGGAAAATGGGCTATACTGGTTATGGAAGGAAAGTATTAGTCATTGACAATGGCCAGGATAATACCCATCCTGCTTTAAGAAACCAGTTTTTGTATAACAATGTGCCATTATCGCATGCCTACACAAGTCTTGAAACGCAAGATTATTGTTCTGAGCATGGTACTCACGTAGCGGGCATTGTTGCTGGTTTAGACCGGTTAACCCGCGACACTATTGGTGTGGCATTTAATGCCAATTGGATGGGCGTTCCCCTTTCTTTGAAAAATTCCGACGGGACAGAATGCAAGCTAAAGGCAGCTACTCAATCTGACGGTATTGGCGGCATGCAATGGGCATTAAATCCAGATAGAAATAATAGCACCAGTCAGGATATCCCTGATGTTATTAATAATTCATGGGGAAGTCCCCCTGGAAAATTTAACGTATCCAGTTGTTTTACCTCCGCGTACATTAATATTTTCACAACGCTGCAAAATGCTGGTGTGGCTATTGTTTTTTCTTCCGGAAATGAAGGTCCCGATTCCCTTACCATAAGTTTCCCTGCCGTGGTGGCCAACGATTTGGTAGTTCCATTTTCCGTTGGTGCCGTCAACGCAAAAGTTAGCAGTTTTCCAATCACTTCATTTTCAGGAAGTGGCCCTTCTGTTTGCTTACCAAACAATGAACCTTTAGGAATAAAGCCGGAAGTTGTAGCACCGGGGCAGGAAATAAGAAGTGCCATAAATGGTACTGGTTACGGTTCTCTATCAGGTACTTCTATGGCTGCCCCCCATGTTAGTGGCGCTATCCTCTTACTGAAAGAGGCTTTTCCACAAGTTTCTTCGGTCAGACTTGCCAAAGCACTGTATGAATCTGCTATCGATTTAGGTGTAGCGGGAGAGGATAATAAATATGGCAGAGGCTTGATTGACGTTAAAGCCGCCTTCGATTTGTTAATTTCGCAAGGTTTTGTGCCCGTTGAGCCCATCAGTAGCCCCCAAAACATTACCTTACTCGATGTAAAAACAAGAACAGAAAATTGTGGAAATCAATTCAGAGGAACCCTCACAATACAGCATTCAGGTACAGTACCTGTGACAAGGTTCAATATTGTGCTGAAAAATGCTATAAATAACGCTTTATTGAAGACCATTCCCTGGACAGGAATCATTTTACCTAACCAACGAATGGATATTGTAGTATCATCCATAGATCTGCCAAGTGGTAAATACGATATTCAATTTGGCATTGAATTACCCAACGGAACCCCTGATCTGAGGTTTTTAGATAACTACCTGAAACTACCCATATTGGTAAGTCCTGAACCTAATTTACCGTTAGCCTCCGCAGATGCTTCCATCATTTGTAAAAATACCAAAGCAGTACTTCGGGCAAAGGAAAATGTAAACGAAGAAATCCGTTGGTTCAATAGAGAATATGAAGGCATTCAAATAACAAAAGGAAAGGTGTTTCAAACTGGCCTGCTTACAACGGATACGACCTTTTTTGCTGAACTCGTCTATTTGAAGAATTTAGGAATGGAAGACCCTGATCAAGGTGAAAAATCTTTTTCAGAAACATCTGGAGGATTAGTTTTCAATTGCCTCGCTCCATTTATTTTAAAGCAAGTGACTGTTTATGCTGAATCAGTAGGTCCCAGAGGTTTTATATTAAGGTCTCCTGACGGAAAAATTCAGCAAAAAGTGATTAATCTTCCAAGAATTGGAGAAAATATTGTGGTTTTAAATTTTTCCGTCACACCTGGAAATGGCTATAAATTAGAGCGATCTCTTGGAAAAGGAATGGCCATCACCTCTACCCTTTCAACATATCCCTACAGGGTTCCAGGCATTGTTGACCTTGTTTATTCCGACAATACTAATCCTAAGGTTTATCCTTATTTTTATAAATGGGTAATAGAATATGCCTCTGCCTGTGGTAGAGCTCCTGTCAGCACAAAAATCATTAACAGCACTAATAATGTGGCGTTAAATTTTACACCTAATTCTGGAAGCTTTCCATTAATAAATGGAAAAGCAAGTATTAATTTTAAAGGGACTGCGGTAGGCAGCTCCCAGGTAAACTGGAATTTTGGTGACGGAAACATAAGCAGCGAATTAAATCCGACGAATGAATTTAAAGCCCCTGGTGAGTACGGTATTAGTTTCTCTGGTTCTACCCAGGAAGGATGCCAGGTCACTACCTTAGGCTATATAAACATAACGGGAACGGCTACCACAAACAGGGAATTAGAAATGCCGGCTGGATCCCTTCAGATTTATCCAAATCCAAATGAAGGTGTTTTTTATATTCAACCAAACTTCGGCAAAAGAACCCCTTTGTATGGGCGACTTGTCAGTGCAGAAGGTAAAGAAATAAGCAGCTTTAAGTGGGACAACGTGCTGGATCAACCCTTTTTAGTAGAACTGAACCAAAAACTAATCCCAGGAACTTATTTTTGGTATTTCAGTTCCGAAAGTAAAGTAGCTACTTTACCCATGATTGTCCAGCAACCCTAATTTCCTTCGGGTGCCAATTGTACTTTTAGTCCTTCCATAGCAGATCTTAACGGTAGTTGGCATCCCAGTCTTGAGTTATCTTTCACAAAAAAGGCCTGATCCAACATATTTTCTTCGTCCTCCCCCATTGCAGGGAGATCGTTGTCTGACAAAACATACACATGACAGGTTGAGCAAAGCGCCATGCCACCGCAAGTACCTTGCACTGGTAACTCATAAGCTTTACATAACTCCATTAAATTCATATTCATATCCAACGGTCCTTCCAACAGATGTTCGCCGCCTTCCCTGTCAACCAGGGTTATATTCACACTATTTTCCATAATTCACATTTTGAGAGACAAAAATAATATAATACCACTATTTATCTCATTTTTAAACAGGTCACTACCAAATCTCTAATATTACCATATTTAGGATATAATTCCTCGTTCAGAAATACCTGAGGGTCTACCCATCTTGCTTCCTCAATATCTTCTTCCAGCTGAGGCGTTAAATGGCTATCTGTAGTATGCATATCATACCAAAAGGTTCTTTTTAAAATGCGATTTTTCTGTTTGTAAGTGTGCCAGGTCTGGGTAATTTCGTGTGAAATAGACAGATTTAAAATGCCTGTTTCCTCCTGTACTTCTCTTATTGCTGCGATATCGGGTGTTTCCCCCTTATCAATTTTACCCTTGGGCAAATCCCAACTATTCCTTCTGTAAATAACCAATAATTGACCTTTTTGATTGAATACACAGCCACCTGCTGCTTCGATTATTATAAAAAGAGATTGAAAATCAGCCTTCATTTTTTCAAAATCAGGATAAAAGAGAGTGATTGCGTCAAAACGACCTCCTTTTTCCAGTGCATCCACGTAATTCAACAAAAAGCGTTTATTTCCTTGATAAAGACTTAGTAAATGAGCATCTGAAACGGCTGGAAAATCTAAAATATTATTTCCCTCTGCTAAAATCAATGGACGATCGTTAATATAGATTTTGTAAGTTTGCATAAAATTGATTGAACATGGAAACGGAAACAGCGGCAAAGGTTGCCACCTATTTATTGCAAATAAACGCAATAAAATTGGATTCTCAAAAACCATTTACCTGGGCCTCCGGTCTTAGATCCCCTATTTATTGCGACAACAGGTTAAGTTTATCTTTCCCTCAGGTGAGAACATTTTTAAAAAATAGCCTGGTGCAAGCGACCATATTATTTCCTGAATTTGACCGGGTAGCGGGCGTTGCCACTGCTGGTATCCCCCATGGAATGTTGGTTGCCGATGTTTTAGATTTACCTTTTTTGTATATAAGAGAAAAACCTAAATCACATGGCAGGCAAAATCAAATTGAAGGAGAGGTTAAAGAAGGAGCTAAAATATTACTGATAGAGGATTTAATTTCAACCGGAGGGAGTAGTTTGCAAGCTGTGAGAGCGGCCCGGGAGGCAAAAATGGAAGTAGTTGGCGTTTTAGCGCTTTTTAGTTATGGTTTCCCTGAGGCCGCCGACGCATTTGCTAAAGAAAATTGCCCCTTAATTACATTAAGTAATTATTCGGTTTTATTGAGGGAGGCAACAAAATTAAACTATATAACCGAAGAGGAAGCGGGTGTTTTAGAAAACTGGTCAAATAATCCACAAAAATGGAGTGATACATTTAATCAAAACAGTCAAATCTAAAAATTAATTTTCCTACCTTTACACATCATTTTTTAGTTCACCTTTTTTGCCTATTTACTATGTCAATTATTTTGGAAAGCTCCAATGCATTTTTAAAAGATTATTTAAATAATGCATCTCCTACAGGCTTTGAATCAGAAGGTCAAAAGTTATGGCTCAAATATATTGAGCCATTCGTCGATGAATCTTTTATAGATAATTACGGAACTGCTTATGGAGTTATAAATCCTGGAAGCGATTTTAGAGTTATGATTGAGGGTCATGCAGATGAAATTTCCTGGTTTGTTAACTATATTTCTCCTGAAGGTTTCCTTCAAGTAATACGAAATGGTGGCTCAGATCATATCATAGCTCCTTCTAAAAAAGTAAATATCCATACTGAAAAAGGTTATGTCAAAGGCGTTTTTGGCTGGCCTGCCATACATACTCGTCATGGAGAAGAAGCTAATCTATCCCCTAAGCTGGATAATATTTTCATTGATGTAGGTGCTAAAAATAAGGAGGAAGTTCTTGAAATGGGTATTCATGTAGGTTGTGTAATCACTTACGAGGATGAGATGAGCATTCTAAATAACCGTTATTATGTGGGGCGTGCCCTGGATAATCGTATCGGTGGATTTTGCATTGCAGAAGTTGCCCGATTATTGAAAGAAAATAATGTGAAACTACCTTTTTCTCTATATGTGGTCAATTCCGTTCAAGAGGAAATTGGATTAAGGGGTGCGGAAATGATAGCGCATACCATTAAACCTCATGTTGCCATTATCACCGACGTTACTCACGACACCCATACGCCTCTTATGAATAAGAAAAAACTGGGTGATGTTCAATCTGGTTTAGGCCCTTCCGTGACTTATGCTCCAGCTGTTCATAATAAATTACTGAAACTGATTATTCAAGCAGCAGAAGATAATAATATTCCTATTCAACGACAGGCTTCATCCAGAATGACTGGAACTGATACTGATGCCATTGCCTATTCTAATGGAGGTGTCCCCTCTGCTCTTATTTCATTGCCTCTAAGATATATGCATACAACTGTTGAAATGGCAAACATCGAGGATGTTGAAAATGTCATTCTACTCATTTATCAAAGTCTTCTTAAGATTGAACACAACCATAATTTTAAATATTTCTAAGAAAAGATAGCCTCTTTTTTTATGCTACTTTATAACTTGCGCTAATAAGCCTTTGTGATGGTAGGGGCGCGCGGGGATGTGCTAGCGGTGATTTTCGAGCGGGGATGTGCTAGCGGGAACGGTTTTGACGCGGTGTTTGCAGGGTTCTGCGCAGAGTTTCGCAGAGTCGAGCAGGGATTTGTGAGTGGGGATTTACGCGCGGGGGTGTGCTAGCGGGGACGGTTTTGACGCGGTGTTTGCAGGGTTCTGCGCAGAGTTTCGCAGAGGCAAGCGGGGATATGTGAGCGGGGATGTGCTAGCGGGGATGGTTTTGACGCGGTGTTTGCAGGGTTCTGCGCAGGGTTTCGCAGAGTCGAGCGGGGATGTACGAGCGGGGATGGTTTTGACGCAGTGTTTGCAGGGTTCTGCGCAGGGTTTCGCAGAGTCGAGCAGGGATTTGCGAGCGGGGATGTGCGAGTGGGGGATGTGCTAGCGGGGACGGTTTTGACGCGGTGTTTGCAGGGTTCTGCGCATCAACTAAGATCAAATAGATTTTGAATACCTGGGGTTCTTACGCAGGTAAATCCTTCCGCAAAAGTAAAGCCAGCCTCACGGCCATAACTTCTGGCTTTAGCGGTTAAAAACTCCAGAAAATCAGGTCCGGAAATGGGGGTTTCCATTTCTTTTTTGTATTCCAGCGATGCGGGCAAATAAAACTGCGAGGTAAAAGTTTTCACCAGGTTTAATTTCTGCTCCATAAAATCACTTATATCGACGACAAAATCTGCCTTAAGATTTCGATCCTGTATATAGTGATACGCATTCGAAGGTCTCCACGGCAATTGTTCTTTAGCATCAAAGGTGGTAGATATTTTAGCTAATCCGGAATAAAAACAAGCATCGGCCACCATTTTTGCGGCCCTGCCATGATCAGGATGACGATCATGCACGGCATTTAGCAAAACTATTTTGGGCCTGAAACGTCGAATAACTTCAATCAACTTCAGCTGATTTTCTCTATTATCCTGAAAAAAGCCATCGGCCATATCCAGGTTATGTCTGAATTGGGCCCCCATTTTTTTCATAGCATTGAGCGCCTC
>Ga0136655_1001206_pt1 | contig 11616 bp, 4 predicted proteins | sample CPBDNA_2_FD_94863 | JGI IMG/M metagenome (GOLD analysis project Ga0136655, IMG submission 94863) | Freshwater to marine salinity gradient microbial communities from Chesapeake Bay, USA - CPBay_Spr_15_0.8_DNA (version 2) | ecosystem: Environmental > Aquatic > Marine > Coastal | place: USA...
AGCGATTCCAACGCCAGTAAATCCCAGTTTGATAGCTTCTTGTACAATCTTGTATCTTTCATTTCCGTTACGTGCTCTAATGTCTGCTGCAATACCTTGGGCATGAGTTCCTGCTTTCTCCTTTTTCTTTTCAATGGAGTGGTTTTTACTTCTGTATCCACTCGTTATAATAAACGGAAAGCCACATGCCTCCCGCAGTTGGTCGAGTTTGTTAATAAACTCAATTGACATTTCATTCTCGCCGGTTTCTTGGCAATCAAAATCTTCTAGTTTAAAATATTTAAACATTTATAACTACCCCGTTTTTAATTTTTTTAAAGCTTTAAGTGTGCGGTTTGTAGAAACCTCAACAGGCTTATTTGTTTCTAATACTGTACTTTGTATATTTTCTGAAACACTTGGAATTGTTGTTGGTGCTACAGCTTCTTTAATTCCCTGAATAGGTTCTAGCTTTTTAACCTCAGAAGCTTGTGATATAAACATATCATCATCTACAGTATCTTCAATAACACCGCCACTAGCTGCGCCTTGTCTAGCATCAGTGGGGTCAAATACACGAGCAGTAACAGACTTAAATTGTGTAGGCTTAAATAGAATATAAGAATAAGCACTTTCGCCCACAAAGCCTTGTTCGACTTCGTTATTATATTTAATAGAATCAAAACCAAGTTCTTCTAAAAGGTTTCTAAATTCTTTATTGATTTGATTTCTTTTTAGTTCTTGGCGATAGAACCCAACGATATCTGTAGCTTCACCAACGGGCGGGTCTAAGAATAAACCTTCAAATTCTTCAGAGCGCTTAGTCAAAGAAGCAATCTTAGCTTGTTGCTTTTCAGATATTTTTATGTTTCTTTGAGCTATCTCAGGCTCGAAGTATTCATCCCAACCACCACCGGGAGAAAGTATTCTTTCTGCTTCCCAGCCCGGTAGGTCAGTATCAATCAACAAAGGATTTCTAACATCAACATAGCCTGCATTCATTGTAATAGGTTTAATTTTGGTAAGCTCTTCTCGCTCAACAGCTTCGCCACCAAAGTAACCGTATTCATCGATAGGCATATCATCTTCAATGCGAGTAGAAGAACTCAACACAGCTTCTTCTTCTTTAAGCAAATCAGGATTGCCAAACATTTCGGCTGAACGCTCACGAGTTAAAGACTTAGCATCTGACTCTAGTTTAAAGTCTTGCTTAGCTTTGGTGTTAGGTAAGCCCCGAATTGCAATGGTTGTTGCTGCGCCTTCGGTGCCTACGTGTACGCCAATCTCCCGAGGAAATTCAAAAGCTACAAATGATTGAGCCTCTTGGAAGCTTGTCTCAGCTCGAAAAACTATTTCTTTTTCAATTGATTTTTCACGATAGCTTTCAATAGCTTTTAATCTTTCTTCGTTGCTTAATAATTCAGGATACTTATCATCAACAGTATCTTTTATTTTAGGAGCTTTAAAAGTAGTAAAGTCAATATCACCTTCTGATGCTAATTTAATAAGTACATTTTCGGCTATCTTATCTCCGCCAATTTCTGACAAAGTATCCATTCGCAGTTTAGCCGAAGAAGATATAAAGTCATGCAAGTTATCAAAAGTAGGGTCGTCAAACTTTTGACTTTGAGCCGCAGCCACTTCGTCAGGGGTTATGTTAATTTTAACTTCATCATAAGCATTTTTTAAAGCGCGAATCATATCAGGAACCATAAACTCAATTGTTCCTTCGGGGTCTACTTCGGCTTTATTTTGTTGGATAACTCTTAAAGCTTTGCGGTGCTCTTCACTAAAGCCCATTGCTTTTTGAGCATTGGCCCAGTTAGTAATCGCTTCTTCTTCACTTGTGCTTTCAATAGCTTTTTTCCACTCAGGAAGTTTTTCAAGTTCTTCAATGCTTTTAATATCTTTTTTAATTTCACTGTGAACCATAGCATCTACGAATTCAAGATGACTTAAATCATAAAAATCTAAAGCTCCTTCCATTTCTAATTCTTCTAAGCCTTCTGATATTCTGGTAGATGTTAAGTTTAAAGTATCTGTATTGAAATAATTTTCAGTAGCTTTAGATAAGTTTTCTGCAAGTTCATCATCATACTCAGTAGGCTTTTTAGAAAGTATTTTAGACCCGAGAGTTCCGAGCTTATTACCCATCAAATCAGAAGCTACATTCGTAACTGCCTTTGCTCCAATCTTAACAATGCCGCCAATTGCAAAACCTGCTGCTGGAACTTCTTTATCAAACTCAGGAATTAAACCACCAAAAACATCTTCTTGTGCTTTACGTAAACTTCTACGATAGTGTGTTACTTCCTTTTCGCCGATAAGAGCTTTGCCCATATATGTGCCAGACAAGACAGGAACTTTTCCGCCGAGCGTAGGGATGATTCCTTGTTGAATTAAGTTTAAAGCATCTGAACTTGCAGGGCCAAAAGGCAAAGTAGCATAAGACAAAGCGCTGCCAGAGTACTTAGCAGAAGTTTTAGCACGATTAAAGCTATCAAGCAATAGACCGTTACCACCCCAACGAGCTACAGAGTTATAAAGAATTTCATCGAGGTCTTTGCCTTTTTCACTTTCGCCATTAGTACGCAAGTAGTTAGTCCAGCGAGACATGCCTGTCATTATTAAAGCTGCAGGAACTAGCTTGGCGCTATTACGTACAGGAGCTTTAACTAAAGACTTAGCAGCCCCTTTAAGCACAGTGTTTGTAAAGGCCGCAGGATAGCTTAACAACTGAAACAACACAGCAGTCTTAGGATTTGAGTATAACAATGGCTTAAGTCCAGACATTGCAGTAGGCTGTAATACTACAGCGTTTGTATAACGTGCTACGCCACCTAAGACTTCTGTTTTATAAAAGTCGTCATCTGTTTTAGCGCCTGCCTTATGCCACGCAATTGCTTTCTTATAATCAATACCAAGCTCAGCAAGCTCTCCGGCTCTAGTCTGCATATTTTTATCAAGCTTATTAGTTCCGTGACCCGCTAGTTTGGCAATGTTATCTGCAACCATGTGCTTACCGCTTGAGAAAGAAGCAGCCTGTACAAACTTAGTCCACTGGTCTAGCATGTTTAAACGGAAGAATTTATTACTGGCGTTCTGTAAACGCTCATTAACTAAAGCATCTCCAGAAAGCCTATCTCCTACTTGAGCCATTGCTTGGTCAACATGAATGCTAAACTGTCGCATTTCAGACATGGCTTCTTTAACGGTCAGGCCATTATTAGTTACTAGTTTAGTTTCAAGGTCTTTTGTAATATTTTTAAACGAAAACTCCATAGCTTCGCCCAAGCCTTTTACAGAGTTACGCACTCCGGCTTTGCCTAAGTTTAAAAAGACTTCGGTTAAACTCGAAAGAGTTGCCAAGCCTAGCATAGAAACACGATTTACAAAGCTGTATGTATCAACAACATCTTGAGCAGTTTTTCCGTAGCGGTCTAAGCCTTCGCCTGTTGCTGTGCGGTAAAGCATTTCAACTTGCTTTTCTTGTTTAACAGAAAATGTTTCACCTTTTTCTTCCAGCTCTTTGCGAATGCGATTAATGTAAAAGCCTTTAAACTGGTCAAAGTTATTAACGCCCAATACACGATGTTTAGCAATAGACTTACCAGCTTGGAAAGTATAAGCATGTAAAGAACCTAGAATATCATCATTTAAAAACTCTTGAAAATCTGCATCTTCTCCAAGGTCATTCAGCTTTCTTTTAGATGAAAAGAAATAACCGCCGCTGCTGCCAGTATCTACTTGGTTTTGAATATCTAACATTGAGTCTACAGTTCTACGAGCATCCCCTTTAGACATGTTGCCTTTGGACTCAAACAAATCCATTAAGCCTTTTTTATTCTTTTCAATTGCAGACCGGCTCCACATACGAGGAACATAGTTATCTACTAGTTCATCAATCACGCCAATCTTTTTAAGCTGTACACCCATATCAGCATACAAAGACTTAACACCTTTTGCTGCTGTGTTAATTGCTTTGTTTGTAGCTTCATCAAAGCTCTCATGCTTCAAAGGTTTTGAGCTACGCACAGACAACATAAGAGCCGCATTCATTTCTTCAGCTAGTGTTCCCTTTGCAGAGTGCATAGAAATATCTTCTACAATAGCTCGGAATTGGTCATTAAACTTTCCGGTTACTTCACGCTGTACTTCAGACAAGTCTTTTTCTACAACCGTGTCTTGGAGTTTATATTTAATTCCAAATTCATAACTTAGTTTTTTCTGTAACTGCGCTGCAGTACCAGACAGGTTTGTAATTGGCGATAACACACCAGCAGCTTTACCAAAGAAGTTTCCGCTTAAGTCAGACGCAATAGTATGTAAGCCTTGTTTAACTCTATTACTAACACCTTCTGCAGTTTCTTCAGCGTCAGCCGCAGCGCGAATAACACGCAGTATTTCTTCGCGTGTTTTTTCACCGCCACCTAAATCATCTGCAAACTTTTTAGCTGCAGCATTTAAAGAATCGCTGCCCTCTACAACTTTAGCAGTTGCTCCTTCGGGGCCAACAAGTCTTAAAGCTTCAGATATAATTGTATTTCCAGAAGCAGGAATAAACTCTCCGTTAAGAGCTTCCTCATACAAAGACGCACCTACTTCTACAGAAGGTTCTTTAGGAGGGGTTGTTGCTTCTCTGAAATATTTATTGCCTACTTTAGAACCTGCAGCATACAAACCCATGCCTGTTAAAGCCCCTACAGTGGCTCCTACAGCAGTCTCTGTTACACTGTACTCATCTCTTTGGCCAATAGCTAAGTCAAGTTCTTGGGCAACGTGAGCGCCTGCACCACCGTAAATAGAACCTATGCCTGCAACAGCTTTATAAGGATTTGAAGTTTGAGCAGCTTTAGTAGCTTTGATAGCATTTGCTAATACATTGCGTGCTCCTTGCTGTGCTACTTTACGTGCGCTAAAACCCGCAACAGCAGAAGTTCCGCCGGTAGCCGGAGCAGCAAAAAGAGTTCCAAGAACTCCAATAGTCTCAGGATTAAAAAGTACATCAGCACCATAGTCGCCTACAGCAGAAGCCCACTCACCGGCTCCAGAAAGTTCAGCAGCATTAAATCTATCTTGCATTAAACGATAAGCAGACTTAACATCTTCTGGAGCATCTTTAAGTATAGTTGCTTTGTTTAACGGAGCACCAATACGAGCTACATCATCTCTCATAAACTCTGGAATATCTGTTTGTTTTCCAACTGTAGCTTGGTCAATCAAAGCAGAACCTAAACCACGATGCTCTGATAAATAATCTGTAACTTTATCAAAAGCCACTTGAACTGAAGCATCCTGCTCAAAATCAGAAACTGAATAATTTTCAGGTACAAAAGCTTTATCAGCATTTAATTTTTCAGCTTCTGTTAAATATGCAGATGGGGCATTGCCGCTTTCATTAAGGTAATCACTAAAAAGTTTTGACATTAAATTTTATCCTTTAACATACATTTTTTTGTACATAGCAGCTTGTTTTTCAAAATCTTCTTGTGCTTTGTTTAATAGTTTTTGATATGCTTCACCTGTAAGTACTGATTTGTCAAAACCTAAAACACGCTTAAGTTCTTTATTAGATTTTAATAATCCCATATAAGCTAGACGCTGTTCTCTTCCTTGAGTATCTTTTCTTCGTGCTGCCCTGTCCTGTGGAGCTGCTGGAGGAATAGGAAGATTAGACATAACTTCATCAACAGAAGAATCAAGAACTACTTCTTCTGTTTTATCAGGAATGTTAATATTAACAGGAGCTTTTCTTGGATTAAACAAATTAGCATATTCTCGAACTAAGTTTTCTTCAGTTCCCTCTACGCCTTTATCAACAACAGACTTAATAGTTTTATGTATATTACCAAACAAAGACCCTACTTTGCCTTCAAAGTAATTGTTAGCTTCTAGCTTTGCATCAATAGCTGCACGCCCCGAAACTGTCTCAGTGCGGTAAGACTCATAAAGATTAATTAGGTTTTCTTTGTCTCCTAACATAGCCAAGCCATCTCTATTGTTTATTTTTTTACTGTTGATTGCACTCTCAATAGCAAACATAGTATGATAAGGATTATTCAAACCTGCATCAGCCAAAACCCGATGCTCGTTTTGTCCAACATACGCTTCAACTATCATCTCTCCAGCAATCACAGAAGCTTCTAAGCTTGTTGCCCAACCTTCCTTTTCTGCACGATAAATAGCTGCACCGGCTTTTGAACTAGCTTTCTCATTTAAAGATAGCATCATTTCTTGACCTGTTTTGCTTGTGCTTTTATGGCCTGCAGCATCTACAATTTCTTCAAAGGCTTCTGTTAGCTGTTCGCTTCTATTTCCGCCGATACCCACTAAAGCTTCTTGTCCTGCATTTAAATATGTTTTATTTGTAGACGAAGCAATTTGAGAAGAAAGTAAATTAAACTGAGTTCTTTTTGTTGACGCTTGTGAAGTATCAAAATTAAAGTTTCCTTCTGCATCTGTTGAAATCATTGAAAGACTTTTAACTCTTCCTTTCTCGTCATACGTAGTCATCGGTATAACAGCAACTTCTCCTCCAAAGTCAGTTTTTTGCATTACTGGAGTTCCAAACGTAGGAGCTTTAGTGCCTAAATCTACGCCTTTTAAAAGTCCTTGTTCAGCTATAAACACAGACAAAGCAGAGTCGCCTGTTTGTTCATAAGCATTCTCATAAACTTTTTTGTCTACGTTGTAGCCTGTTAGTTTGTCTGAAGATTCTAAAAGGTTTGCAATAGTATCATTATGCAAATCTGCGTCAAGCACACCTGTACTTTTTCCAATCCAGTTAGAAAGAGCACCAGTAAGAGTACCTGCTTTTGATTTTTTAATAAGGTCATTGTAAGCGTCTTTACTGCCGCCAGCAGATAAAAAATCATTTGTATACTGTAACTCTTCCTTATGCTGTTTAGCTAATTCTTGTCCATACCTAGAAGAAAGTTGTTTTTTATACAAGGCGTATGCAGCCGGATTATACGTGCCGGGAGCAAATTTAGTTTGCAAGTACGCATCAACTTCTGTGTTTGCTCGACCTGCCCAATAAGCATCGTAGCCTCCGTCAAAACCTTGCGCTTCTTTTTCACGCGCTGTAATTGTCGTGCTTTGGTCGTAAGCTTTAGTGGTTCGTAGCTTGTTAGCCATGTTTTCTTCATTGTTTAAGAAAGCCGTCTGTCGCTGACCCATTATATCCTCAGCAACATTAAGCCCTATCTTAACAGCAGCGCCCTTCCAAAAATCTTTTTTTGCGCGTGACTCAGCTCTTTTTTGTTCTTTAGCATTTCTGCTTCTAACATCTGCTAAGAGGCTTTCACCGTATGCAATTGAATCTTGTGCCATGTTTACTGTCCTTCAGGTTGTGCCATAAGGCTAGGTTGCGCTGGAGCTTCTGGGGCTGCTTCATCTGCTTGAGGCTCAAGAAGACTTGACATAGTAGGCAGCCTTTCCATTTCATTAGCCATCTGCTCTGTAATAAAGCCTTGAGGAATTATAGAGTTTCTTAGTTGTTCTAGTTTCTTTTCTTCCATATCAACACCAAACACATCCCCCTCCTCTTCTTCATTGTCAATTATAATGTCGAGGTCTAAACGCTCAGCAAGGGCAATAAGAATATATGCACAGGGTTCAGCCAACATCAACATTAAGTCAGGGTTCCACTTACCTTTTTGAAACTCGTTAAAAAGGATTACCTGTACAATAGCCATTACAGGTACGCCTTTATCAATGCCTGTCATCAGCGCTGCGTAAACAGTTTCTTCAGTTATGAAGTCAAAAAGATACTCAGTACCTTCGTGGACGTTAGTAATCTCTGGAGCTTTCTCATAAGGAGCTGGGTTATCGGGGTCGTTAGTTAGCGACTGGCCCGGAATAGACCTGCCCATTTTAGACCGTTCTTCCTCGTATACGTTTAAATCCATTATCTATTTCCTCCAGTAGCCGTTGCCATTTGCTGTACATACTGACTAGCTCCAAAGCCGTAAGGGTGACCTTTAAAGTAGTCGTTTCCGCTAACTTGAATCTGCATAGCTCTGTCATTAATTGCTGCGGAAGCATAAGCGCCAATATCAGCCGGTGCTTCGTAGGGCGCAACATAAGTGCTAAAGGTTTCAACTTCTTCTACGGGAACAACTGCATCGAATGCACGTTGCTTTAGTCCACCTACAACTCCTTCTGATATAGCTTCAGTTGCGCCTCCAATTAGTTCTTCTGTCACTGCTTGACCTACCGGACGACCATCTAAAAAATCAGTATAGCCTTTTTTAACTGAGCCAGTTACTTGCTTTAAGAGACTGTCTTTTGCAACAGGTGCTCCACCGCCTAACGACCCAGTAGCTTGAGTAACATCAGGAAGTCCCGAAACATCGTAGTCAAGAGATTTTGTAGCGTCAGGAAACTTATAGCCCTCTTTTATGGGGCCGACACTATCAACTCCAGTAGCTGTTTTGTTTACTTGCGCTTGTGCTTTTGCTTTTAAATCTGTTTGGTCTTGAGTCAATATTTTACTAGTGCCTCCGATGTCTTCATTAAAGCTATCTAATATAGCGGCTGCGTCTGAACTTACCTTGCTGCTCACTCTGCTCCACGCGCTGTCTTTACCCGCAAAGAAAGTATCAGACCCGCTGCCAAGATACTTAGGCATAATGTTTTCCATTCCCGGAATTTTCTTTAAAGCTGTTTTAGAAAACTCACCAATAAAACTAGATATTCCATCTGTAATAGTTCTAAACGCTGAGTGTCCTGCTTGTGCAAAGTTTCCTGCGGCTTTAAGCACTGTACCTGCGCCTCGTAATATAGCGCTGGAGCTTCCTAAAAGTCCTGAGCCTGCTGCGCCTTGGACTGCCGCTTTACCTACAACCTTGCTAAACATGCCTCCCGCTACGTTGCCTATACTTGCAAACATATTACTCATCATGGCTCCAACTGGAGTAAACATTAGCGCTATCTGACCTACAATTCCAATCTTTCCCATGAACTTGCCAATCTTACCCATAGCAGACTTGATACCTTTGCCGATAGACTTAAACGCAGACTTGAAGCCTTTTCCAATCTTTTTAAAACCTTTTTTAACAAAACTGCCTATTCCCATTTTTATATGCCCCTAGTGTTTAATTATTTAAAGTACGTCTGAAACAGCTTTGAGCCACTCTGTAGCATCCGTAGCTCCACGACTACCTACCTTCTCGTTACCAATAGCTGTAGCTAACAGCTGAGCTTTTCGTTGCTGCTCGTTTTCAAAGTTCTGTCGAATGTAAGCGGCTTCATCGCGTAACTGCTGCCACAATTGCGTCTGTTCTTGAGATGTTAAGTTATAAGCTATCTGAGCGTTTTGCTGGTTAGCAGAGTTTTGCGCTGCGGTATCAACTAAGTTAGCCTGTCTGCGCCATTGAACATTAGATTGCTCAACAGCCTGTGCGTTTGAAGCATTCCACTGGTCACGTTGAAAGTCTTGTTGTTCGTTAAACTTAGCAACATCTGTATCTAGCTGAGCTTGGAGTGATGCGGCCTGTAACTCATTGCCTGCATCTATTGCCGCCGCTCTATCTTTTGCAGTAGCGTTAAACTGCTCACGAGCTGCGTTTGAAGAAGAGTTATACTGCTCTACTTGAACTCCAAGGCTTGCCATAAACTGCTGCACCTGTTGCTCGTTAGCTGCGCCAAACTGAAGTGCAGCATTTTTAGCTGCGGTATCGCTTAATAGGACTTGTTGTTGGTTCTGAGCTTTCATTACGTTGGCTTGCTGCGCGTTGCTCAAGTTAGTCATGTCCATTTGCAAGAAAGCCTGTGCGTTCTGTACAGAAAGCTTAGCGTTCTTGTCTAAGTTAGCCATGTCCATAGTAGCCATTGCGGTAGCGTTCTGCATTGCGGCCTGTTGGTCAGCACTAAACTTAGTAGCTACCATGCTCTGCATAAACTTACTGTTAGTCAACTCAACCTGCTGGGCTGCGTTAAACTTAGACATGTCTACGTTAGCAACCATAGAAGCGTTCTGTACTGCTCGTTGTTGGTCAACATTTAACTGAGCTATGCCCATTTCAGCAGCAATTTTGCCCTGAAGCAAATTAGTCTGCATACGGTTATTAAGGTTAGCTAGTTCTGTTTGTTGTCTAGCGGTCATGTTTTCAGAAGATGCTTGATTCAACGCACTCAGGTTAGCTAATCGCATTTGCTGGTCGTTAGACATGTTAGCCAAATCCATCTGCTGCTTAAAGCCTGCGTTCTTAGCTAGGAAGTCTGCTGCAATCTGCTTGTCCTGAGACGTAGCGTTTTGAACAGCTTGAGCATTACTCTGAGCCATTGGAATAGCACTTTGAATAATTGCATTAAAGAGTGCGTCTCTTCCGATGCTTGAGCTGCTTATACCACGCATAGCTAAGTTAGACTCTACTTTAGCTAGTGCGGGTCTAGCCCATGCAGGAATCTCACCGTCTTCCATGCCAGCCATTAAGGTTTCCATTTGAACGCTTACAAGCGCTTCTTGCGGAAGACCGGACAGGGTAGTTTTAATGTCTTCGGGAAGGTCATCAAACTCATCAGCAATTAACTGTGGGTTGTCAGCAAGGCGCTTAGCAATTTCCTTGTCAGATAGTCCTTTAGACTTTAAGTTTTTAATTGCATTGTCTTTACTGATTGCACGTTTTTCAAGTTGGTTAAACTCATACATGCTCATAATTTCAGCAGCTTCACCTTCAGGGGTAGGTTCACCTGTGATGGCTTCGCGCTGAGCAGCTTCTGCTTCCTTAGCTTGTACTACGGTTGCAACCTCGCCGGTTACTTTGTTTACGTAAGCCCCGTCACTAATTACAAACTCTTCAGCCGCTGCTTCAGCCTTTTTCTCTTCAGCTTTATCACGCTCAGCAGCTTCAGCTTTTTCTGTAAGCGTAGCGTCATCTAGTTTAGCTTGAGCGTCATCAGATACTGTGCCTTGTGCGGCTGTGACATCTGTGCCGTACCCAGCCTGCGCTGCGGTGTATGTCTCGCCTTCCATGCCCGTTGGCGCTTTTACTTTAGTAGGGGCTTTCTGAGAACTATAACCTACGCTTGCGGGAGCGTCTACTGTACCAGCATAAGTAGTTCCAGCATCGTCAAGCTTTTCAATATTCCTATCCTGAGTAGTATAAGGCGCATAGCCAGCAGAAACACCTATTTTTGCAGCATCCATTTTGGGAGCTACATACGTAGGGTTTGTTTGCTCAATGTCTGTTGGAGCACCGGCAGTATTAGTCTTTACAGTTACTGTGCCGCCACCTGTGCTGTCTACGGGGCCGTCTTGGTCACGGGGAAGGACTGTATTATCACCTGTGTTTGCCATTGTATCTACTACCTCTTGTACGTCTGCGTTGTCTTCGGGGGATATTTTGTTTGCTTCGTCTCTTAAACGCCGCTCTTCTGCATACTCTGCGGCTTGAGTAGCCGCTAAGTTATTTTTGTACTCTTGTGCTAGGACTGTGGCGTCTATCTGGGCTTGAGTTTTACCGTCTTCTGGGTTTGTAGAGTATTCGGCAGGAACAGTATCACCCTCTTCGTTTACATATGCGTCCCTTACAAGATACAAGCCACTTTCACTTTTAACTAAATCAGCTTCGGTTATTTCAGGTTCTTTTACTTCTACTTCTTCCTCTTCAATTCCTTCCGCTGTGTCTTCTA